>Ga0210400_10001765_pt1 | contig 21113 bp, 27 predicted proteins | sample IncBWH26MmetaG_FD_155456 | JGI IMG/M metagenome (GOLD analysis project Ga0210400, IMG submission 155456) | Forest soil microbial communities from Barre Woods Harvard Forest LTER site, Petersham, Massachusetts, United States - Inc-BW-H-26-M | ecosystem: Environmental > Terrestrial > Soil >...
GAAAGCACACCAGGGAGGTCGTGGGAAACCGTCTCAGCGAGGAGCGGCTGGACTTTGTATACCATTTTGTGTTCCCGCCGAGCCATGCCACCCTCCTGCCGGTGCGGGAGAGCATGAAGGAATGCAGCGCCTACGAGGAGCAAATGAGAGGAAAGGCGCCGGCCCGGGCGAGCACCGGGTTGGGATCTGAAGACGCCGGCGAGGAAGGTGAAATGCTCAGTCAGACTGCGTGACCGAGGGCGGCACGCTCGACTTCCCTGCCCTGCCAAGCGCTTGTTCTTGAGTACGGCTTCTCGCAAGCGACATATGTTTTTCGTTCCAAACGATGTCTTGTAATTGTTATGGGCCCGGGTTGCTGCGGCAGTCTCGGCCTTTTGCGCTACCTTGGCCACCGGATGATGATCTTGAGAAGGCGTTTGGGCTAAGTTCACTCCTTTCTAGAATCATATAAACCATTCAAAACACACGGACTTATTTCATTTTAAATAGTGATAATCTTTTTGACCTATCTATTCGTAGGTGCGCGCATGTCTCCTGATATGTACCCCAAAAACATCATCACTATCTTCACGGTCGGGCGTAAGTAGCTGAACAAATGGCTGTTAAGTGATGATGATTAGTGGATTAACCTCGACTGGACAAACCTCACGGCCCTTCTTGGCCATCTCCTATCAAATCACTTGCATCTCTCCATATTTGGAGTATTATATAATCATAATTGGAGTACAAGTCATGGATATGGCACTGATGCAGGAGCCGGTTGTTGGCTTTTCATGGCCCACGGCCGTGGATCTTTCGAATAAGGCGGTTCGCGCCCGCCTCAGTCCGGCTGCGATCAAGGGGATCATAAAGATTGCTGAACATTGGGAAATTAAGGATAGGGATACGCGAGCGCTTCTTAATGGAATATCCAATGGAACCCTTTACAACTTGAAAAGCGGGTCCACCCAAATTTTGGATCAGGATCAGCTTACGCGAGTTTCCCTCCTGGTTGGAATGTACAAAGCACTCAATATCCTGTACAGCAAAAAACTCGCAGACAGTTGGATGAAGTTACCGAATACGAACCCTATGTTTAACGGCGACACACCGCTCAATTATGTAAAGAAGGGTGGAATACCCGCTCTCCAGGCAGTGCGTCAACTGCTCGATGCTCGACGTGGCGGTAAATGAAAGTACCAAAGCTGAATAAGCTCGAACGGAACGATACCCATCGCCTAATTCCGTACCGCTATAGCGATCGTGGCAAACCGATTCTCGACCTGTTGGCGGACGATGACGACCGTTTGCTTAATGACCTGACCGAACTAGAAGGCGCCACGAATGATCGCTTGCTCGGTGAAAGCGGTAAGTTACCTGGCATTAGCGCCATCGAACTGGTATCCGGCTTCCGCCTCGCGCATATCGTAAACGCAGCATTTACCCATGCTCATCCGCTGAGTGCGCGATTCAATAGCGCAGGGCGCGGGGCCTGGTACGCGGCTTTTGAAATACAAACGGCGCAGACTGAAGTTGCCTTCCATAGGACCTCTGAACTAAAAGAAGTCGGATGGAAGGGGGAGGAGGTTTCTCCTTATGTCGATTATCTCGCCGATTTCCGATATGAATTTCACGACATTCGAGAGGAGTCAGATTTTTTGGATTGCTTGGATCCGAACACTTACGACGCTTCCCAAATGTTGGGGCGCCAACTGGTGACTCATGGTTCCGCCGGGATTGTATATCCGAGCGTGAGGCACAAGGGCGGAGTTTGCGTCGTGTGCTTTCGTCCCCCGTTGGTGCTAAATGTGCGGGAGGGGAAAATGGTGACGTTTACCTTCGTTGATTCAGAGGTTGCAAAAGTAGATGTTGAAAAGTAGGGCTGGTTCAAAGAGTTAGCCAGCCCTGCCAAATGTCCCTACGCCACCATCTTCGGCCATTTCTTAATCAGCTCGATATTGCCGCTCGACCAATTACTGAGTTCGTCGATTAACGCAAGCAGGACTTTCATAGCCGCGCCATTCTGTATGGCGTGTTGTTAACGGACTGTAAATGGTCACATAACTCCAATCTGTTTCAACAATCCGACCAAGTCATAAAAAAGTTTCTCTTCGACGATCTCGCCGTTCTTCCAGTGTGCGACGGTGCAGAACTCGATAAGAAACTTCTTGTTGGTCGGCGCGACGAGCTTGCCGTCGGCACCCTTCATCGATCCGCGCATCGTACCTGTAAAGTCCGCAACCGTGCAGGTCCATTCGCCCTGAGCAATCTCCACTTTATAGGGATGATTGATCAGATGATTGTCGGGGAAGGTCTTGAAAAATTCGACGGACTCCGCCTTGTGATTGTCGCGCCCTCTTGTCGGCTCGGCCTGCCCCGGCCAAAACACAGCAGTGTCACTGGAATGCCGCTTTTCAAACGTCTCCCAGTCCTGTGCGTTCCACGAATCGTCGAGTGTGCGCATGAGTTCAAGATTGTTATGTGCCATGCGATCCTCCCAAAATGCGCGGCAGTACAAGTTGTTTAAACACGTGCTAGCCATCAGCCTGCCGGGGCTGATTGTACACCTTGGCTGACCTCTTGGCTTTAAGCCCCTAAAACAATTAGATAGAAGATCTCCTTCTTCGTCGAAACCGATCTTGCATGCGTGCCGCCCCGGAACGGTCTCTTATTCCGACATTTTTCCAGCGACAGAATGCACATTGCGCGGGTGCCAGGAAAGGCATTACCCTCAACCCTAGACATGTGTCACCATGAAATGGGCCTCGGGGACCTTAGCTTACGCATGGCCGATTCTTAAGCGGGTCTTGAATTATCGGCCGTTGAGAGTTCATGGAAGTGACGGAATGAAGAGAAGCACTGGTTTGGGAAAGTGCGCAACGGCAGCTTTATGTACAGTGGCCGTCGTGTTTCTAGTGACGCAAATGAGGGCACAGGTCGCGTCACTCAATCCGGCCAAGATGCCAACCATGGGCACGGTCGATGAACGATTTCAGTCCTACAACATTGAAATGGTGGAAGTGATCGGCGGAAGATTTTGGAAACCATACGGGAGCACCACGAACAAAAGTAAAGCGCACGAGCCCGCTCCCCAGGAAGGTTTCACTCCGGCAGGCATAGACCCGAACCTTTATCGATATCGAGCGCCCATTGATCTTTCAAATCCTCGACTGCGGAAACTGGCGGCGGCGCTGGGCCCCGCGTATGTGCGAGTTAGCGGTACGTGGGCCAATAGCGCTTATTTTCAGAATACGGGAAACGCCGCCCCAGCTAATGCGCTATCAGGGTTTAGTGCGGTCTTAACGCGAAAGGAATGGAAGGGGGTCGTCGATTTTTCTCATGCAGTAAACGCCGAGATAGTTACATCCGTGGCGACGGGGCCGGGATCGCGCGATGCTCAAGGCGTGTGGACCTCGGACCAGGCGCGGCAACTGTTCGAATACACCAAGTCCGCTGGAGGGCGAATCGCTGCAAGCGAATTCATGAATGAGCCGACATATGCAGCGATGGGCGGCGCACCGAAACGATACGATGCCGCAAGCTATGGCCGCGACGTTGCGGTCTTCCGTACGTTCCTTCGGAAAACTGCGCCCGATACAATATTCCTTGGTCCAGGGTCGGTTGGCGAGGGACCGTTCGCGATGCCTATGGGCAACGGGGTGCTGAAATCCGAAGACTTGCTCCATGCGGCCGGTCCTGTCTTCGATGTTTTTTCCTACCATCTCTATGCAGCTGCTTCGAAGCGGTGCGCAAGCATGGGCGCATCACCACAAACAACGGCGACAGCGGCGCTTTCGGAAGATTGGCTCTCGCGCCCGGAGAAGATTGGCGCATTCTACGCGGACCTTCGAGACAGGTTCGCGCCCGGCAAATCACTTTGGATTACGGAAACCGCCGATGCAGCCTGCGGAGGAAACCCTTGGGCCTCCACTTTTCTGGACACCTTCCGATATCTTATTCAACATGCAAGCCTCGCCCAGCATGGCGTAAAAGTGATTATGCACAACACGCTGGCGTCGAGCGACTACGGCATGTTGGATGAAAACACATTCGCCCCACGACCGAACTACTGGGCGGCCCTGCTATGGCGACGCCTGATGGGTACGACAGTTCTCGATCCACACACCGAACCAGCCCCGAATGTTTATGTTTATGCGCAGTGCCTACAGAACCATCCCGGCGGCGTAGCGCTCCTGGTCATCAATGCCGACCGACAGAAAGTCCACGAAATCACATTGCCCTCTGCCGCAGAACGCTACACACTGACGGCCAGACAGCTTCAAGACACAACGGTTCAGCTTAACGAGAAGACGCTTCAACTGAACAGCAGTGGCGAGGTGCCACAATTTGCGGGTCAGTCAACGCGCCCAGGTCGCCTCAGTTTCGCACCGACCACCATAAGCTTTCTGGCGATAGCCGATGCGGGCAACAACAGTTGCCACTAGAACCGTCGCCGGTTAGAAGGTGAAATGAAAATCTCAGCCGGGACGAGAGCACTTTTAATCCAAGTCGCTTGTATATCCCTTATTGCACTAGGATGCATGGCGTCAACCAGGCTATTGGCGGGGCAGGAGCCAATACTACCCGCTCCTGCCACACAGACTTCCATCCTGATCAATAACGCACGCATTTTCGACGGGATCAGCAACCAACTCCGAAGCGGCAATCTTCTGATTGTTCGCAGCACAATAAAACAGAACACCCTTCACTGAGAAAAGATTCGGTTAACAGCCTTCAAACCAAACTGATCACAATTTTATCTCTACCTAACAACGAGTAAACTGGATTCGGTATTGGAAGCAAGCTATGATGCCGTTTTGCGCCATCGATCGGCGGCGGACTTGGCTGGTTTCATGTGCGTGTGACATCAGGGGTTATGGCGATTTGACTTAAGGAGACTACTCATGAGCGGGAAGAAGCCGGCAGAGATCCTTGCAAGTCTCGCCACATTGCTTCCGGAACTGGAGGCACTCTACAAAGACATACACGCTCACCCCGAGTTGTCGATGCAGGAGACGCGAACTGCGGGGATTGCGGCGGATCATCTCAGGGCCGGCGGCTTTGAGGTGACCACGGGAGTCGGTAAGACGGGGGTTGTCGGTATATTGCGCAACGGAGACGGCCCAACCGTAATGCTGCGCGCCGACATGGATGCGCTACCCATCAAAGAAGCGACCGGCCTTCCTTACGCGAGTGTCGTCACTCGATCTGACCCTAGCGGCAAGACTGTGCCTGTGGCGCACTCCTGCGGGCATGACATGCATGTGGCCTGCTTGATTGGGGCTACTTCGCTGTTTGCCAAGAGCCGCGATAGCTGGCACGGAACGCTCATGGCAGTCTTTCAACCCGGGGAGGAGACGGCACAGGGAGCGCAAGCCATGATTAACGACAACCTCTTCAAACGATTCCCGAAGCCCGATGTCGTACTTGGCCAGCATGTGATGAGCTCGCCATCCGGGCACCTCGATTGGCGTACTGGAGTTGTCACCTCTGCTGCCGACAGCCTACAAATTCGAATGTTCGGGCGTGGTGCGCATGGCTCGATGCCCGAGGCCAGCATTGATCCCGTCATCATGGCTGCCTCGACCGTGATGAGGCTGCAAACCATCGTTTCCCGGGAAGTCGCGCCCACGGATTCCGCCGTGGTGACGATTGGGGTGCTGCAGGCGGGCACAAAAGAAAACGTCATTCCTGACGACGCGATCATTAAGTTAAACGTGCGCACCTTTGATGAGGGGGTCCGCAAACATGTGCTTGCAGCGATTGAACGAATTGTGAATGCCGAAGCAGCAGCGGCAGGTGCGCCGAAGCCGCCGGAGATCACTCCACTGGACCGTTATTCATTGGTAACGAACGATGTCGATGCGACAGAGAAGGTCGTTGACGCGTTCCGCCAAAACTTCCCTGATGGCTCCGTAGAACAGACGAAGCCTACCATGGCGAGCGAGGACTTCGGATGCTTTGGAGAGCAATGGCACGCTCCGGCGGTGTACTGGTTCTTTGGTGGCGACGATCCTGAGGCATATGACAAGGCGAAGAAGGATGGCACGCGTAACGCGCTTCCGACCAACCACAATCCGCGCTTTGCACCGGTGATCCACCCAACTCTGGAGACAGGTGTGAAGGCTCTGGTCGTCGCGGCGGATGCGTGGCTGGCCTCGTGAACAGCGTCCTGATGCACGGGCATCAACTAGCGGGTGCTTTTCTGGATGCGCTCGATCTGCTTGGCACGTTCGTTTTCGCACTCAGCGGCGCAGCAGCCGGTGTCAAGAGCAAACTCGATCTATTCGGCCTGATGGTGCTTGCGTTCGCGGCGGGGAACGCAGGCGGGATTACCCGCGACCTGCTTATCGGCTCCGTTCCGCCTGCGGCGATCAGCGACTGGCGTTATTTGGGAGTCTCTCTCCTGGCTGGTTCGGTGACGTTCTTCTGGTACCCCGATATCGACGTGCGGCGCAGGCCCGTGCTGTTGTTCGATGGCGCGGGCCTGGCCCTGTTCGCCGTCACAGGTACGCAAAAAGCGCTGGCCGCCGGACTCAATCCAGTGATGGCTGCACTTATGGGAATGTTGACAGGGATTGGCGGCGGAATGTTACGTGACGTTCTCGTGAACGAGACTCCTACAGTGCTCCGGGCTGATCTTTATGCTGTCGCCGCGCTTGCTGCCGGCGTTGTGGTGGTGGTAGGACACGTCCTGCACTACCCGTCTTTTGCAGTCATGATCGTGGGTGCGCTGCTCTGCTTCTGGCTCAGAGTTATGGCCATACTGCGCGGTTGGCGTCTGCCGATTGCAAGGACGTCACCTCGGTAACGGGCTCGCGGCTGCCAGCCCATCCAGCGAAGTCGGGCCCAACGGAACCAATGCCAAGAACGCTCCGGAACTACAAAACAAAACTATGGAAAATATACTTGACATGATTGGAGACTGGCTGGACGGGACGCTGGGCGACTTTCTTTTCTGTATCACGTGCAGTGTGAATCGGGAATACTATCAGGGCCCAACAAAGATCTAATACAGGGGCGCAGGTACCCGGTTCCGAGTGCCGCCTTAATGCGCCAGGTCGCTGTATAACCCGGCGGGGCTTACGTTTAAGATTATGTTGAAATGGCTGCAACTCGAGTATTTGATTATCCTGGGCGGTTACTTTCTTTACCGACAGCCATCCTGTGCTTCCGACCAAGCGACACGGATTTCTTCTCGAAGATTATCAGAGCCCTTCCGCGGATGGCCCGCACAGTCGCCGCTCTGAGTGAATGGGTACGTTTCGCGGACGAGTGGGAAAATGCAAGTCGTTACACAGATCGGGACGAGCCTGGATTTTCAACTGAAGCAGGCGCGCCTCTCAAAAGGAGCAACCGGAGTGCGTTGCTCTGGCAGGCACTATTTTACCGGTGGAAAGAAATGGAAAACCACGCAGGGCCTCGTTCCGGAGGTCGCCGGTCTACAGCCCCGGCTAGCTTCGGCGGCTGCGACGTCTTTTTAGCCCGTAGAGAGCGCACTAATCGTGACGTAATATCCGTCCGGATCTCGGAGCGAGAACTCCTTCGTTCGGGTGTTCGAATTGAGGTGTGGTTCCTCTTCGAACCGACTGACGAGAGAGCGTGCCCTTTGAAGCGCCAGGTCGAAATCATCGACACGGAAGAATAACAGGAGGCCGTTGCCGGGTGTCCCGTGATCGGGACTCATCAATGAGGGATGCTCGTGGGCACCCCATTTGTGGAGGCAGAGCAAGACTGTCCCATCTGAATCGAGGATTTGCCCAAAGTAGTCATGGGCAGGAATGGTAACCGGCTGACCGAACAGCGCCTGATACCATTTGAAGCTCCGCGGGACGTCGCCTACCCCTATGATGGTCCACGTGCGCTTCATCGATCCCCTCTGCGGCCTAATTCTTGCCTAGTATATCCCCGAATTGCCGTACTTTATGCGACAGGGGGTTCTCTCAGTTTATCGGATCGTCGGCGATTGGCGCGATTTGACCAGGACTGAACCGAGTTTTTAATGAAGATGTGCTTAATCCATGGCTGGGCCAGCCACAGCGCCGTGTTGAGCAGCTCATGCCGGCCGCGAGCAGGCACAATGTGGCTGCACCCCATACTCGACCTTGCAGAATCCTGCGGACTCGCATCGGTATCTCCCCTTGGGGAATCCCCAACCATCAGTTCCGCTGGTTGGCCATCGCCAACCGATAAGCACTTTTCTTTGAGCGTGGAGGTTGCGCTTGGCCGCGTCCTACGGCGGAGTTCCGCGGATGCCGGAGACAGGAAGAGAGGAGCACAGCGCGCCATTCTAGGGACTAATGTGCTGTCTTCTGTGGTTGGGGATTGTGAATTGGATTGTTGTGTGTTGGCTACGTTAATAGGCTTTTCGCATTGCAACCGACGAACAACACAAGCAGGATGTAGCCCAGAACCAGAGCACCAAGAGAAATCCATCCAACACCCTTTGTGAAGTTGCTGAGCTTGTTCACAAGTCCTTGCTGCGTCTTAAATGTTTCGTTCCCCGCATCAACGATCTTGGAGCTGATCTCAGGCGCAAGTGTCACGCCAAGTGATTGCGCCTGCGCAACCATCGATGCATAGCTCTCGGTCACAGCAAACGTGAGCACAAGGGACTCGGAATTCACAAGACGTTCAGGTTCCTTCCAGTTGCGGAGGATGGCCGAGATTAGCGATATAACGAAGCAGCTCCACGCTGTAAAGATGAAGCCTCTACCATGCGGGAGAGGATGTCCCGACTTCACCAGCATTCCAATTATCGTCAGGGAGAGGGTTATAGTTCCTCCGTTGAGAATGATGACACGGTCATAGAAGTCAATCATCATCTTGGCGACAGCGTTCGATTGAGTAAAGAACCGCTCTGTTGCTTTGGTTAGGTTCTCGCTGGCCGATTGCGCTCGGAGCTCAAGGAGTTTCGCCGCAAGTGCCTTTGGATCTTCCTGTTCTGGCATAACGGCAGGAGTGTAGCACAGGTTCACGAGACTACTTCTTGGCAGATGATCGAAGCTTCTTGTATCGTCTCAGAGCAGTTGCTTGCAAGGCTACATTAGTCTTCAGATTGACAAGGAAAGACTCAATCCCGGCCTTCAGCGCATCACGAAAGTTTAGCAATCCGAAACTCAACATCCCTCTGGTGTCTTTAACCTTCTGATTGCCAGATTCGATTGCGGCACCAAACAGATTCCAGTTATGAACCATGCAATTCCGATAGAGCTTGTTGATTGCTTGGCCGTGCGGTCGATAATCAGCGGGAAAGTGAGCCGCAACAAATTGAGACAACGCTTTGTTCTTCCTTGCGCGTCGCCCTCTGCCCAGCAGTTCGTCTTTATATCCGTAATACGCAACAGCGTCCAGCGCGCAGAGAAGGGCGATACCGACTACATGACCGCGATGATAGAGGTTCCCGTTGGCATCGGCGATTACGTTGTCAACTTCGTCGAGGATTGATTCCTGAAAGATTCGGCGCAGCGTCTCTATGAAAGCGTCGTCAACTTTGGCGGGATACGGAGGCCAAGAGCTCGGAAGCCAGGGAGACCAAGCGGGTGGGTCTACCTTCGCATTGGGGTCTATCATCGCTCCAGTAACGGAAGGAGCAGCCACGGACCCGGTTTCTGGATAGCGAACCACGATAGCGCAGATTCTAGCACGGGAAAATTACATTCGAATCCCACGCAGCTCTAATATCTTCACCTTGCCGTCAGCATCTTCATCAAGGATCACCATTAGCTCTTTCCAATCCGTGATGCCAATTTCTTTGGCTTTCTGGTCATAAAAGTTTTGGTCTTTTATGTCAACGTCAGGCACTTCGTAGAGATTAGAGACCGCCTTCCACCCGCAAGCCTCACAGGTGACGCTCAGTTTCCGGCCCTCCTCCAATTTGTATAGCCAGGTGTTCCTGTGCTGAGAAATCGGTTTGTCACCCTGGTCTTCGCTGTATTGGCATTGCGGCCAATGAACGGCAGAAATGTATCTCATAGTCGCGGCTTGCTCCCGATGAGCCAGTATAGCAGCGGCCTTTTACTGGTTGGGAGTCACTTTCCCTTTCACAGGCAACACAACCTCTTTCTTCCCGCGCTTCCAGATGAAGAGACAGGCGGCTGAGCGATAGCGCGGCGGATGCTGATTGAAGATCGTTTGGTAATCCTTCTCAAGCAGAGTCGTGTACGCATTCTGAGCGTCTATCGTCTGCTGCTTCGCATTAGCGAGATCAAGATTCGCCTGGGCCTCGTTGCTCTTAGCGGTGACCTGTCCTTGTAGAGTGACATTCTCCTGCTGCACGATTGGATATTGCGTCAAAGTGTCATCAAGGGTGCGTTCCTCTTGCGGAAGATAGCCCGGTGTCGCATCGCCCGGTTTGCGGATGCCCAGCTTGGAAACGATGTCGCCGTGGAGTTCGCTATCCGATAGCTTGCTGACTTGGTCTCTGCCTGCCTTTGATTGCGCGAGCAGACCATTGAACTGGCCCACGAGTGCTGTGAACTGCTGCTTCGCTTGCTGTGAGCGGGCCTCGGCAGCATTGGCGCGATCCGTTGAGAGCTTGACGACTTGATCCTTCGCGTCGGCGGCTTCCTTGCGACTCTTCTCAATCTCCGCTGCTTGGTGCTGGTCGTCTGTTTCTTTCTGTTGGGTGCGGCCCTTGTGCTCGAAGTACAGAGCGAACCCGGCCACGAGGCTAACAACGATGATTAGTTCAAGGGCATATTTGCCCCATTTGGATGCGAGTAATCCTGCGAGGATGGTGATCATAGGCTATCCAATACTCCAGCTCGCTCACGAACCTTTGCTCTGAACAAACCGATGAGATAGCCATCACGCCGAGCTTTTCGGGTTGATATTGGAATATTCAGCAGCGGGAAGTCGCTTGCCATCCATCCGCGCCTTAACCTTTCGCACGAAACCTTGAACAATCCATGCGACCGTCTGCGGTGTGAACTTCCTGCCATTCTTATGCAGGACCCGCTCAGCGATCTCCTTATTCGTGATTCCCGCCAGATACATCTCCACCATCTTTCTGTGTTTCGGCTTCAACCTGGTTAGAACCTCATCGCGCACTGCGTTGAAAGAGATTTGCTCCTCGCTCAGAGACTTTGGGTCTGGAATCAAGTTAGCAAGGGATTCGCCTTCGGAACCGTCATCAAACGATGGAGTCGCGTCCAGACTGAGCATGTGGTCTCTGTGCTTGAGAATTGACTTCATCAGATACGTGCGGGCCGCGTTGGTAATCATGTAATACACATAAGCACCTGCCTCGGGCCGCGCGAAATCCACCTTCCCGTAATGCGAGATCACACGCATACGCATCGCCGCGCACAGGTCATCTTTGTCCTCTTGGCTCAAGCGGTATGAGCGCACCATTTTGCGGGCGATAGTCTGAATCTTGGCTTCGTATTCTTTGAGCAGGTCTTCTAGTGTCACGGTTTGCGAACTCCCTACCGAATACCCGGAAGTTCACAAACGCGACTAACAAGCGATCAGGAGAGGAACCAGCGGACTGTCTTAACGAACTCGGCGGTGAGCATCGCTGCGAAGAACCAGACAAGCGCGACGGCGGAAGCGATATTGAGAGTCAGAAGCGTGAGATTGACGGCATTTACAACGGTGGGATTCATGCTGCCTCCAGATTGCGCTTTGTGAAGAAGCCCTTGAGGTCAGGCTCTTGCTCCTCGATCAAGCGGCTGTACCGAGAGCGGAAGTCATTGCTGATCTTGAAGCCCTCTTTGCTGATCGTAGGCCCGCCCTGCCAGCGGATAATCTCGCAGAGGAAGCCGATGCCGATGCGCTCATAGCCCTTACACTTAGCGATGCGGGCGAACTCCACCAGCTTGTTGTAGACGTAGGGATTGTCCCGGTGGAACTCCTCGAACCGCTGCTGAATCGTTCGCGTATCGTACTTGCGCGATACGGTGTTCGCAGGGACCAGCGGAACCGGGGTGTTGGCGAGCTTCACGGGGACGCTGACAACCGGGATTTTGCCTGCCGCCACATCTGCTTGAAACTTTGCGTAATCGAACGGCTGAATTGCCATATTTGTTCCTCTGGTTAGTACTCCGTAGCGACGGAATCCCGAAACAAGCGAGCGTCATTCTCGGCGCGGGCAGAATCTTCTCTGTCTGTTGCAGGGAGCTGGAAGACTCTCCGGGGTCACCTGTGGGTTTTGTCTCCTGTCCACTCGCTCCGCGAGACGAGGCTAAATTCGTTTCGTTTCGTTCGTTTCGTTTCGTTACGTTATGGATTTCGAGAAAATGAAGTCCTTGATTCCACAGGAGCAAATTTAGTCTTACCCATCTCTCACCCATGTCTTATGGGGTGGCTCACCCATGTCTTATGGGGTGGCTCACCCATGTCTTATGGGGTGGCTCACCCATGTCTTATGGGGTGGCTCACCTGTGTCTCATCCCGGTCTTACCACCCCTCTTACGTGTGTCTTATCCCGAGAGCATTCCGGCTTTGGGAAAAATTCCGCCGCTGGCTTGATCTCGTACCTCTTCTCTCGTGGAAGTTTCGGAGAGTGAATGACCCAGCCAAGTTTCTCGTCTCCGCGCTGGTGCGCGTTCACCCGAATAACCTTGCCAGAAGCCAAGTGACGCCAGTGCTCCCTGACTTTGTGGCGGCGCATGTGCCAACCTCGCGCATAAACACGGAACTTCACAGCACCGTTGTTAACGATGCGCTTCACGCCGTCAATGACGATCATCTGAACTTTGGAGCGAGCCGCTTTAATGAGCTTCGTCCCACGATTGTTCCGCCGCTCCGCCCGTTGCTCCTGGCCGCCCTGCGCCGGGTTAGCGGTCACGTGCGCAATAGCGGGGTTGAGACGAAAGAAGTTCGTGTGTACTAAGAGTGAGTGGATCGAGGAACGATCTTCAATCTTCCGCCCGAACCGTTCCGTCCTCTTTCAGGGAATAAAAGTTCCCCGTGTCATCTTCGAGAAAGACGCTCAACTCGATGTTGTCGGTATGCTCGTCCACCCAAAGAAAGAAAAATGCGCATAGGAAGTTTCTGTTTGGATCGTGCTGAATGAAATTGACCACGTCGCTTTCATCCAGCGGCACACACAAGAGACCATGAGGGTGAGGCCTCACCCATTCCAGCCAGACGGGCCGCGCCAACAGTTCAGCGAACTCCGCCTCGTGCTCACCGAGGAATGCACGAACCGAGTCGAAGTGCTGGTCGAGCACTTTGCGTTCCATGAGGTAGTCACGGAACGCAATCAGCGCGTCTATCTTGAAGCATTCTGCGCCGGGTAGACGCTGGGCCAGTTTGGCAATTGCCCGACTCGGCTTCTTCGGAGCGCGAGCCAACAGCGAGACTTGACCTTTTATGACGTCGATGAACATCATACCCCTGCCTTCCGGGGCCGGGTCTCGTTGATGCGGTACATTCCCAGTTCATCCGGACCGTGCAGGTACAGCCGTGCGCGCCGGGGCCGGAGCAGTTTCTTTAACGCGGTTTTCGCGATCACCAAATACTTCTTGTCACGCTCGCTCGCATAGACCTCGAACTTTGTCATTAGTTCACCCCCGCCTGAAGGCGACGGCCCACCCTCTCGGCACGAATCCAAAAGGTGACGTCGTTTGGCGTGGCAATTAGGGCGAGGCCGCCCCGGTCGGTCGCAATAGTTTCAAGAATGGTTATCTGGCCGTACTTAGCTTTTAAGTTTTTCATGGTGCCCTCCTGGGACCCTCAAAACTACGAAGCACACCAGAAAAACGTCTAAGCGGCTGCAAGCTGCGACACTGAAAGGACTTAGGAGTTCGCTTTCATCCGTGTTTTTCGCCTACCGGGTATCAGGGTAGAGGAGTTCCCTTGTGATACCCGCAGAACATGTTTCATTCTTTCCCGGCCATAGCTTCATTTTGCTCTGGTGCCAACCAGTAGACCCGCCCACCGAAGAGGCAATCGCGAAGTTTGAAGCCGCGCTGAAGTGCGCCTCTTTTGAAACTGGCGACCTAACTTGGGAACAGGCGCGTGATGAGGCGTTCGCGGGCCTAACCGCGCAGGAGCGCAGCCTGATCACCGCGCCGCCCGTCCTTAGCTACAGGAGTCAGCATGCGGTATAAGGATCAAACTTTCACGCTGCCCACCAATCAAGCGCAGATCAGCCAGGAAGAATACGAAATCCGCGTTGGCATACTCTGTCCGAATTGCCGGAAGAAATTAGGGAAGATGCACAAATGTCCCCGGCCCTAAATCTCTATTCCCACCCCGCCGAGTGCCAGCTGTGCCACGGCACCTTCATTGAATGGCTTCACAAGCGGGAGCCGGACGGCCACACATTCGGGTTCCGGTTCTGCCCCAATTTGAAGACTGCGGACGGGACTACGCCGCCGACTACGGCCCCGGCTGACCCCACTGCCCATTGCCCGCGCCGCCACATGTTACCCGGCATGAATAACAAGGTTCTAGGCGAGGGCGGCGCACCTTGCGAACTCAAGGCGGGTCACAAAGGCGACTGCCAGATCACCATCGAGCAGACTACGGTGACGACTAAGCTCGCGATTAGTCCAGACCCCGATAAGCCGCCGCGCATCCTCGCGCAAACACCCAAGCGATAAAACAAAACGACCCGGCTTTCGCCGAGTCGCTTTGCGCTCCTTCCACTTTTACTGCGCTGTAATTCTACCGGACGGCAGACGCGGCCCGTGCCGCGAACACTCCGAACGTCCCGTTGACCTGCTGCTTGCTCCTTCGCGAGCGAGCTTCTTCACCTTCCAGATATGCCAGCGTAGTAGCGAGGTCGCTATGCCCGAGCCGCTTTTGAATCGTCCGAGCATCCACCCCGGCCCGGTGCTGAAGCGTTGCATAGCTTTTTCGGAATTTGTGTAAACCCGCATCTTCCTGTCGCATCCCGGCTCGCTTCGCAAGTGCCTTTATCACACGCAGGAAGTGATAATTCGGCTTCCCCTGCGCCGTGGGAAAGATCAGGTCAGTTGTGCTGGTCGCCTTCCGATCCCGAAGCATAGCCACCAGCCCATCGTGCAACGGTATTTCGCGCTCCTCGGAGTCCTTTGGTTTGAAGCCGTACTCCAAGTGCTCGTGCACGGTGAAGATGCCGTCCTCGAAGTCGATGTCGTCCCATGTCGCGAACATGACTTCTTGGTCTCTTCCACCTGTTCCCAAGAAGAACTGAAACAGCTGCCACTCCTCCGGCGTCGCCGCCGCGAACAGCCTGTTTAGTTCATCCGCCCTGTATGCCCGCACCGCCTTTTCTGTGTATTTCACCCGGACGGTGACACCCTTGATTTTGTTATGCCGCAGCAAAGTAGTGACCTCAACGCATCGATTGGAGACGGTGCGATCGCTGAGGCCCTCGCCTTTCATATATCCGATGAACTTGTAGAAATCGTCCTCCGTAATGGCTGTCAGCGGCTTGTTCCCGACCGCCCGGTGGAACTGGCTCAGGGTGTGCCGATAACCGTCTGCCGTGTTTTGGTGACGGTGTTCCTTTACATGGGCGAGGTACTTGTCTATGGCCTCGTCCAGCATTAGGCCGCTCGGAGGCGGCGGGGCTACAGGTTGGGTGACCGACACCGGGCGGGGAGCTGGAACGTCAACCGTTCCCCGGAGAAGCTGAATCTCGGGGGTTAGCTTATGGTCGAACGCGGCCTTGAGGTTGGGACAGTCCTTGAGGGTTTCAAAGACCCGCTTACCCTCTCGGACATAGCGAAGAACGAAGATCGTGCCCGGTGGGAAATTCCCCCCACCGAACGTTTGCTTGCTGGTGAGTTTCTCAAATTTTCTGGAACCGTTGTGGCGGATGTACAACGAAACTTTCTGCATGGCTCTTTTCCTTTGGGAGCCAATACTGAAAATCTCAGGAGTTCCGAATTATGGCGGGTAACCGACCCCGGTAACCGCCACTAATCTTCTCCTAAGTACATTAAAATCAACCACGGTGTAGAGTCCCTTCTTCGGCACCCAGAATGTTCAGACAAAGCCACAGTTAGTCGGCAAGCCGAACCTGACCTACAAGCCCGAAACTGCGTTGTTGCGGAACCGCTCGGCTCACCCTGCTGACGGTCCTAGTGGATTAATGAGTTGGAGACATCTCCAATACATTGGGAGAGCTTTAGTCGGGTAACCCGATACGGTGCACGAGTTGTTGAAACCGCGGATCGTGACGCAGGGGCTCGAATCTACGTCCCGGCACTTTGAGATACGTTAGTTGAGGGTCGCGCTCCTCGTAAGCCTTTTCCAGCCAGGCGAAAGCCTCATTCAACTCACCCAAGGCTCCATGGAGAATCGCGATTGAACCAGATGGCACAAGTCCACGCTCGTGCAGCTTTTCTAATTTGGCGAGTATCCTTCGTGCCTCCTCTCGGTTGCCGGCTGTAGCATAGGCGAAACCAAGATCCAGCAGGAGGTCCTTGTCGTCGGTTCCGGAGAGTTGGAGCGCCTTTTGAAACTCTCGAATGGCCTCCTCGCGCTTTCCACTACGCAGGTATGCCCAGCCCAGGGTCTGGTGAACTGGCGCAAAATGAGGATTCAGTTCCAACGTTTTCTGCACTTGCTCCAGGGCCTCGTCGTAACGGCCGGCTACGAGCAACCTGCCCGCCAGGGCATTGTTGACCGGCAAGGATAAAGGGTCGAGGTCACGCGCCCGCCTGGCCTCAGAAATCCCGTCCTCAAATCGCCCTACATACATCAGATAACCGGCATACCAGTGGTGAGCTCGGGCATCAGCCGGGTTTAATTCCAACGCCCGCTTATATTCTCGCTCGGCTGTTGCCCAATCCCACTCATGAGTCTCGGCGATAAACGCCAGAGATGCGTGGGGTTCGGCTAGAGTATTATCCAGTTCGATGGCTTTCAGCGCTGCTGCCTTCGCTCGCGACAGGGCGTCTTTCGACGGAAAAGCACCGCGAAATCCACGCATGGCGTACGCGTCAGCCAAGCCGCTATACGCCAGGGCGTAACTCGGGTTCCTGGCGATTGCCCGTTGGAAACATCCGATGCTTTTGTTCAGCGCGTCATCCGTTCGCTGGTTGAAGTAGTAACGGCCCTTCAGGTAATCCTCGTGAGCTTCGGGGTCGACCGGGTGCGTGGATGCCAGGCTCGCCCGCTCCTGGGGCGTGAGGCTGATCTCAATTCGCTCGGCGATACTCCGAGCGACCTCCTCCTGTATCGCGAGAAGGCTTCGATATTCCCGCTGGTATTCTTCTGCCCAAACGTGCTCGTCGGTCGCGCCGCGAATCAACTGGGCGTGGACACGAATCTGACTGCCCTCTCGTATTACCGACCCTTCGACAATGGCGTCCACCCCGAGCGTCTTGGCAATTTCTGGCACCGAGAGCTGTGTGTTCTTGAAGTGCATCGCTGAGGTGCGGGAGATGACGCGGAGGCCATGGATGTTGGAGAGCCGTCCTATAAGCTCCTCGGTCATGCCGTCGGCAAAATACTCCTGTGTCGGATCGCCAGAGAGGTTTTGCAGAGGCAATACTGCCAGGGACCTGATGGCCGGTGGCCTCGTGCCCTTAGCCCCGCCGCCGCGGTTCAACAAAAGAGCGATGGTGAAGAGTGCGAGCACGGCCACGCTCCCGAGGAGCAACTTCAGACGGATGGAAACGACTCTTTTCTTGTTGGAGAGGACCGCAGTGTCCGAAACGACCTGAGCCGGCGATGGGAATGGCTGCGCCTGAGAGGTGGAATCTCCATTGTTGCAGATCACCGGAGCGACAAAGCGGTATCCCTTCCCCACCACAGTTTCTACGAAACGAGGCTTCTCCGGGTCGTCCCGCAGCACCAGGCGGATCTTGCGGATAGCGGTGTTAATGCTGTGATCGATATCAAGGAAAACGTCCTTGCGCCAAAGGCGCTCGGCAATCTCCTCGCGGGACACTAACTCCCCGCGCCGTTGGACCAGCAGGATGAGCAACTCCATAGGGAGCTTTTCCAGGCGCAGGAGGCGTTCACCCCGTTGCAGGCGATAACGGGACTGATCGAGTGTGAACTCGCCGAAATGGAATTCTTGGTCCGTGGATCCCCCAGATATTCCTGACGTGCGTTGCTGAAATGATGCGCCATAAACGGCTAACAAGCAACGGTGCCAGCGACTTAGCGGTTCAGTAAAGCTTTATCTCCCCTTCAGAGAACCTGCATTGCATGCCGAGGGCGTGATCGCTAAGATCAGCCACAAATTGGCTGTCTGGACAACACTGGAGCACTGATGAAAAAAACAGCGAGCCAACTGGAGGGGAAAAGAAGCTCCGAAAGCAAGACTTTCGGAGCGAGTCGCGAAAAAACGATTACCAGCTACTGACTTTAGGAGAAGCTATGACGAACTTAACCGCATCACCATTTCGCTCAACCCTGCGGCAATGCGTCTTTCTGATTGCGCTGAGTGTGCCGCTCTCAGCTTTGGCTGATACCTGGCAACTGCAGGTCGGCGCGCAGAACGGCGACCAAGCACATCAGGCGCTTGCCTTCTTGCCCAATGAGATTTGGATTCACCCTGGGGATAGCATTACCTGGAGGTTTCAAACCGGCGAGGTCCACACCGTCACTTTTCTCACGCCAGGACAAGTGCGACCGAGCCGCCTTGTCGGATGTCCCGGTACCGATACGACACCCGATTTCTCCGTGTTTGACAACACCGCGTGCGTCAACAGCGGCATATTATTCAATAGTCCCGCGTTATCGAGTCCGCCAACCTACACGGTGGTTTTTACTGCCACCGGCAATTTCAAGCTGGTTTGCCTGGCTCACCCCAATATGACAGCCACCGTCCATGTGCTGGCCACGTCGGAGCCTCTGCTCCACGACCAGGCCTTTTACGACCAACAGGCCGATCGGGAACGCGCCGATTTGCTTTCTGATGTGATGTCCTCTGCCCATAATCATTCCGGCTCAAACGACATAACCGCTGGAGTCGGGCACATTATGGGCAATGGCGGCGGAACTCAAACCGCCTCGGTCATGCGCTTCATGGATGCGACGAAAGTGATCCATGCTGGCGAGACCGTGGAGTGGACCACGGCAGAGGCAGTGACCAATCATACCGTTACCTTTGGCCCCGAGCCCGACCTGCTTCACCAGATTCCCGCCTCTGTCAACGTCACAGTGGACTCCGACGGCGCGCGCCACGCCATCATCAGCTCTCCCTCTGACGCCGTGCATTCCGGATTCATTACCCAGATGCCGCAGGATCGTATTGGTCTGCCACAGGCGCTGTTGAGCACGGGCGTGACCCGCTTCCGCGTGACCTTCACCCAGCCCGGCGTTTACCGGTACAAATGCGTGCTGCACGACGAATTGGGAATGGTGGGGCAAATCATCGTTCTGCCCTAGCTGAGAGCTCAAGGTGAGGAAGAGGCTCGAACCGATTCTTCCTCGCCTCAGCCTTTTCTTTTCACGATAAAGTTTGAGGTTCCCGGTTCACGGCCCAAACATTGTTGGGTGATTGCTCGACGCTTCGTCGAGGTATAAATCGAGCCCCTCTAGGATCTGTACCTGGTAAGTCCGCCAGGTTTTCTGGAACACCATGGAATCCGGGGAATGTCCGCACGGCCGTTTCGGTCGAGGATGAGCCCATAAAAGAGACGTTTGCTGCGCATGCTGCATGAACGGCGTCGTTCCGCCCGCGAGCCGGCCATGAAGCACAGTTCTGACGAGATGCCGATAGCTTGCTGTTTGACGAGCACGGAACTACGCGAGCGTGGGACAACGCTCCTTGCCCAATTTAGGCTTGCTGTGCTCGGGACTGAAGAACTCCCGGGTGGGTAGCCCGTATTTCTTACCTCTGCGACAATGCTCCCTTGAGAGACTCCAGACCGCGGTCCGGTTCGGCAATTCAGCATGTATCTCGCACTCGCCATCATCGTGCTCGCCCTGCACCTGGCCTTCATCCTGTGGGTGGTCTTGGGCGTCTTCTTCACCCGCGGGCGTCCCGTGCTGCGCCGCCTGCATATCGTTGCGCTGGTGTGGGGACTGCTGATCGAGATCTTCCCCTGGACCTGCCCGCTGACGTTCGTCGAAACTTGGCTCAAGCAGCGCGCCGGCTCCACGCCCGATCAGGGCGGATTTCTGCTGCATTACCTGGACGTGCTGGTCTATCCCAACGTGCCGCCGCTGCTGCTGGCCGTGGCCGCAGCGGTGCTGGTGGCGGCTAATATCGCGGTCTATTGGAGGAGATGGCTGCGCTTGGCGTGTGACCAATCCGGTGTCAGGAGGCGCCCGAATGCTCTCAATTAAGTGAATGCGCTGATCCAGACAAATACCGGCTTGTTCAATCACCCCAAAAGCCCGAGGTTGACAATCAGATCCGTCTCTTTAAGCTAAAGCTTCTAAGCCCTTTTTCTCGATGTGATGGCGTAAAAAGCTGAAGGACGCTATTCAACCTTGGCGCTGTGACAATGAGGACACACAATTTTTCGTTCCCTGCTCCTTCCCTGTTCGTTCCCTGTTTACAAATTGGCTCCTTCCTAGAAGAAAAACCTGAAAATGCCGATGGAATCGAGGTTTTGTATGCCTTGGTGGTCACAGCGTTGGCTACAGCTCAGAGAATCGTTCTCTGATTTCGCATGAATTCGCCGCTTTTCGGGGCTTTTCTCGCTTCCTATAAATCAAAATGAGCACCGGAGTGGCAATGGTCCGTCCACCATCCTCCACGATGCGGAGGTGCAGCCTCGCACGTTGCGCAGAGGTAGCGTTCCGTCTAGCCTTCCGCGAACCCCTCGAAGGCTTCACGCACGATGGCCTCAAGGGACGCCACTTCAGCATCGGTCAGCTTCGCGAATTCGTTTTCGCGCCGCTTGCGGCCCAAATTGCCCTTGTTCTGGCGGATGAACATGATCAGGTTTTCTGCCATCCTGTCCGGCATTTCCACCGTATTCATGATGCGCTTCAACGCTTCGTCATGGCGGCGCAGATAATCGATTTCATGCGGCAGATCGTGCTCCACCGTGCGCGCGATGCAGGCATAGAGAAACTCCGCGGCTTGCGTGCAGTCGAAATAGCGGTACAGATCGGCCGTGTCGTTGAGAACCTCTACATTCCTTTCCGGTGTCGGCCGCCATTCGATGACGTTCATCAATGGACCCGAATGCGCGCGCAGCGTGTCGCGGTAGCTGTCGATGCGGTCGAGCATGACGGAAGAAACAGGAAACACCAAGCCCGGCGGCGTGAATTTGCGCTCG
>Ga0210400_10001766_pt1 | contig 21108 bp, 13 predicted proteins | sample IncBWH26MmetaG_FD_155456 | JGI IMG/M metagenome (GOLD analysis project Ga0210400, IMG submission 155456) | Forest soil microbial communities from Barre Woods Harvard Forest LTER site, Petersham, Massachusetts, United States - Inc-BW-H-26-M | ecosystem: Environmental > Terrestrial > Soil >...
GGATCGTCCCAACCGTTAATGAGGCCTCGGAGATCGTCGCGCGCCTTCGATAGCGAATTAGAATCTTAGTTCCCGGCTGAAGATGACTGACCTGATGTGTAAGGTCCCCAATCGTAAACAAATAGAGATCATTAATCGCCAGAATTACATCGCCTCCTTTGATACCAGCACGGTCAGCAGGTCCATCTGCCGTCACTGCCGTGATCGCGACTCCATCGTGCCGAACATCCGGTTTGCCTTCAAAGAATATGCCGATGGAGGCTTGCGTCGGCGATTCTGAATCTGGCGATGCCCTGACAGCTTTGGGCGCGTCGACGGCGGCACGAATGTCGGGTGCTCGCGAGTACGGCAAACTTGCTGCCGCTGGGCTGAGCAAGTGCATCGGTTGTACCCCGAAGTCATAAACAAAGGCGGCCATGCCTTCTCCACGTGACAGATACAAACCGTATTCTCCCTGGCCTAACTCGGTTGCCGGCAGGATCCGGTAGACGCCGGGCTTCACTTCTTCTCGGAGCAACTGAATCTGGTGCGTAAGAGAAATGCCCGAACTGCTTCGCCATGCACCTCGAGCCGCGATTTCAAACTGCCTGCGCTTAGGCTTCTCCTCAAGCCGAATCAGAATCAGATCGCCCGCGTTTACCCCCGCGTCAGCTTCCTGTTTGGCAGGCATAAAGTAAAAGACCGGCTGCGGGGAAAGGACGGTTTGAGCGTGCGGTCCCAATAGCTGGATATTTTCCTTTCTCGTTTTAATGCCTGCCGTGATGTCTGACACGAGGAGACTGCCGCTGCGCTTAAATTCGGCAATTTGTCCGATGACCTTGGTCAAGCCACCTGATACTTCGACATACATCCCCGGCTCAGCCGGAGAAGCTACGACCGCTGTTTGCCCGGGGCTTGTAACAGCGAACAGTATCGTCGCCAGAAGGCTGCTCAGCACGAGTCCTTTCACAGCTATCTTCCTCGCAGTTAGAAAATCGATTGAATCAGCGCCCATCATCCTGCTCCCCTACCAAATTGGGGTCAATAGCACCTAAGTGGACTGTAGAAGTTGAGTAGGCTGACGAGGTAACCGCGTCGACTTCCCGCGGTTGGCCACCCTTGCGTTTTGTGCAGGGTGGGATTCCCGAATAACGTCTTGATGGATCACAGCCAGCCCAACACGCTAATCTCCGAAGACAAAGGCAGCGCCGATATTATTCGTGCCGGCCGCGCCCACGACAATGTTTGCTCCGGAAACCCAAACCGTGCTGGCATAATTTCCTGGTTCTCCGCTGCCGTTGGGCAAAGGCAAATCGCGAGCATCAGTCAAGATACCTATAACAGCCTGCTCCTAGCAGACCCAAATCCCGAGGGCGGCAATTATAACTTCTGCAACATCGTCACAATTAATGGCCAGTCGGTTAATGTAGCTGACTTCAGTTGCTTCATGAGCCGCTGTGGTACGCTTGACAGTCTTGATTACTCGCATGGAGACAAGACGTTCCACATCGATACCGCAAATCCCTGGTTCTTCCCAATCGGGACAGCCGAACACACGATAGTGGATCTTTTCGGCGGAAATACATGGTGGCGTGGAGGTATACCGAGAAACCCATGATGCCGGGAAGGGTTCTGACATTAATTCTTTGGGTTTTTATGGTGGGCTTGAGCGCGGCGCCCGAATCAGCAACTTCTGATGCCAACTTGCCGGTTTGGAAGCGTGACCTTGTACTCGGCCTTGACCCACGGCATACGGAAACGCTTCAAGATAGCAATCGAGCCGGAGTGACGTTTCTCTCAAACCAGCAGCTGCTCGTTTACGCCGTGTACCGCAACAGCGAGGAGCTCTCCTCGCGCGAGAGCCCTGAATTCGCAAGTCCGTTCCGATTGCACGTTTGGACTGTTGATTCCCAGTCGGGCGATGTCCAAACGCACAACGAGTGGAAAACGCGTGTGCACGATTCCGCTGTACAGGTAACAAGCGGGGGTGTGTTGGTAAAAACTGGGGGAATAGTAAGGTTGTACTTGCCAGGTTTCACAGAGATTCGCAATTTGCCACTAACATGGCCTCTCGAGGGAAATGCTCAGGTCTCAACGCATGTTTCTCCGACCGGGAAAACCTTTGTGATTGATCGCCCCGTTAGGGCACCGAACGACAGACCCTGGTCAAATCCTGGCTATAACCACCTTGAAGTCTTCGACGCCGCCTCCCTCAAGACTCGATATTCCTGGAGCATATCTCCTCAATTGTATGGACGCTACTCAATTTCGGACGTTGCAGTCGTTCATTCACCGACCACCGGTAGGACTATCCACTCCGCGCGCTTCGGTGGTTCAAGATGGGATGTCATTTTTGACGATCCGAGTCGGACTTGCGTGTTTGATAGTCCGATTGCAATCTCGGACGAATCGGTCGTCCTACACCACTGTAAAGATTTAACGGTTATAACCAGCCCAGGTGTGTCTTATTCTTTGTCAATCGATCTCGGGAGTTCTAGAGATATCCAAAAAAATGTCTGCGAGGCCTATGCTGGTAGCAATGGTGATAAGACAACTGTCGCGTTGGGGTCGCAAGTTATTGCACTATCTTTGCCTGCCTTGAAGTATAAGGCACATTTCCTGACGGAAGGCAGACTTTGCTTAACGGCGTTGCGGGTCGTTGTTTTTGATCTCGCCCATAAGAAACAGATTTTCACCGTGAACCTTAATCCCGTGCCAAAGAGCGACTATGACTTTGCGCTTTCCCCGGACGGCTCGAAGCTTGCGGTCCTTAACGACCGACAGGTTGCTGTCTACGCCATGCCTTCCCCAATGTGAACCGTATACATCCGATGAGGGACAACCTGGGGACAGACGCTGCGTTTTGTGCAAGGGTGGGATACCCGAATGCGGACACTACAAGATTTTATTTTTGACCTTGGCAGAGCGAAGAAGTGTCCGCCGCTACTGAGGCTGCCCGACGAACCCGCAGTTTTACGGGCCGATCTAGTCCCCTTTCCACAGCCCCCGTGTGACATCCAACCTTGCGCTCGATTTCAATTCGCTTCATCATTGTCCCAGCACAGGCAGTAGAGCGAGTGCGCACAACGCGCCAACTTCCGAGAGAAAGGCAGCGCATAACTGCTTTGTTTCACGGATTTTGATACTTAAGTCTTTTAGACCATCGGATCTGGCGGGAATTTCCCGCTACCACCAAGATTCCAAAAGACCGGGGGGTATGGGGGTATACCCCATTTTGATCCGGGCACGCAGCCTAGGGCCAGCCCACTCCGGGAGTCTCCTCGAATTTATTTTCGGGCTGACGGCATCGCCAAAGCGATGCCCTGATACGAAGCATGGAGTTATTGCAGCGCGTGGCTCGACGACCCTGAGCCCGAACTTCCACTGATGTTGTAGCGTTTGAGTTTGCGGTAGAGGGTGGCACGGCTGATGCCGAGCATGCGTCCGGCGAGGGCTTTGTCGCCTTTGACTTGCTCGAAGACCCGCTGGATGGTGGCGCGCTCGATGTCCTCCAGGTCGGTAGTAGAGGGCGAGACCGCGACGCCGCCCTGGCTCGAACCGGATTCGTTTGTCGCTGCGAGTTCGGAAGCTAATTCTGGGCCCGATTCGGAAGGTGGCCGAGTCTCGCGCGAATTCAAAGCGATCGACGCCGGAAGATCGCCGAGGTCGATCAGGGTTCCGTCGCCCAGAGCTACGGCGCGTTCCACGCAGTTTTCCAGTTCGCGCACGTTGCCTGGCCAGTCATAGTTCATCAGTGCTTTCATGGCTGCATTCGAGACCCGCAGATCGGCTCCGGGAGCGTAGCGTTCGCAAAACCAGTTCACCAGCATGGGAATATCGCTCCGGCGCTCGCGCAGGGCCGGGACATGCACAGTAACGACGTTGAGCCGGAAATAAAGATCTTTGCGGAAGGTTCCGTTCTTGTAGGCGGCTTCGAGATCGCGATTGGTGGCGGCGATAATGCGCACATCCACTTTGACGCGCTGGTTGCTGCCCACTGGTCGCACTTCTTTTTCCTGCAGAACGCGCAGCAGCTTGGCTTGCAACTCGAGAGGCAGTTCACCGATTTCGTCGAGGAAAACCGATCCCGTATCGGCGGACTGAAATAATCCGGCCTTGGATTTTAAAGCGCCGGTGAAGGCTCCTTTTTCGTAGCCGAAAAGTTCGCTCTCGATCAGTGTAGGAACGAGCGATCCGCAATCGACGGCGACGAAAGGACGGTTGGCAAAAGCTCCACGGAAATGAATGGCGCGGGCGATGAGTTCTTTGCCGGTGCCGCTTTCGCCGGAGATGAGAACGGCAGTGCGCGTGTCTTTGAGCCGCGACGCCACGCGCAATACTTCCTGGATCTTGGCGGAGGACCCGACAATGCCATGCACTGCGGTTTCGGAATCCATCCGCTGGCGCAGGAATTCGTTCTCCTCGACCAGCCGCACCTTCTCGGCCATGCGCCGCAAGAACAGCCGGAGTTCCTCCAAAGGGGAAAATGGCTTGGTGATGTAGTCGTAAGCACCCAGCTTCATAGCCTGTACTGCGGTTTCAATGGAGCCGTGCCCGGTCATCAACGCAACTTCGGTTCGAGGAAGGAGTTTCTTCACCTTCTCCAGAAATTCCAGACCGGACATATGCGGCATGACCATGTCGCTGAGAACCATGTGCACTGGCTGCTCTTCGAGCAAAGCGAGCGCGGTCTCGCCGCTCTCCGCTTCCATGCAGATGAAGCCGAGCGCTTCTCCGACGGTCACGCACAGTTTGCGGATGCTCTGCTCATCATCCACGATGAGCAGACGGACACGAAGGTCTTCCTTGGTCATAGACGGTTTGTTCGATCCCCCACTCACCTGGCTTTCCCCATGGTCCGTTCTACCGCCGAAATAAGGTCTTGCACGCGAAAGGGCTTCTCCAGATAAAGCGCGCCAATCCTGCGCAGCGTGGTCACGGTTTCTTCGTTGGCATAGTCGCCGGTGATAATCACAACCTTGTCGATGAGATCGGGTCGATGTTGCGAAATCCAGGTATGTACCTGAGCGCCGTCGACGCCTCCGGGAGTGCGCATGTCAGAAACGACTCCCAGAAAATGACCTTCTTCCAGCATGCGCAAAGCTTCGGCGCCGGATTCGATACAGACAACGTCATATCCGTTGCGCTCGAGCGTGGCGCTGACCAGAGCCATGATGGAGGGCTCATCCTCGATGAGAAGAACGGGCGGGAAATCGGGTCGTTGAACGGCTGGGGTTGTCATGGGCGAGTGACTCCTGCCGCCACACCCAGAGAAGCAGCGTGCGGCGCTGCGGGAAAGCGGACGATGAAGGTGGCTCCCTGCCCGTCGGTATTGTTGTGGCAGAGAATCTCGCCGCCGTGCTCCTTCACGATGCCATAGCAGATGCTGAGGCCCAGGCCGGTTCCCTTGCCGACCTCCTTGGTTGTGAAGAAGGGATCGAAGATGCGATCGGGTTGAGAAATGCCATAACCGTTATCACAAAAGGAAACCTCGACGGCATCCCCGGCTTTGGTGGTCATGATTTCAATACGGGCAGGACGAGCGACTTCGTGAACCGCATCGTAGGCATTGTTGAGAATGTTGAGAAAAACCTGTTGCAACTGGTGAGCGTCGCCGATGACCTCGGGCAGACCCTCATCCAAGTGTTCGACGATGTCGACGCCGTGGCTGTTGAAGTCGTACGAGCGCAGTTGAATGGTTCGCCGAAGAATTGTGTTCAGTTGCACGGCGTTGCGCTGCGGCGGCATCTGGCGAGCGAAGCTAAGCAGGTTCTGCACGATCTGCTTTGTGCGCTGTGCTTCCTGCAGGATGACGCGCAAATCCTTTCGTGCTGTTTCCGGGAGTTCCGTATTCTGCAGCAGCAGGTCAGCGAAGCCGAGGATCGCAGTCAACGGATTGTTCACTTCGTGGGCTACGCCGGAGACCAGTTGTCCCACTGCCGCCATTTTCTCCGCGTGCACCAGTTTGTCGCGAAGGTCGGCGGAGTCTGTGATGTCAGTCATCACGACGACGATGCTATTGATGTTCCCTTGCTCATCGCGCATGGGGCTGAGATTTACCGAGAATTGTCCAGCATGTCCGTTCCCGCGCATGATCTGCAGTTCCAGGTTGTCCACCTGCCCGCCGCGCAGCGTAGCTTGTAGCGCATCGGCCAGCGGACGAACAAATCCGGGAGCAGCCAACTCCAACAGCGGCCTTCCCAAGAGCTCTTTTTGCTCGAATCCCGCTTCATACCACCGACGGTTGGCGTAGCTGATAAGGCCGGCCGTATCGGCGACCAGGATCAGACTCTGCGTGTTGCTGAGAATTTTGCCGGAGAAATCGCGCTCGCGGTGCAATTCGGATTGGTAGGTGTGGATGCCGGTCACATCCAGCATCAGGCCGCGAATTTGCAGCAGGTTTCCAAGGTTGTCATACATGCCGAAGGCGTTAATGAGCACATAGATTGGAGAACCGTTCTTGCGACGAAGAGTGGCCTCGAAATTACGCATGTGGCCATCCCTCTCCATCGTATCGCTGTGCAGTTTGCGTTGCTCAGCGGAAAAGTAAATTTGAGAGGGGATATCCACTTGTAACAGTTCTTCACGGCTGGAATAGCCCAGCATCGACACCAGGGCGTCGTTCACTTCGACAAACCGGCCTTCCGGAGTGCTGAAGAACAATCCCTCCTGAATGTTGTCGAAGAGTTCACGGTAGCGGCGTTCCGCCTCACGGCGATCTGTAATGTCTTTCAGCACGTGGATTGTTTGCAAACTCTCGCTGGCGGCTCCGTGTACCCGCGAGGTTGAAACCAGGTAGGTGCGGTCGAGCGCAGGATGAACAAATTCGTCGCTCTCGTCGCGCATGGAGCGGCAAAAAGGGCATGAATAGAGCGCACCATCGTTGCTCAGGGCCAGCAGGGCGCGCATGTTGACTCCGATCAACTCGCTGGGTGCGACGCCAATCATCGCAGCCAGAGACCGGTTTACCCGCAGAACTTTGTCGGTTTCATCATGTACGACGATGAAGTCGGTGATGGCGTCAAAAATCTCGAGCCAATGGCGATTCGCTTGTTCGATGCGGGTAAACAAGCGAACATTTTCGAGAGCCATCGCGGCATGGCGGGCAATCGCCTCGAGCAGTTCTCTATCCTCGGCGTCGAGGGGGCCTTTCCACTGGAGACAGAGCAATCCGGCAAGTTGTCCGTTGGAGGCAAGAAGCCGGACCAATACAGCTTCGACCCAGCCCAAAGTGGTCGCCAGTTCCTGGCCGAGCAAATCCGCGGCGGGAGCTGGGACGATCGCCTCCGCGTGTTGGGAGGCAAACTCGGCTAAGGAGTCGCCAAGGCGCCGCTGCAGGCGGTTTTTCTCTTCGTCGTTGCCATTGTCATTGGCTTCGGCCTCAGACGCAGAGGGAGCGGAATCGGAAAAACTCTTGCCAGATCGGAATTCACTTGACAGTCCGCCAGCTAAACGATGAAGCGCGACGGTTTGGACCCGTCCATCTTGCATCAGAACTACCACGCCCGAGCGAGCCCCGACCAGCTGAATCGCCCGCTCGACCAACTTGCGGGCGAACTCCGGCAGGCGTAATTCACCGTCAATCTCCCGCGCCAACTGGGTAAGCGCTTCCGCGCGGCGGCGGTGCCGCTCCGACTCGTGTAGATTGTGCGCGACCTCGAGGACTACGGAAACCTGTGCGGCCAGAGCGCGGGCGCGGCGAATATCCTGTTGCGAAATTCCGGTTCCGTCCAGTCGATCAAGCACAGCACACATGCCTAACAGCTGTCCGTTGGCGCCGAGCAACGGTACGGACAAGATCTGGCGTACTTCGTACTTCGCGACAGCCTCAAGATTGGAGCCGAGAACTTTGCTCGCCTCATCCGTCCAATAAACTTCCTTCGCGCGCAAAGTTTGCGTCGTGGGGCCTTCGGGAAAGACCAAATCCAGCTTTCGAGGCTGGCCTCGATCGACTCCGTAGCGCACGCGAAACTGGTCATCCTCAAACAACGCAATCAGGCAGCGGCCGAAGCCGAGAAAATCCGCGGCGCGAACGACGAAGGCCTGCAAGAATTCTTCGAGATCGCCGCTGGAACTCAGCTCGGACGAAATCTCAAGCAATTGGTGAAGTTCCTGCGCCTGGGCCTGCGCCGTGGCGCACAGCTCCGCATGAGCAACCGCGACTGCGCCAAAACCCGCAATCGCCGATACCAGTGACTTTTCCTCCGCCGTGAAACTTCCCTCCGGACGCGGGTAGACAAGAATCGCTCCTTGCGTGCGCGTGGTCCGGAACGGCGCTGCGATCAGCATGCCGGTGGAGATCAGACTGCCCAGCGAGTGCTGATCGCTGCTGATGGAAATGGTAATTGCCTCTCCAGCCGATACTGCTCGTTGTGCCATTTCTGCGGCGAAACGGATGGTCTGGCGGTCGTGCGCCGCCCGGAAAGAGTTGGCCATTTGTGAGGTTTCGGCAGAGACGGCGCGCAACTCAAAAGGCCCCTCACGACGCAACAGGACCGAAACCAGCCGGGTACGCAACAGCAAACGGAGACGATCCGCCAACGCCTCGATCACTGCCGCCACATCTGGTGTTCCATGCAAAGCGTGGGCAACTTCAGCCAGAATTTCGGCGCGGCGCTGCTCCTCACGCGAGGCTTCTCCCAGCCGAGTCGCTTCCAGCAAGCTTCCGAGTTGTCCGGCCAGAATCGTAGCTTTGGCGGCGAGATCCTCGTTAAAGAATTCGTCGTCCGCATCGTGCAAAAACGTAGCCGCGCCGATCACTTCATCAAAAACAACAAGAGGCGCCGCCATCATAGACTTGGCTTCGAACTGAACTACCGCCGGAAACGCCGGATTGCATTCCACATGGTTGACGAAAATCGTTCGGCGGCTGCGCACAGCCTCGGCAGTCACCACACTCTGTCGGGGGAGCAACCGAAGTCCGGCGAAACTCCCAGCCAGCTTGCCATCGGCCTGCTCGCCGACAAGTTCATCGCCTGCATGACGCCGCCAGAAATAGACGCCACTGACCTGGAAGAATTCGCGAGAAGCGGCGCAGAACAGCTGAATGAGGGCTGTTGCGTCGGGCCGTCCAGAAGCGGTAGCAGCGATCCGCAGGAGGAGTTTCTGAAAGGCCTCATCAGAGTTGGAAATCGCCCGGTCTTCCGCCAAGGGCTTCGAATTGCCTTCGAACTCTTTCAGGATTTCACCGCTCGTCAACAAAACCTTTTCACGATTCTCACAAGTGATTGAAACTAATGGAAAAGTATCGTTCATCTCAATTTGAGTCAAGTGAAATGGCAGGAAGGGGTGCCTAAGTGTGAAATCCCGAGAAAGTGCGCTGAGGATGTCTCAGTGTGAGAATCGTGCTTGCCGAAGCGCGGGCTGAGACAAGCCTAATCTTCATCGTCGGAGCAGCAAGGGAGCTTACGGGTGGAGTTAAGCCACTAATTCTTCATGCAATTACGTGGGGTTACCTTGGTTTTTCCAAAAGGTGACAGGTGGCCACGGCGTTGCTCCGTTTGGCGTTGCAAGACTGTTGCCCGGAGGAACTGTGTCTTTCAGAAAGATCGGGGTGCTGTTGGCGATACTGGTGGTCACTGCAGGCAGTGGGGTAGGACTTCGCGGACAGGAAACGCAAGGGGAGATTCTAAGACGCGTCAAGACCAGAGTTGAGCCGGCATATCCCGAACTGGCGCGGAAGATGAACATCACGGGCAGCGTGAAGGTGGCAGTTGTGGTCGCGCCAAACGGCTCTGTGAAAGAGGCCAAGGTGGTGGGTGGACATCCCCTCCTGGCGAATGCCGCACTGGATGCTGTTCGAAAGTGGCGCTTTGAGCCCGCGGCCATCGAAAGCTCCGGCGTGGTGGATTTCAAATTCGAACCTCGCCGATAGATATACAAGACAGGCGGCCGGGAGGAAACGGCATGACGATTGGCAAGAAATTGTACTTAAATTTCGGAATCATCCTCAGCATGGTGGTGGTGCTGTTCCTCGTCAACCTGCTGGCGGTCCAACGCGAGCACGCCGCCAAAGCGGCGGCGACAGCCTCGCTCGAATTGGCAAATGCCACCAATGAAGTGCGCTTCCAGATGATGCAGAACCGCCTCTACCTGAGCAACTATCTGCTCAGTGGCGACACCCGCGAAGTTGAGCGGATGAACGAAGGCCTGCGGATACTGAATGAAAAGCTTCAGCAAGGCAAAACTCTGGCAAATTCCGAGCAGGAACGGACGGCGCTTACGAAAGTGGAACAACTGGAGCAGGCCTGGGGTAAGGACTTTGCCCAGCCGCTAATCGATAAACGCAAGGACGTCGATTCCGGCAATGCGACCGTCGCGGAATTACAGATTTACTACCTCCAGAAAGATGCCTCCTCCTGGGTGAAGAACTCGACCGAAGCACTCGACGTGGCTGACGGAGAAAACCGCAAGCTGGTCGAAGCCCGGCGCAAATCCGATGAAACCGCCAGCACCTACACGATTCTGGCCGCAGTCGTGAGCACTCTGCTCGCTCTGGGCCTGGGCATCGCGGTGGCTTACACGACAGCCAAGTCGATTACAGAGCCGCTTATCAATCTGATGAAAGTATCGCGGCAGATTGGCGATACCGGCGATCTCGAGCACACCATCGATGTGAAGCGCGAAGATGAAATCGGAGAGTTGGCGCGCACCTTCGCCAAAATGGTCACCTATCTCAAAGAAATGGCGGGGGTTTCTGAATCGATTGCCGGGGGAGATCTCACGGTTGAAGTGAAGCCTCGCTCCGCCCACGATACGCTGGGTAACGCATTCGCGAAAATGGTGGAAGGCCTTGGCCGCCTGGTTCGCAGCGTTCGCGACGCTTCGGCACAGGTAGCAGGCGCTTCTGGGCAGGTCGCGAACGCCTCAGACGACTCCGCCAAGGTCGGCTTGCAGGCCTCGTCCGCCATCGACGAAGTCACCAGCACCATGCATGAGATGAGTGTAAACGTGCAAAACATGGTGAAGAGCACGCAGCTGCAGGCTTCCAGCGTAAGCGAAACTTCGGCCTCCATCGATCAGATGGTGGCGTCCATCCAGCGCGTGGCCGACACGGCCAAAGTTCTGCTCGACATCTCGAACCGCTCACGCGAGGAGGTTCACAGCGGCATCACCACCATGGAGAAGGCCACCGACGGCCTCAACCGCATCAACTCGACGATTACTAACTCGGGCGAAATCATCGGCGCATTGGGCCAGCGCGCCGACGATATCGGCAAGATCATAGAAGTTATCGATGATCTGGCGGAGCAAACCAACCTCCTGGCGCTGAATGCCGCGATTGAAGCGGCTCGCGCTGGAGAACACGGTCTGGGATTTGCGGTGGTCGCCGACGAAGTTCGTAAGCTGGCGGAAAAATCGGCGCAGTCGACCAAGGAAATCTCGGAGTTGATCCAGAGCATTCAGAAGGAAGCGCGGAAGGCGGTTGAAAACATGGACCGCTCCACCGGAATCGTGAACGAGGGCCTCGATCTCGGCGGAGAACTGAACGCGGCGCTGCGCAAGATTTCTAATGTGGTCACCGAAGTGTACAAGTTCGCGCAGGAAATCGGGGCGGCCACCAACGAACAGTCGCACGGCTCATCGCAAATCGCGCGCGCCACCACGCGGCTGAACGAAATTACCCATGAAATCAACTCGGCGGTCGAAGAACAGGCCTCGGGAGCGCAAGCCGTCGTGAAGGCCATGGAGCGGATGCGCGAACTGGTACAGCAGTCCACCTCCGGCTCAACCGAGCTAGCAGCTTCGGCTGAGCAGATGTCGAAGATGTCGCGCGGCCTGCTCGACTTTATGGACCGCTTCTCACTAGGAGATAACACGGGCTACCGGCCGACTACGCAGGAACAAGGATCACAGCACTCCCGCAGAGCGGCCGCGGCGGCGCGCTCCTAGGATTCAACGATGAATCGAGAACTCCACATCGTGGGCTTCCAGGTTGGACGTGAGACGTATGGCGTGCCCATCACGTCCCTGCACGAGATTGTTCGGGTGCCGGAAATCACCGCTGTGCCCGACGCTCCAGACTACTTGGAGGGCGTGATCAACTTGCGCGGCAAGATCGTGTCAGTGATGGACCTGCGTAAACGTTTCGGCGACAAAGAGGCGAAACTGAAAAAACAGAATCGGATTCTGGTCGTAGAACACTCAGGCAAGCTGGCTGGGCTGATCGTGGACTCGGCTTCCGAAGTACTGAAAATTGCCGGCGAAGACGTGGAAGCGCCTCCCGCCGTATTTCAGGAAGGCGGGCTGAACTGTGTTACAGGCCTGGGAAAAGTGCGAGGCCGCCTGATCGTCCTGCTGGACATGAACAAATTGCTGGCCCCCGCGAGCTTGTTGCAGCAAAGCACAAACGGGGATGCGAAAGCTGCGAAAGCGGATGCACGCACGGCCGCTGCCGCGCGTTAGACGACGAATCAGCCGCTAGAATCATGCGGCGCGAGGACTAGGGAAAGCATGAGTACATTCGGAGCGGCACCGGCTCCTGCGTTGACCGAGGCGGAACTGCGGCTGTTGCAGGCGCTCATTTATCAGGAGTGCGGCATGCACTTCGACGAGCGCCGCACGCACTTCTTGCAGGACCGCCTGCTGCGGCGCATCAAAGAATGCCGCGTCGATTCCTTCTACGCCTATTACCGCCTGCTGATCAGCCAGGAAGGCAAGCAAGAGCTGGCCAAGTTGGTGGAGAACCTGACCGTCAACGAAACCAGCTTTTTCCGGCATAAAGCTCAATTGGACTTATTTCAGAAATATGTGCTGGAAGACATGTTGAAGTACAAACAGGCGCACCGGGAATACTCGATTCGAGTGTGGAGCGCAGGCTGCTCTACCGGGCAGGAAGCCTACACGCTGGGCATGATGTCCGCCGACTCACTCGCCTACTACTACTTGCGCAACCCGCTGCCGGTTGAGATGTCACTGCCGAAACCGTTGATTCCGCCGCCGTGGCGAGTGGAGATACTGGCCAGCGACATCAGCTACTCCGTACTGCGCACCGGGCAGGAAGGCGCCTATAACGAGCACCAGATGTCTACGGTGGATTACGCCTTCCGCCTGCGCTACTTCGACAAGGTGGGCGACCGCTACGCGATCAAGAAGGCGCTGAAGGAAATTGTTCACTTCGACTTTCATAATTTGAAGACGGAATACCTTCCGCAACGCAATGACGTGATCTTCTGCCGCAACGTGATGATGTACTTCGATCAGGCGGAGCAGAAGCGATTGGTGGAAAAATTTTATCGCTGCCTGAACCCGGGCGGCTACCTGTTCGTGGGCCATGCGGAAAGCCTGCTCGGCCTGACGGAAAAATTTCAGATGGTGCATCGGGACAGCGGTACGGCTTACCGGCGGATCGAGGTGCGCGAGTGACGAACCCTCCGGATGAGCGCGGCGCGGAACTGCGGGAGTTGTTTTTTGAGACCTCGCTGGAACTGCTGCAGGCGCTGAACGAAGAATCTCTCAAGCTGGAGAACCATCCCGGCGACGATGAGATAGTCCGTTCCATTCGCCGCACCGTACACACGCTCAAGGGTGACTCCGCGGCCTGCGGGTTCCGCGAGTTGAGCGACCTGGCTCACCAGTTCGAAGATGCCCTGTCCCTGGAAAGTGCGGCCACGCACAAAACGCTGGCCGAAATCTCCTTCGCAGCGGCCGATCTTTTTGCGGAGATGCTCGCTGCCTACCGTCAGGGTAGTTCCCTGCCCGCCACCGGAGCTCTGCGGCAAAAAATCGAGGATCTAACCGCCACGCCCGCTGCCAAAAAATCGCGGCGGAAGAAACGATCTGACGAGGCCCCTCGGTCCGGCAAAAATTGGACCGATGCGGAGAGGCACGCAATTGCACTGGCGAAAGCCTCCGGATCCGGGATATTCGAAGTAGTTGTAAAAATCGATCCGCACTGCGCCATGCCGATCGCGGCGCGCCAACTCATTCAGAATGCTATCAGCGCCGTCGGTCAGGTTCTGGCTGTGCGTCCGGACGCGAAATCACCGGCCGCTTCCAAGCAGGTCGAGTTCGTCTTGGCCAGCGCCCACTCCGAGGGACAGATTGCGGCGAAATGCCGCGTACCGACGATCGCAAGCGAAGTCAGTATTAGCCAGATCCAGGCGCCGCCGCCCGTCACCATTTCTCCAAAAGCTCCCGAGTCGAAGACTGATGCCAATGTCCCGACCCTGCCTCCCACCAGTGTGCCTCCATCAGGGGATTCAACGATCCAAGCTGCGCCCGAACCATCTAGTCCCGTCGCGGAGGCAGGAGTGCCGGCAGCGGCGGAAAACATACTCCGTGTAGAGGCAGGGCGCATCGATAACGTACTCAATCTGGTGGGGGAACTCATCATCGGCAAGTCCATGCTGCAACAGGCACTCAGCGAGTTTGGCAAGCGTTATCCCAAGGAATTGTTGCGTGGCAAATTTGCCGATGCCATGGCCTTTCAAGCGCGGGTACTGAACGACCTTCAGCGCTCGGTGATGAAAATTCGGATGGTTCCGGTGGATCACCTGTTTCGACGGTTTCCGCGCATGGTGCGCGATGTGGCTCGGCAGTGCGACCGGGAGGTGGACCTGGAACTCACTGGGCAAGAGACGGACTTAGACAAGGGCATCCTCGACGCGATCGCAGAGCCTTTGACGCATCTGGTGCGGAACGCGATCAGTCACGGCATCGAACCGGCGGAAGAGCGCCGCAGCCAAGGCAAACCATTGCGCGGGAAAATTCGTATGCACGCCTGCCACCAGGGAAATCAAGTCGTGGTTGAGATTCGTGATGATGGCCGTGGAATCGATACGCAGAAAATCCGCAGCAAGGCGATTGAACTGGGAATGATTACGGTGGACGAAGCCGCGCGATTGAGCGAAGCCGAGATTCTGGATCTAATCTTCCGCCCCGGCTTCAGCACCGCCGAACAGGTCACCGAAGTTTCCGGCCGTGGAGTGGGCATGGATGTTGTACAGAGTGTGCTGCAGCGGCTGAAGGCTACCATTAACGTCGAGACACGGCTGGGCCAGGGCACAACCTTCCGCCTGAAGCTTCCGCTCACGCTGGCCATTATCAAGGCGCTGATGTTCTGGGTAGAGGAGCGCCTGTACGCCATTCCGCTGAACGCGGTCAGCCAGATCGCGCGCACGCGGGAGTCCGAGGTTCATCAGGTCGACAATTACGAAGTTCTGCAGCTGCGCAACCAGGTGCTGCCGTTGCTGCGTCTGGGCCGTCCCGGTGCCGCGGCTTCCGGCTCCGACCTCAAATCGGCCAAGCTGTTCGTACTGGTCATTACCGTTGGCGAAAAGAAATACGGCTTGATCGTCGACGCTTTAGAAGGAGAGGAAGAATTGGTCATCAAGGCTTTGGACGACCAGACCTTCGCTACCGATCTGGTGAACGGCGCTTCGATTCTGGGAGATGGAAAGGTTGTGCTGATCCTGAATCTGCCGGCGGTCGTGGAGCACATCGCGCGCACCCGGCCGCAGGAAATGGGTTCGACCAAGTTCGGAATTCTCTTAAATGAGGCCGATCGCGCCCGGCTTGCTCTCAGCGCAGCAGGAGGCCACGCATGAACCCAAACATGAACTCAGGCTCCAAGAGAATCCGCGTGCTGTAGTGGACGACTCCGCGCTGATGCGGAAGCTGATTCCTCAGATGCTGGAAGGCGACCCCTCCATCGAGGTGGTCGGCACGGCGATCGACGGCACCTTCTGTCTGAAGAAAATCGAGGAACTGCAGCCCAACGTGATCACCCTCGATCTGCAAATGCCGGGCATGAACGGCATTGACACCCTGAAGGAAATCATGCGCCGGAATCCACTGCCGGTCATCGTCGTCAGTTCGCACAGCACCGAAGGGGCTTCAGTGACTTTCAAAGCCTTGGGATTGGGCGCCTTCGATTTCGTGACCAAGCCCCGCGACGCTTCGACCCACATGACCGAAGCTGCCGCGGAACTGATCGCCAAGATCAAGGCCGCTGCCGATTGCAAAATTGTTCGCCCCGGCAGTTTTCTAAGAATTTCTGCTCATCCGGAGAAGATATCCGCACAGAAGTCCGGCCCGCCTCCGACCAAGCTGGTAGCCATCGGAATCTCCACCGGAGGGCCGCAAGCTCTAGAATTCCTGCTGGCGCAACTGCCGCCAGACTTTCCCGGAACCATCGTTGTGGTGCAGCACATGCCGGAAGGCTTCACGGAAATGTTCGCCCGCCGCCTGGACGAAATCTGCTCCTTGCGTGTGAAAGAAGCGCAATCCGGCGACATTCTGCAAGCCGGCCGGGTCTTAATTTGTCCGGGAAGCCGGCACATAAGAGTAAAGCGCGCTGCCAAGGCGGACATGGTGATTCTCAGTGACGACCCGCGCGTAAATGGGCACCGCCCCAGTGTCGACGTTTTGTTCAACAGCGTGGCGGAGGAATACGGCTCCGGAGCGGTCGCCGTGCTAATGACTGGAATGGGCGACGACGGCGCTGAAGGACTTGGAGCCGTAAAGAAGGCCGGCGGCATGACCATTGCGGAGAGTGAAGAATCCTGCGTGGTCTATGGCATGCCCAAAGCCGCGATTGAACGTGGTTATGCCACTCGAGTTGTTTCTTTGGACGTTCTTTCCTCGACTTTGCAGGCGCTTTGCAACCGAAACGAAGGTCGGGAAAAGAAAGACAGCACGGGGAGAGCAGTCCGAGCTGGGTTTTAACGGAATTGGCCACGCAGGTGTTGTGACCTGAGTCATCTGTCCGACGGTAAGCCATTGTGATGGAATCTGTTCGAGGAGGTTGTTATGGAGCAGTTTGCAGCAGTAAAGCGAAGCAAGGACGGACAAGCGGTGCGCTACTTGATTGTGGACGATTCTGTGTTCGCCCGCAAGAATCTCGCCCGCATGATCGAAAGCTTCGGAGGGCAGGTGGCGGCTGAGGCCGGTGACGGTCTGACTGCCATCAGCGAATTCGACCGCACCCATCCCGACATCGTGCTCATGGATATCACCATGCCGCAGATGGAGGGCATCGAGGCAGCGGAAAAGATCGTTCAGGCTCATCCCGAAGCCCGCGTCGTAATGGTCTCGTCGGTCGGCTATCAGGAGAACATTGTGGCCGCATTGCAGCGCGGAGCGCGCCATTTCGTCCAGAAGCCGGTGAAGCCGGAGGTTCTGTACGAAGTTATTAAATACGTGCTGGGAGAAGATGGCGCTGTGGCCAATGTGGCCGGCGCGGGGGTCTGATCGCCATGAAGATGGAGCTGATTCAGCCTTTCATCAATGCGGCCGACGCCGTGTTATCGCAAGGCCTGCACGGCACCACCAAAGTGGGCAATCTCTCGATGGAAGAGGATGCCTATCGCCGGAAAGGTGTGGCGGGCATGGTGGCGCTTACCGGCGACATCGAGGGCCGCATCGTGCTGGACCTCGAACCGCAAACCGCGGTGCGCGTGGCCAGCCACTACGCGGGCGCGGACCTGCCTGAATCCGATGGGCTGATCAAGGAAACGATTTTTGAGCTGGCCAACCAGGTCGTCGGAAATGCCGTCTGCTCGCTCAATGACCAGGGCTTTCACTTCCGGGTCCACCCTCCGATATTGCTTACCGCCGAAGAAGGCGACAAAACCAGCGAAGATGTAGAAGCGCTGATGATCTGCTTCGAAACGTCCATGGGCAATGTGTTTATGAATGTCGCCCTGCGCCACAATAAGCGCAGGATGTCGGACCACGCGGCGATGGGCGCGTAGAAGAAGCCTAACGTCGTAGAGGTAGTCCGATCCCAACCTAACCTAATCTCCCTGCCATGCATGACAATTTCCCCTTATGACAGCTTAGGGAAATAACGGTGTGGGGTTCGTTACTGCGGAATCATCGGCGGCGTCGGCGATGTTTCTTAGCTCGGGATACTTCTGGATCAGCGTCGGCGGGGCTTGCACTCGTCTGCCGGTGATCATCGCCTTCAACTCCAGCGCATTGACCCCTGCTTTGCTTTCGAAGTGATTGTTGGTGATCACATACGTTGTCTGCGCACGCTCGGCCACGCTCTCGATTCTTTCTTTCCAGCCGGCTAATTCGCGCTGGTTGTAGAGATAGTTGTAGCGGTCGTTGCGATTGTCGGAATCGGAACCTTGATCGGCAGAACTTTGATCGGCAAACCAGTGCTCGTAATTGCGGCCGTGCAGGCGGACGTAGCCGATTGCTGCGGTGACATGCTCGGTCGGGGACAGCGACCGCCCGAGCAGAGGTTGGTCGATATTGCAGAAGCCAACGTTCTGCTGCGTGAACGCGGCGAGCGTGACTGCGTCGTTCCAACTGGAGTGCCGCACTTCAACCACGCGCGGATACTCAATGAACTGCCGCAGCAGTCGCTCGAGATATTCGCGGTTCAGGGACGTGTTCTTGAAGGACACGGGGAACTGGATGAGCAGAGCGCCCAGACGACCTTCGCTGGCGATAGCGTCGAGGCCTTCACGAGTGCGAGCCTCGTCGTCGTCCGTGGGACGGATCGTAGCGGCGGATGTAGGCTCCATCACCGCGATAGGCGAATGCGTAAACGCCCGGTAGAGTTTCGCGGTGAAGAGAAAGTTGCGATTCACCGGCTCAACTTTGCGACACCAGAGTTTAGCGAGCTCAGGCTTCAGCGGCCCGTAAAACGAGGTGTTGATTTCCGTAGTATCGAAGAATCGAGCCAGATACTCCAACGGATGCTGCTTGCGGCGTTGCATCCCAGGAGGGTAGAAAATCCCCTCCCAGTCTTTGTAGGACCAACCAGCCGTGCCGATGCGGATATCCCTTGCGTGCGGCTGAGGCAAACGGGCTTGGGCTGAGGATTCCATGGGTGGAACCGCAGACGGTGGGCAGGGCAAGGTTAGCACAATGGGAAAGCCGCAGGAGGCTATGTAGCATTCCCGGACCTAGTTCTTTGGACGATCCTGCGGTTCATTCTTCACAATGTTTTTTCCGGACTCATGGTTTCGCAAAGTCTTTTGCCGACACAAGAAAACAGCGTCCTCGATCGACGGCGCTGTTTTTCTGGAAAACGCGGATTGGTGGATGGGCTTGCCTTACTGCACCGTTACCGAAACCGCAGACGTCGAGTGTTGGGTTCCATTGGCGCTTCCAGTCACGACGACTGAATAAGTGCCTGCCGGAGTGCCCGAATTGCCCGTGGGCGGCGGAGTGGTGTTGCTTCCACCCCCGCCCCCGCCACAGGCCACTTGAAACACGCACCCGCCGATTACCAGGAAGACCAGCGAGAACATAACCAACTTCCTTCGAGCTGGCTTATTCATTCCGCTGCCAACGAACAGGATGGCTGGGATCATCAGTCCGAGCATGAAGAGCGTGCCGGAACCCATTCTGCCGGCTGGGGATGTCAGCGCCGCTGTCGGGCCAGCAGCCGTAACCGTGAGAGTTGCGGTGCCCGCATTGTTCGCCACGGAGATGGCTGCCAGCGAACATGTGGCCGCCGGAGTGACTGCAGGCGAGATTTTGCAGGTCAGAGCCACGGTCGATGGATCGAGTCCCCCGAAGGGAGTGACCGTGACCGTCGATTGCGCCGATTTTCCGGGGGCAATCGAAGATGGGTTGAGTGCGCCCGAGGAGAGACCGAAATCCGGAGCAGCCACGGCGAGGTTCACAGCACTAGAGGTGCTGGCAGTGAAGTTAGTGTCGCCACCATAGGCGGCTGTGATGCTGTGCGCACCGGCGGAGAGCGTGGAGATTGACAGGGTAGCGACGCTTCCGTTCAGCGAAGACGTGCCAATCTGCTTTGCGCCATCGACGAACGCTACCATGCCTGTGGGAGTTCCAGCCCCTGGAATGGTTGGAGCGATGGTCGCAGTGAATGTGACGCTCTGGTTCAGGTTCGCTGAGGCAGGCGCGTTCAACGCTGTAGTGGTGCCGCTTTGCACGTTCACTGTCTGCGTCAGGGACATTGTGTGCTGTTGATAGTTAATGTCACCGGAATAGACCGCGGAGATGGTAGGGGTGCCTCCCGGCAAGCTGGATGTGCTAACCGAGAATTGGCCGCCTGCCAAAGGCCCGGACTTGATCACGGTACTGCCATTGCTGATGGTTACGTTGCCCGTCGGAGGCGTGCCGTTGGGAACGCTGGTCGCTAACGTGGCGGTGAACATGACCGACTGCCCCAGGGCGGAAGGATTGGCTGACGAAACAAAAGTCATTGCCGTGCCTCGCGCGTTCAGCAGTACGCTTACGGTATTGCTGCCGCCGTTGGCAGTTGCGAGGTCCGGGGCGCTGTCTCCGTTGAAGTCGCCCACGACCGCCGAGTAGGACAAATACCCGGCTCCGAAGACTTGTGGTTGTGTAAAGGTGCCGTCACCATTGCCCAATAGCAAGCTCACCAGGTTCCCTGGATTGAGGCCGAGAGGAGTGCTGGTCACTGCGAGATCAAGCAAGCCGTCGCCATTGAAATCGGCGGACACGATGGAGGAAGGATTTGCCCCCGCTGGATAGAGTTTGGGAGCCTGGAACGATCCGTCCTTGTTGCCCAACAGGATCGTGACTTGCTGGCTCTGGAAGTCCGCAACAGCCAGGTCGAGGATGTGATCGCCGTTGAAGTCGCCCACAACTACTGAAAGCGGGTTGCCTCCTACGCATTTGACGGTGGTCACGACGCAGTAGGTCACCTGCGGCTGGAAGGTTCCGTCACCATTGCCGAGAAGGATGCCGACGTTATTGTCCGTCTCATTTACTACCACTAGATCGAGTTTCTTGTCGCCGTTGAAGTCGCCCACCGCGACCGATACGGGTCCATTGCCCACGGTCAAAGTCGAGGGTGCGGCCGCCTTAAATGTCCCATCCCCATTCCCCAGCAGGATGCTTACGGTATTGTCATGGAAATTCGCGACTGCAAGATCGAGCTTGCCAGCTCCGCGGAAATCTCCGGTCGCAAGGGAAGCGGGTTCGCTACCGACGGCATAATCCACGTGGGTCTGTAGAGTCCCATCACCGTTGCCCAGGAAGATGCCCACGGTATTGGTGGCGTAATTTGCTACGGCGACGTCCTGTTTCTTGTCCCCGTTGAAGTCAGCCACGATCACGGAATACGGATCGGTATCTGTGCCGGTTGAGAAAGCTGTTGGCGGCCCGAAGGTTCCGTCGCCGTTGCCCAAAACGATCGAGATCGATCCCGGGCCGCAATTGGGGAAAGTAGCC
>Ga0210400_10001769_pt1 | contig 21086 bp, 18 predicted proteins | sample IncBWH26MmetaG_FD_155456 | JGI IMG/M metagenome (GOLD analysis project Ga0210400, IMG submission 155456) | Forest soil microbial communities from Barre Woods Harvard Forest LTER site, Petersham, Massachusetts, United States - Inc-BW-H-26-M | ecosystem: Environmental > Terrestrial > Soil >...
GCTCTGCGCGGGCAGTTCGGCGTGGGCGTTCGCGACCGAAGTTTGCGTCGCGGCTTCGGCATCCTGCGGAGGCGGCTTGGCCGGGGCGGACGGATTTGGTGCGGCGGTTTGCGAGAGCGGTTCGCGCTGATCCGCGAGATACCAGCAATGACGTTTGGTCGCGCGATCGATACGGTAATACCAATGGCCGCCTTGGGGCGTTTGTCCCTTTGGACCGGACAGGCACTCGTCGGCTGGGTTCGCAGCGCCGTACGACGCCGTTGTGAGAGGAGCGCCCGCCAGGAAACTCGCAATGAGGGCTGACACGAATTTCGCGGTTCGGTTTGGCATGCGTACTCCGGTACGGGGCACTTCGCATACCGAATCTCTGCAAAGACTTGGGTCGCAATAAGCCGCAATTCCGGACAGCATGGGGCTTAATTCGGGCCTAGCTTCGCCCTCCCAGTCCAGACGGCGGCGAGAAGGCGACGAAAAACCTCCGCGTCAGTTTTTCAGCACGATGCGCCCGACGACTTTTCCGGCCCGCAACTCGTCGATCCATTTTTGGACTTCGCCCATCGGCTCCTCTTTCATCGGCGTCGGTTTGATCTTTCCAGCCCGCGCTAGCGCCATCAATTCTTCTGCCTCGGCCAGCGTTCCGACCATGAACCCCTCTATGGTCATGCGCTTGTAGACCCACTGCACCATCGGCAGGCTGAAATTGCCGCCCATCAATCCGGAGACCACGATCTTGCCGCCGCGTGCAAGGACCGCGACCGCAAACGCCATCGATTTCTCGTTGCCGGCAAAGTCGACGATCTCGTCAAATCCGCCTTCGGTCTCCTTGATGATGCGTTTGATCACGTCCGGTTCAGAAGGATCGTAGCCGACCGCGGCGCCATTCTGCAACGCGGTCTCGCGTGCGGCGGAACTCAAATCCGCCACCGAGATCTTTTGCTTGAACATGGCGTGGGCGAAAGCCAGTCCCATCATGCCGACGCCGCCGAGGCCGATCAGCAGCAGGTTGCGCTGCCGTGGCCGGTCGACCAGACGCTTCAGCGCGCCGTAGGCGGTTACACCTGAACACATCAAGGTTGCGGCTTGATTGACCGGCAGCGAACCGTAATCCAGCAGGTACTTTGCGTCGGGCACCAGCACATGACTGGCGAACCCGCCGTCGATTGCGACGCCGAGAAAGCGCTGCCTGGCGCAGAGATTTTCATCGCCATTGAGACAATCGCGGCATTGGCCGCAGCCGATCCAGGGGAACACGGCCTTCTTCGTTCCGATCAGATCCGTCGAAACGTCGGGGCCGACTTCTTCAACGATGCCGGCGATCTCGTGCCCTAAGGTGAACGGAAGCGTCATGCCGCGCGTGGTATCGAGTTTCTTGCCGCCGCCGAGATCGGCGTAGCCGTCCTGGATATGCAAGTCGGAATGGCACAGTCCGCAGCGCTCGATCCGGACCAGGACTTCCTTGGCCGTCGGCTTCGGCGTCTCGACGATAGTTTCGCACAACGGCGCGTCGAATTTTACGAGCGACTGACGACGCATCCGCGCCATGGCATATTCTCCTCAGGGCAATTTTGTGCTGCGTATATCGGTCAATTCCCGGGCCATGGCAACAAAGCCCTCAACCGGAACGGTCTCGGCGCGCCGCGTCACATCGACATGGGCCGCCGCAGCCAGCCGGGCCGGATCCGCCGCCAGCGACTTGAGACTTTGCCGCAGCATTTTCCGCCGTTGGCCGAATGCCGCGGCCGCAACCTGCTCCAGGGCACGGCGCTCGCACGCTTGTGGCGCGAGGCGAGGCACCAATCGAACCACAGACGAGGTAACCTTGGGCTGCGGCACGAAGGCGGCCGGAGAAATATCGAACAGGATTTTCGTCTCCGCGCGCCAGTTCGCGAGCACACCCAGGCGTCCATAGGCTTCATCGTTCTCTCGTGCGACGATGCGCTCGGCCACTTCGCGCTGAAACATCAGCACCATCATGTCGTACCAGGGCGGCCACGGTTCGATCGACAGCCAGTCGATCAACAGCGCGGTCGCGATATTGTAGGGCAGGTTGGCGACGATTTTCGCCGGCGTGCCGCCGAGCAACGGGCCTGGATCGAAATGCTGCGCGTCAGAGCAGATAACCTCCAGCCGTCCCGGATATCGTCGTGAAATCTCGTCCAGCGCGCCCAGAGCGCGCTCGTCGCGTTCCACGGCGATGACGCGGCGCGCGCCCAGCGCCAGCAGGGCGCGCGTCAGTCCGCCGGGGCCAGGGCCGATCTCGATGACGACAGCATCTTCGAGAGGTCCCGCGGCGCGTGCGATCCGTGCGGTGAGGTTGAGGTCCAGCAAAAAATTCTGGCCGAGCGATTTGCGGGCCGACAGGGCGTGCCGACGAATGACCTCGCGTAGCGGCGGAAGGTCATCGATCGCGCTCATGCCGGCTGCTTCGCCGCCATGCGCGCGGCCAACCGCAATGCCGCGATCAGGCTCGACGGATCGGCCTTTCCGGTTCCGGCGATGTCAAAGGCGGTGCCGTGATCCGGCGAGGTTCGAATGAACGGCAAGCCTAGCGTTGCATTGACGGCTTCCTCGAACGCCAGTGTTTTGACCGGGATCAGCGCCTGATCGTGATACATGCAGATTGCGCAGTCATAGGTCTTGCGCGCGGCCTCGTGGAACATGGTGTCGGCCGGCAGCGGTCCCCTGACCTCGATGCCTTCGCCGCGCAGGATTTCGATCGCGGGTGCCACGACGGTCTTGTCCTCGGTACCGAGCGATCCGTCTTCGCCGGCGTGAGGGTTGAGGCCGGATATTGCGAGGCGGGGATTGACGAGGCCGAAGCGGGCCTTCAATGCCGCGTTCACGATGCGGGCCGTCGTGACAATCAAATCGCTCGATAGCTGCGCGACTGCGTCACGCAGGGAAAGATGGATCGTCACGGGCACCACCACGAGGGCAGGGGACCACAGCATCATCACAGGTTGCGGTGTATGTCCGTTGGTTGCCGCCAGTTCGGCAAGATATTCGGTATGACCTGGGTGCCGGAAGCCGGCGCGATAGAGAACGCTCTTGGCGATCGGATTGGTGACGATCGCGCTCGCCCGCCCGGCGATGACGTCGCCAACCGCCCGACGAATTGAGGCCATGGCTATGCCCGCGCTGGTGTCGTCCGGCTGGCCCGGCCGCGCCGATGTCGTGTGGCCGGTGGCTACAACCGGCAGGGCGTCAGCGAATGCTTCGAGTGCCTCTTCGGTGCTGACGTCGGCGAGCTTGAGCTTGAGTCCGAGAACCTTTGCCCGGTGACTTACGAAGTCACGATCGCCGAGCAGATAAAATGCCGGGAGCTTCAGCTCATTGCGGCGCAGCCATGCCTGGATGGTGATGTCGGGTCCGATACCCGCGGGTTCGCCTAGCGTCAGCGCAAGGGGCTTTGCCATGCGTCAATGGCGTTTATTATTGTTAGGCTGTTCGTTGCCGTTTTCATTCTCTCGGTATTCGATCATCGCAGAGCCACGGACCTCCCGCAGGTACGCCTTCGATTTTGCGTCGTATTTCTCGGCAAACATCTTCTCGCGGACTTCTTTCTTCTTGGGCGTATCGACCGTGGTCGGATTTCTGGCGCACAGCGCAACCATCTCCACGCCCTGTTTCGTCACCTCGGGCGGGGTCAAATGGCCGATCGGTGTTCCGTCGAGTAGTTCACGCAGCGAAACCGGTATGTCGGCCGAAGTTTTGGTTACAGACCCCTGGATCGCAGCGTTTTGCATCGACTTGAAGAACGTGTTCGCCTCATCGCAGGTTTGTATCCGGCCGCGCAGGGCTTCGGCCTCCTTGCGTCTTGTCTCCACGGTGGCGGCATCAGACCCGCGTGGGACGATCAAGACGATCGGCTGCATCTTGTATTCGAAACTCTGGGTGTCCGGTTTCTCTTCGCCCGTGACCTGGACGGCTTTATCGACATCCTTTTCGCTGATCTGAAGGCTTTCCTTGAAGCGGCCGCGGACCAGATTGGTCCAAACCATGTCGGCCTTCATCCGGGATTTCAAGGTTTCTGGCCTAATACCCTGGCTTTCCAGGGATTTTGTCAATTGATCCGCTGAGATTCGCATCCGTGCGCTCATCGCGGCGTAAGTCTGATCAATATCGGAGGCCGAAGGCTCGATGCCGAATTTCTTGCCTTCCCTGATCTTTACCTTTTCATCGATCAGTTCGTCGATCACCTGCTTCCGGTCCGAGGGCTTGTGGGTGCTCAACGTGATCAGCTTGCTGCGCTGCTCGATGTCAAAATTGGTGATGGGTTCTCCATTGACCATGACGGCGACCGTTTGCGCGTGCAACGGCGCCTCGCACCCCATCAGGATCAGGACCGTGGCGCAACCCAGAATGACAGCCGAAAGTCGGCTAAAGAGCGAAGTCGTCATGATCATATTAACCGATGCTAACCGATTCTAATTGCAGCCGGGCCGGAACGCGCCATCCGGAAAGCGCGCCTGGCGCCGATCCTACTGCGTCGACGAATTGGCGAGAGTCCGTAAGCCGACCTGCAGCATAAAAGCGTGACCAAGTATGGGCGGCGAGGTGGCGGTGGCGTAGGAGAAGGATGTGACGTAATTGGCCGCCAGCACGAAGCAATCGTCCACATAGCCGGCGCCGACGACGTATTGATTGATCTGGTTGGCGACGAGATCCCATCGGGCAGAGCCCGTCGCTACCCAGTTGCTGGCAATCTTGACCGATCCGCTGACCAGAATGCCTTCGCGGCGCACCAGATACCCTATGTCGGGCTGAGCGGCATAGTCGCCGTACATGACGCTCATCGACCAGCGGTCGAAGTTGGCGCGGCCCTCGGCCTCGAAGCGCTGGACTTCCCCGGTCGCTTGGTCAAATCGCGCGCGCGTGCTGAAGGTATAGGTCCTGTTGGGCGAATAGGCGATGCTGGCGACGTAATCCGATTTCGGGGTCTGTAGACCGGAATCAACACCGGTATTGGTCATGTCCGCTACCGCGAAGGAATTCAGGCCAAACAGCTGATAGGATTGTCCGAACATCGCGGTGACGGAGCCGCCGCGGTCGAATTGCGTTGTCGCCTGCACGCCGGCATTGGCGCGGCCGCCGCCTTCGACGCGGTCATAACCTGAGAATTTGTCGACGCTGAACAGATTGCTGGTGTCAAAGACCAGGCTCTGTGCGTCCTCGTTGGGCAGCTTGCCCGCATAGGGTTCGTTGGGACGGATGATGACCTGCGCGATCGGTTCGATCGTAGTGGTGCCCCACGGCTGAACGTTGATGAAGGGGTAGCGATATTCGAGACCGACCGTAGGCATCACGCGCAGGGCTTGCGTCTCGCCGACCGGGAGATAGTTCGCGACGCCCGGCTGGTTCGAGATATCGGCATTGATCGCATCGGCGCGGATGCTTGCAAACGGCGTCCAGATTTCACCGGCCGAATCGGTGAACGACCGGCGCCAGTCCGCTTCACCCGTCAGTCGCGTGTACGTGCCGGGCATGCCCCGAAGCAGGCAGTTCGCAGGCACAATGCTTCTGGCCGTATCGGCCGAATTTGTGGTCGTGCACGTCCCAGCGGCGGCGGCCGCCAAGGTGATCGGATCGAAAACCGCGGTTTCGCGGTTCAGGTTGGTGAAGTTTGTCTTGTAGCTGAACTCGCCGCCCAGCACCGAATGGTTGATTACGTTGGAATAATCGACAACCGGCGCGACCACCGGTACCTGAGACTGATTACCGGAAAGACTGAGGTAATAGATAGCGCGTGCGTCGAAGTAGCTCCGATTGCCGACGCCGGTCAGATAAAGCTGGGAAACGGCTTCCGTGGGCAACGTCAGAAACGACTGCAGAGGATCCTTGTACTGGGCGAGACTGTAGTCGAACAACACGTTGGGGTCGGTAAGCGCGACGCCTTCCCAGCCCCAAACCCATTGTTGGTTCAGAGCGAACTCGCCCTTTGTTTCGGCGCCGCCGCGGAAGGTGCGATCACCCGGCTGACCGGCGTAGGCTCCCGGGTCCAACTGGTCGATGCCGTAGGCGCGTATTTGATAGGATCCGTCCAGTAGGCGCTGGCGGAACTCGCCCTGGAACAGCACGCCCTGCTGGCTTGTGATACGTGGGTTGATGGTCGCGTCATAGTCGGGAGCTATTGCCCAGTAGAACGGGATCTCAACGCCAACTCCGTAGCCCACATTCGAGGTCACGCTCGGCATCAAGAACCCGGTCTTGCGTTTGACAGTCGGATCGGGCGTCGAAAAATACGGCAGATACGCCATCGGAACGCCGAAGAACTCCAGCTGCGCGTTCTCGAAGTACATCATCTTGTCGATCTGGTCGTGAATGATGCGCATACCCTTGACCTGCCACAGCGGCGGCTTCTTCGGGTCGTCCCGGCAGGGAGCGCAGGCCGTGTAGACACCGTTCTCGAAGACCGTGTAGTTGCCGCTGGTGCGGTCGGCGCGCGTTGCGGCCATCCGGGTCTGTTCGGCGGTGTCGACACGCAGCGAATCGACAAACCCGTCGCGGTAGTCGTCGCTCAAATCCATAATGTTGGCGTAGGTAATCTTGCCATCCGCATCGGTCATGCGGATGTTGCCTTCGGCATGAAGCCGTTTGGTCTTCTGATCGTAGATGACCTTGTCGGCCTCGACGCTTGTTCCGTTGTAGAACATCTGCACGTTGCCGACCGCCGACACCCGCGAATTGTTGTAGTCGTAATCCACCTCGACCGCCTGGACGAGCATCTGTCCGTCATTGGCAGTCTTGGGCGGCTTCGGCCGGGGAGGAATCGGATTGTAGCTGAAGCCCTGCGCCGAGGCCGGTGTCGTTGCCGCAATACCAAGCGTTTCGGCAACAATGAATCCCAAAACAAGCGCCAGAACGGGCGTAGTGACGGCAGCCAAACGGACGCCATAGCGGCGCACGACAGCGCGCCGCCGGAACGCAGGCGACCTTATCCAGCGGGCGGCGACAATGGCCACTACCCGTCCTCCTGGTACAACAAGGCCAAAAAGCCGGTGAAGCCGCCCACGCAGACGGGCAGCCACGCCGAAGCGATCGGATGCATCAACTCAGCCTTGCTCAAATCCTCAGTTACTTTCGACAGCACGTAGAGCAGAAAGCCAGCTCCCACGCCACTCAAAACCATCTTTTGCACTCCGCCGAAACGGAAGAACCGCAGGCTTACGGCCGCAGCCAGCATGACCATCGCTGCGAGCAGAAACGGCTGTGCCAGAAGCTTGTGATACTGCAACCTGTATCCTGCGGTGGCGAATCCCGAACTTTCGGACGAGCGGATGTAGCTCGGTAGTTGCCAAAAAGACACAGTTTCCGGGGTGGAGAAACTGTTGCGAACCTGGGCCGGTGTCAGGCTGGTGGCGAGCGAGAAACTATCCTGGTCGACCGGCGGTCCCTCGAGGGAATAGCGCCGCACGGTTTTGAACAGCCAATGCCCTTCTTCAAGCGTCGCCTGCTGCGCTTCGATTCGTTCCTTGAACTGGTAGTCGTTGTCGAATCGGAACACCGTCAATCCGGTCAACCGGACACCCTGCTGCTCGCTGCGGGCGGCGTTGATGATGGTCTGGCCGTCGCTGTTGACCTGATTGATCCAAAAGCCGGAAGCATCCTGAATGCCGCCGCCGGGTGCGGAGCCGAACAGTTCCGCCTCCATCCGTTTGGAGATTTCGCGCAGATTGGCGGACATCGGGTTGTAGGCCGTCGTTGCCAAAATCCCGAGCGCGATCGCGCTCGCCAATGCCGGCGCGATGAACTGCCACGCGGAAACGCCCGCGGCGCGCGCGACCACCAGCTCCAGTCGCCGCGAAAGCGCCAGATAGCAGGTCATCGCCCCAATCAGGATGCAAAACGGCATCATCTTCTCGAGCAGCTGGGGAACCCGGAACAGCGACGTTTCCGCGACCGCGATCGCGGAAGCCTCAACCAGCCCCGATGTCTTCCTGACCATTTCGATGTAGTCGACCAGTACCAGAAGCACGAAGATGCTGGCGAATACGCCGAGCGCCGAAACCACGAAGCGGCCGGCAAAATAACGCCCAAGCGTGTTGGTCATCATGCTCATGCTGTGGCAGGCCGCCCGAAAAGCCGCAGTAGACGTGCGTTCGATTTGTTGATCGCCTCTATCAACGCAGCCGGCGGCTCCACAACGACGCCTCCGATGATGATCCAAAAGCTTACGCCGATAGCGGCGGCCAGCATCAGATATTGAACGGCGGGAGCGAGCGGCGATTTCACCGCCATAACGGAACACGCGAATCCCGCCATGCGCAGCCCGAACACCGCGAGGATAGAACTGCCAATTGAAAAGTTGCGGCTCTGGCGTGTTGTGCGCGGCGCGCCGAGAAAGGCAAAGGTGAGCGCCGCAAATGCAAACGGATAGATGGGCGACATGAAACGGTCATGCAGCTCGGCGCGAAATTGTCCGGGTATCTGCTCGTAAACTGGATCGTTCTCCGCCGGCGAGATCAGTTCCCAAAGGTAGCGTTCGCGAATGCCCAACGCCACGTCGCGGCCCTGATTCGAGAATTTCGACATGTCGAAACCATAACGGCCGAACGCGACCAGCGCCGGATCGCGTTTGCCGACCTCGAAACGTTCGAGATTTCCATCCTCGAGAATCAGAAAGGAGCCGCCTTCGCTTTTCACGACGGTCCCATGGTCAGCGATGATGCTGACGCGTTCATTGGGATCACGTCGGTCATCGATAAAGATGCCGACAAGCAGACCGCCCGGTTGGCGTTCTCGGATGCGGATGGTCAGGTTCTGATCGAGCTGGGCGAAGCGGCCGGGTTGCAGAATATTGGCCAGCACATCCGCGGTGATTTCGGCATCCCACTGCTTGAGGCGGCGCATGCCGTCGGGGGCGAGATAGGAGGCGATAAAGGCCACCATCACCGCCACCACCGCAGTGGCGTAGATAAACGGGCGGAACAGCCGAAGCGGCGACAGGCCGGCCGCGTTCATGACGATGATTTCCGAATCGGTCGCGAGCTTGTTCAGGGTGTGCGAGATCGCGATCATCAGGGCGATCGGCGAGATGATCAGGACGAGCGCCGGAATCACCAGGCTGGTGACCCCGAGGAAGGTCACGATGGTCTGACCCTGGCTTGTCATCAGGTCGATGCCGCGCAACGCCTGCGTAATCCAGATCACCCCTGTCAGGCTGACCAGAACCAGCGCAAACGACGCAAGCGTCGTGCGAAAGATATACTTGTCGATCGACCCCATCGTTACCGCACGATCCCACATCGCCAACGGGAACCGCAGCTACGGCCAAACCCGAAAATCGGGATCCCCTTGGTCGCGCCGCCAATTGTCCAGCTGGTTTACTCTCTCACTACCATCCCTTTGATCCGTCAACAAAATGGCTGAGCCATGGCACCCTTGCGATATGGTTAATAATTCGGTCCTGTGGCCGTCTGGTCACGGGGGCGCTTGGCAGTGCGACGGCGGACAGGCCATAGTGGGCCGAACGACGCTCTTGACGGATGTAGATCGCAGCCGGAAGAGACCACTCGAAAATACCACCCGGCGGGTTGCCGAGCCCTGCGATAGCCCTGATTTTGGAGGATTTACTTATGCCCGACGCCGTCAAGGTCGGCTTCGTCCCGTTTTCCACCGCCCCGCGCGGCATTCTGGTGGTTTTCTGCGACGATACGTTGAAACTCGGCGCTACGACCCGCAAGGTGCTGGGGACGGCGGCCGATCTCGTCAAACGCGCCGCCGCAACCAGCCATTTCAAGGGCAAGAGCGGGTCAACGCTCGATATTCTGGCGCCGGGGGGGCTGAAGGTCTCGCGCCTGATCGTGGTAGGCGCCGGCAAGCTCTCCGATCTCAAGGAAAAAGACTTCTTGAAATTCGGCGGCGTGGCAGCCGGCAAGCTGCGTGCCGGCGATGATGCTGCGACGCTTATCGCGGAATTGCCGGATGGGGCCATGAAGCCCGAACAGGTCGCCGCGGTCGCATCGGGCGTGCGGCTGCGCGCCTATAAATTCGATCGCTACAAGACCAAGAAAAAGGATGGCGAGGACGCCGCATTGCGTGCCGACATTTCGTTGGCGGTCGGTGATATCGCCGCGGCGCGAAAGGCGTTCGCGCCGGATTCTCACATTGTCGATGGTGTCATTACCGCGCGCGACCTCGTCAACGAGCCGCCCAACGTGTTATTCCCGGTGGAATTTGCGCGCCGTGCCGCCCAGTTGCGCAAGCTTGGCGTCGACGTCGAAATCCTCGACGTCAAGGCCATGACGAAACTCGGAATGGGCGCGCTGCTCGGCGTCGCCCAGGGTTCCACGCAGCCGGGCCGGACCGTGATCATGCGCTGGAACGGCGGCAAGCGCGGCGATGCGCCGGTTGCGTTTATCGGCAAGGGGGTTTGTTTCGATACCGGCGGCATTTCGATCAAGGGTGCCTCGGGAATGGAGGACATGAAAGGCGATATGGGGGGCGCCGCCTGCGTGGTCGGATTGATGCAGGCGCTCGCCGCGCGGAAAGCGAAGGTCAATGCGGTCGGCGCCATCGGAGTCGTCGAGAACATGCCCGACGGCAACGCGCAGCGTCCCGGCGACATCGTGACGTCGATGTCCGGCCAGACCATTGAGATCATCAACACCGACGCCGAAGGCCGGCTGGTGCTGGCGGATGTGCTCTGGCACGTGGCGAAGAAATTCAAGCCGAAATTCATGGTGGATCTTGCGACACTCACCGGCGCGATCATGGTGGCGCTGGGCACCGAATACGCCGGCATGTTTTCCAACAACGACGAACTGGCCGAACGCTTGAGCAAGGTCGGGCTTGAAACGGGGGAACGGGTCTGGCGCATGCCGCTCGGCCCAGAATACGACAAGCAGATCGATTCGCAGTTCGCCGACATGAAAAACACCGGCACCCGCAACGGTGGTTCGATTACCGCCGCGCAATTCCTGCAGCGCTTCGTCGACGGCACGCCATGGGCCCATCTGGATATCGCGGGAACGGCGATGGGCGCGCCGAAAACCGAGATCAATCAAAGCTGGGGTTCGGGCTATGGCGTTCGGCTGCTGGAGCGGCTGGTCGCGGAGTATTACGAAGCCAGGAAGTAGCGTCAAAAGAAACAGCTGGAAACCGGATGACGGAAGTCTTGTTCTACCATCTGCAGGACATGACGCTCGAGAGCGTTTTGCCACCGCTGCTTGAAAAGTCGCTGGAGCGGGGCTGGCGGGTCGTAGTGCAGTCGACATCGCAAGAGCGCACCGATGCGCTCGATGCGCATCTGTGGACCTATCGCGACGATTCGTTCCTGCCGCACGCCACCTGGCGCGCCGGCGACGCGCAGGATCAGCCGATCGTGCTGGCGGTGGAGGAGGGCAACCCGAATCGGGCCAATGTCAGGTTTCTGGTCGACAGCGCGCCTCTGCCGGCGGATTCCGACGCCTATGATCGCCTGGTTCTGGTGTTCAACGGCGACGACGGTGAGGCGCTTGCCGCGGCGCGCGGCGCTTGGGCCGATTGCAAGACACGGGGTTTCGAGGTCACCTACTGGCAGGCTGACGAGCGGGGCCGGTGGCAGCGGCGGCAATAGCCATATCCGGCAATTAATGATAATCTGCGGTTTCGGAGCGTGCGCTTGCATCTGGCCATGGTCGTGCCGCAAAGTGGTGGTGGGTCAACCGCTTAGGGCGGGGATGGGGTTTAGTTCATCGTGCAAGACAAATACCGTCGCGGAAAACGATCGCTGACCTTGCTTGTATTAGCCCCAATGCTGGCGGGCTGTGCAGGCGCCTCCGATATGTTTCAGTCCGATCTTTTGTCGAAGGACGCGGACTGGTTTTCCCGCAGCGGCAGGCTTTTCATCAAGAACGTCTCGATTGAAACGCCGCCATTGACCCCCGACAAACCGGTCACTTCTGACGATCTGGTCAGTGCCGAAGGCTTTTGCCCGGGAATGACGGCCGCCAGCGCGCCGGCCAACGCCAACGCGTTGGCTGACGGTGCAGCCGCCGCGCCCGCCCCCTCGAGCACAGGGACGGTAGCGCTCGGCCATACCGAATGCGATGTCGTGCGCGGCATTGGCCCACCCGACAACGTCAGTCTCTCGAACAGCCCCCGCGGCGATCGGGTGGCGGTCGTCAATTACTCGCGGGGGCAGCGCGCCGGAATCTATACCTTCACAGCCGGACGCTTGACATCTGTCGAGCGCGGATCCGATCCGGTGGAAGAGCCGAAGGCCGCAAAGCCCAAAAAGAAGAAGCCCGCTGCGACCTGATCGATGCTTGGGAGCCTCTTCAGTCGGCCTTGATCGGGGCTTAGCCGGCCGCTTCGTCATATTGCGAGCTTGCCTTCAGCCATTGTTCCTCCGCCCGCTGCAGCGCGCTCTCTGCACCCGCACGCGCCTTGCCGAGTTGGGCAGCCTGTTTCGGGTCACGCTTGAACAGATCGGGCAGGGCAAGCGCGCTGTCGATCTTGGAGATGATGCCGTTGATCCGCGCGATTTCGGCCTCGGCTTCTGAAATCTGTTGCTTCAGCGGGACCCGCTTTTCGGCCTTGTTGCGGGCCGGTTTGTCGCGCGCGGCGTCGCGTTCATGGCCGCCGCGGTCGCGTGAATTGGTGCGCATGCCGCGAGCCGACAACACCATGCGACGATAATCGTCGAGGTCGCCGTCGTAGGTCGTCACCTTATGGTCGGCGACGACCCACAACTGATCGGCACAGGCTTCGATCAGATAGCGATCATGGGAGACCATGATGACCGCGCCGGGAAATTCATTGATCGCCTCGGCCAGCGCCGCGCGGCTGTCGATGTCCAAATGGTTGGTCGGCTCGTCCAGAATGATCATGTTGGGACCAAAGAAAGTCGCGAGTCCCAGCAACAGGCGCGCTTTCTCGCCGCCTGACAGGCTTTTGACGAGGGTATCGCCGGCCTTGCCCGAAAAGCCGATCGCGCCGGTGCGCCCGCGCACTTTGGTTTCGGGAGCGTCCGGCATCAGTCTGCGAACGTGATCGTAGGGCGAGCCGTCGAGGTTGAGTTCATCGACCTGATGCTGCGCGAAATATCCGACCGAGAGTTTTTCTGCCCTGGTGACATGGCCCGAGAACGGCGGCAGCTTGTTGGCGAGCAGCTTGACCAGTGTTGATTTGCCGTTGCCGTTGGAACCGAGCAAGGCGATGCGGTCGTCGGTGTCGATGCGCAGCGTGACGCGATTGAGGACGGGCTTTTTCGGATCGTAACCGACTGAGACATCATCGACTGCGATGATGGGGGGCGACAGCATTTTCTCGGGTACGGGAAACGAAATCTCGCGCACGTCCTGCGTCACCAGCGCAGTCACCGGCTTCATCCTCTCCAGCATCTTGACGCGGGACTGTGCCTGGCGGGCTTTCGAGGCCTTGGCCTTGAAGCGATCGACAAAAGCTTGCAGTCGTTTGCGTTCGTCGGATTGCCGCTTCGCGTGCTTGGCGTCCAGCATTTCGCGGGTGGCACGCTGTTCTTCGAACGACGAATAAGTTCCCTTGTAGAGCGTCAGCTTGCCGCGATCGAGGTGCAGGATCTGGTCGACCGAGGTGTCGAGCAGATCGCGATCATGGCTGATCACGATCACGGTGCGTGGATAATTCGCCAGATGATCCTCGAGCCAAAGCGTGCCTTCAAGATCGAGATAGTTGGTCGGCTCGTCCAGCAGCAGAAGATCGGGCGCCGAAAACAAGGTGGCCGCAAGCGCGACGCGCATTCGCCAGCCGCCCGAAAATTCCGAACAGGATCTGGCCTGATCGGCGGTGGAAAATCCGAGCCCGCTGAGGATCGCGGCGGCACGGGCAGGGGCGGAATGCGCGTCAATATCCACCAACCGGGTTTGAATGTCGGCGATACGATGAGGATCGTGCGCGGTTTCCGCTTCACGCATCAGCGCTTCGCGCTCAAGATCGGCCTTGAGCACGACATTGACGAGGCTTTCCGGGCCGTCGGGGGCTTCCTGCGCAAGGCTGCCGATGCGCCAGCGCGGCGGGACGGCGATAGTGCCGGCTTCGATCGGCAATTCGCCGCGGATCGCGTGAAACAGCGTTGATTTGCCGACGCCGTTGCGGCCGACGAAACCGACGCGCGCGCCGGGCACGATCTGCGCCGAACTACTGTCGATCAGAAGCCGTCCGGCAATCCGGATCGAAATATCGGTGATGGAAAGCATGCGGGCTTTTCACCGGAGCCATCAAAAAACGCAACCGGTTTGTTGAACGGAATAGCGTCTCAACAGGCTCTTATGCCGCAATATGAGGCGAATTCGACATCGTGCAGACGACGTCTTCGTCACGTTTGCGCAACTCGACCATCAGATACTCAAGGTGGGACGACAGATGCGAGGTGTCCGGGCGAAGGTCCCGCTGCAGCCGCTCGCCCACCGCATCGCAGATCGATCGGCTGGTCTTGCGATCAATCGTTTCGCTGTCGTCGTTGACTGGATTGATCATCGCGAGTTTCCTGGTAATTGCGCTTCTCGCAGATCAAGTCACGGCGGCGGAAAATGTTTCAGTCGTCGGCAAATTGCGCGCAGTTTTGGTGAAATTCCTTTTAAAAAGGCCATGGATGGTTCCATGGCCCCCCTCGAAGCAGATAAAAGGCCCCGGCCGGACTGGACCGGGGCCTTCTTGATGTCCGGATCGGACGATTTCGGATCAATAGCAACGATTGATCAGGCGCCAGCGGGGTCCCCACGGGGTCGGAACCAACCGCCGTACATAGCAGCCGCCGTATCCATATCCGCCGTAATACCCATAATAGGCCGGCCCACCGACGAGGAAGCGTGGACCACCCCAACCCCAGCCGCCGCCGTGCCACCCACCATGCCAGCCGCCGCCCCAACCATGGCCGCCCCAGGCCGAGGCCGATGTCGGTGCCAATGCGGCCACGCCCAGCGAAGCCGCGGCAACTGCAACAAGCGAGAGTTTGCGTAACATGTCGTTCTCCTCAGTTCGGCGCTGTGAGCGCCATCCGGTGAAATGTGCTGTCCCGTCGCGCCTCTGACCTGCGAGGCGTTCGGTCGGTCGAAGCCTATCTTTTGGGAACTGAACGAGACCGGGACGATCGTTTCAGGAAGGGTTCACCTTCGTGAAATTGTTGTAATTCTGTGTCTCGGGATCCGCCGGCAGACCGCGCTGTTTTACCGGATCGCTTGCCGTTCACCCAAGGCGCCGATATAAGCCCCGCAACTTCCATCAGCGTTTTCAAGGACGAAACCATGGCGATCGAACGTACCTTCTCCATCATCAAGCCGGACGCGACCGCGCGCAACCTGACCGGTGCCGTCAATGCGCTGATTGAGAAGGCCGGACTTCGCATCGTAGCGCAAAAGCGCATTCGCATGACCCGCGAGCAGGCCGAGACCTTCTATGCCGTGCACAAGGCGCGGCCGTTTTTTGGCGAACTGGTGGATTTCATGATCTCGGGCCCGGTTGTCGTTCAGGTTCTCGAAGGCGAAAACGCCGTGCTCAAGCACCGCGACGTCATGGGTGCGACCGACCCCTCCAAGGCGGCCGAAGGAACGATCCGCAAACTGCATGCGAAATCAATTGGCGAGAACTCGGTGCACGGTTCCGATGCCGCCGAGACAGCGGCGATCGAAATCGCCCAGTTCTTCTCTGGTAACGAGATCGTCGGGTAATCGACGCCGGCGTATTCGTGAGAGCGTTTTCGAGCGAAGCGGGTAGCGGTTCGCGCAAAGAAAACGCGTCAAAACAAAAAATGAGAGCCTGATCGGTTTTGATCATGCTCTAGTCGATAATAGCTGCGGAGGGTGGCCGGTTGCGCCAAGGGGACAGGCTGTGAATTGGCTGTTGCAGGTCTTTGATCCCACGAATCTCGGGGCGTTTTTTACGCAATTTCAAATCGACCTGCAAAAACCCGCGTTCTGGCTTGCGGTTGGCAAGATCATCTGGATCAACGTGCTGTTGTCTGGTGACAATGCGCTGGTCATCGCGATGGCCTGCCGCGGGCTTCATCCGCGGCAACGCCTGTGGGGCATGGTGATCGGCGCCGGCATCGCGGTGATCCTGCTGATCGTGTTCACCGGCATCGTCGCGACCTTGATGGCGCTGCCTTATCTAAAGCTGGTCGGCGGCATTGCGTTGTCGGTGATCGCAGCCAGGCTTCTGGTGCCGGAAGATGGAGGCGACGACGTCACAGCGGGCACCAGTCTTTGGCACGCCGTCCGGATTGTCGTGATCGCCGACATTGTCATGAGTCTGGATAATGTCATCGCGGTGGCCGCCGCCGCGAATGGACAGCTTTCGCTGTTGATCCTCGGTCTTGCCATCAGCATTCCCATGATCATCGCCGGCGCGGCGTTGATCATGATGGTGCTCGACCGGTTTCCGATCCTGGTTTGGCTGGGGGCACTCCTGCTTGGGTGGATCGCAGGCGACGTAATCGAGAGCGATCCGGCCGTTCATCCCTTTCTACAGCGGATTCTCGATGGCCAGATTGCACTTAAACTCGACGCCACCTCGGCGATTTTCGGCGTGTCGCCGCATTTCAGTCTAGACGCCGATCTGATTGGATACATTGCCTCTGTGCTGGGCGCAGTCGTCGTATTGGTTGTGGGATTGATCTGGCGCCGACGCAAATTGCGCGACGGACATGCGGCGCTGCCGGCCCCTGATGAGACGGTTCGATCTGTCGAACGGCGATAGCCGCGCGCCGGGCAGATCGCTGTCGCTAGCCGAAAGACGCGATCACATTTCTAGCGCCGCACGATCGTGCCGGAGCGGCCGAGCAGCCGTGCCAGTTGCTTGAAACGGCTGCCAACGCGATCGGCGACCAGATCGACCATTCTGTGTTCGAACACCAGCATCAAGTTGCGGCTGCCGCTGCGAAAGTGGGTCGCTGGCAAAACACCGGGCCGCGCCGCTGATATCAGATGGGCGACGCGAAATGCCGCGCCGAGAACGCGCGCACGCTCCACCATGGCCGGCGGCACCAGATCGCGAACGGTCGCCGGTGGCTCGTTTTCTTCGCTGAGGCCGGCATAGCGATAGAATACCGACAGTGCGACGAATGCGCGACCCTGATGACTGACTGAGCCGAAATTCCCGTTGGTGATGAGATTGAGAGTCTCTTCGCCGCGGTGGTCGGGATGGACGCGCCATCCGATGTCAGACAGCAGGCAGGCGGTGTGGCGCAGGCGCCGATCTTCGTCGGTTTCCCGCAGCTTGACGACCCTGACCAGACGATCGGTCCATCCGATCAGTTCCTGGGCGTGACGCGCGGAGCGCGACTCCAATTCGTTGAGGGTCTGGGCGGCGCAGATCAATCCGTCTTTGGATCGTTCGGTTTGCGGCAGCATCTCATAGAACAGGCCTTCGCGCACGCCGAAGGTCGAAAACACGATGGTCTTCGGTTGTGCGACGCGAATGACATATTCGAGAACGAGCGCAGCATAGGCCAATAGCGGCCGTCGGGCATCGGCGACGGCCTCGATGTTGGCCAACAGGTTAGCCGAAGCGAGACGACGCAGCCGCTGGGCGAAATCGAGCGCATCCGACGCCGGAATCGAATAACCGTGCATCACCCGCAGGGGATAGCCGCTTTGGATGATGTGGATGCGCGCCAACGCCCGCCATGTTCCTCCGACCGCGTAAAACGTGCGGCCACGGCCGGCCTTGAGTTGGGCGACACCGGCAAGATCGGTTTTGACGATCCGTTCGGCGCGCTTGAGCGATTTATCCGAGGCATCCTGTAGCGCCAAACTGCCGAGCGGCAGCGTCACACCCTGGCGAACGCGGTTGCCGCGCACGTCAATCAATTCCAGCGAGCCACCGCCGAGATCACCGACAATACCATCAGGATTGTGGATGCCTGAAACGACGCCCAGCGCAGACAATTTCGCTTCGCGTGGACCCGAGAGAATTTCAATGCTGATGCCGCAGATGCGTTCCGCCTTGTCGATGAAGTCGGGGCCGTTGGTGGCGTCGCGGCACGCGGCGGTGGCGATTGCATAGACACGGCCGACCTTCATGATTTTGCATAACGCGCGGAATCGCCGCAGTGACGTCAAGGCCTTGGCGACGGCATCTGGTGCCAACAGACCGGTGCTCTGAACTTCTCGCCCGAGCCCGCAAAGGGTCTTCTCGTTGAAGAGGGAAACCAGGCTGCGCGCCATCGATTCATAGACGACAAGGCGCACCGAGTTGGAGCCGATGTCGATGACCGCGACGCTGGAGGCGCGTTTGCGCGGCCGCTTCACAGTAAATACCCCTTATGGCGATTGCTGACGCTCGGTACGGCGCGTAAGGCGGCGCGGCGAAGATTCCTTAAGCGACTTTCCACGGCCTGACAAACTCGGATTCGTCATGAAATAATTATGCAGGTTGAAAGGCTCCTCGCCCTTCGCGGCTTTCATACGCGTTGACGATCCATCCGGCAACAACTGCCAGCTCTGCTCGGTATCCTTGAGATTCGCGACCATGATCTGCTCAAGAACCTGCTGATGAACCGTCGGATTTTGAAGCGGACAGAGGACTTCGACACGCCGATCGAGGTTGCGCGGCATCATGTCGGCGGACGAGATATACACCGCCGCTTTTGTGCTCGGCAGGCCCTGTCCCATCCCGAAGCAGTAGATTCGGCCGTGTTCCAGGAAACGGCCGATGATCGATTTGACGCGAATGTTCTCCGAGAGGCCGGGAATGCCGGGCCGCAGGCAGCAAATTCCGCGCACCACGAGTTCGATCGAAACTCCGGCTTGCGACGCCTCATACAGAGCGTCGATGATATCGGGATCGACCAGCGAATTCATCTTTAGCCAGATCGCCGCCGGTTTGCCGTGACGGGCGAAATTGGTCTCGCCATGAATGTGCTCGAGCATTCGCTTGCGCAAGGTGAGGGGCGATACCGCCATCTTTTCGATGTCGCTCGGTTCCGCGTAGCCGGTGATGTAATTGAAGACGCGCGCGGCATCGCGGCCGATGATCGGATCGGACGTGAAATATGACAGATCGGTGTAAATGCGCGCGGTCACCGGATGGTAGTTCCCGGTACCGGTATGGACGTAGGTCGTGAGACTGCCGGCCTCGCGGCGCACGATCAGCGACAACTTGGCGTGGGTCTTCAGTTCGATAAATCCGTAAACGACCTGCACGCCGGCGCGTTCAAGATCGCGCGCCCAGCGGATATTGGCTTCTTATCGAACCGAGCCTTGGAGTTCGATCAGCGCGGTCACGGACTTGCCGGCCTCCGCAGCTTCCGCGAGCGCCCGCACGATCGGCGAATTGTTCGAGGTGCGATACAGCGTCTGCTTGATGGCGACGACGTCGGGGTCGCGGGCGGCCTGTTGCAGGAACTGCACGACGACGTCGAACGACTCATAGGGATGGTGAACGATCAGGTCTTTTTGCCGGATGGCGGCGAAGATGTCGCCGCCATGATCGCGAACGCGTTCGGGATGGCGGGGGACATAGGGCGCGAATTCGAGATCGGGCCGGTCGAGCCGGGTCAGTTGCGATAATTCGTTCATCGCCAGCACGCCATCGACGAGGAGAACCTCGTCGTCGGCGGTGGAAAGCGCGCGCTGAACAAAGGCGCGCAGTTCTTCGGGCATCTTGGCTTCGATCTCGAGCCGGATCACCGATCCCCGCCGTCGCCGCTTCAGCGCGGTTTCGAACAGGCGGACCAGATCTTCCGCCTCTTCCTCGATTTCAAGTTCGGAGTCCCTGATGATGCGAAAAGCGCCCTGACCTTTGACAGTATAACCGGGGAATAACCGGCCGATGAACAGGCCGGTGGCTTGCTCGAGTGTAATAAGACGCACGGCGGCATCCTTACCCGAGGGCAGGCGGATAAAGCGATCGATCTTGCCGGGCATGCGAATGAGCGCGTTCATCGGCTTGCCGTCGGAGACGCGCGCCAGATGCAGCGCGACGGTAAATCCAAGGCTGGGAATGAACGGAAAAGGATGCGCCGGATCGATCGCAAGCGGTGTCAGCAGCGGAAAGATGTTGTGGAGGAAGTGATCCTCGATCCAGGTCCGCTCGGTCTTGGTGACGTCGCGGCCGTCCACCAGAACGATGCCAACCTCGGCCAGGATGCCACGCAGATCGCGCCAGATAGCCTGCTGGTCGGTGGCGAGTTTTGAAACCGCCTCGTTGATGAGGACAAGCTGCTCGGCGGGGGTCAGTCCGTCGGGACTGCGCTCTGCAATGCCTTCCCGCACCTGTGCCTTGATGCCGGCGACGCGCACCATGAAGAACTCATCAAGGTTATTGGCGGAAATCGACAGAAATCTCACCCGTTCAAGCGCGGGATGGCCGGGATTGACCGACTCCTCCAGCACCCGGCGATTGAAATGCAGCCAGGAAAGCTCCCGATTGATAAAGCGCTCGGGGCTGTCGGCCACCATCGCGCCCGCTTCGAAATCCGCATCTTTTTCTTTAATTACAATAGCTTGTGCGGATTCCATCGAGTCTAATCCATCCCAAACAGGCGGTGTGGCCATCGGAACAAGTCGGCGCAAACAATGTGTTATCGCGATGACGTTTCGATGACATTGACGTTCCTGACGCGACCGGCGTCAAGATGCCAAACGTCAGGCATCGCGCAGCAGATCAGCCGCCAGTGCCCGGGTCACTGGCCGGCCGAGCCGCAGGGCTTCGGTATCCAATAGTTCCACAGCCTGCCGCACGGCCGCATAAGAGCGCCCGATCCTGGAAACGAGATAACTTACGACGGTTTCGTCGACGACCAGTTGACGGTCCGCGCAGAATTTGACGATCAGCGCGCGAAACAACTGATCGTCGGGGGGCAACAGCAGCACCGTCGGTACGGCGCGCAGGCGTGAGCGCAGATCGCGCAGTTCGATCTGAAGGGCTGTGGGCGGTGTGCGGGCGGTGATCAGAACGAACGCGGCTTCTTCCCGCGCCAGGTTCATCAAATGAAACAGTGCGCGTTCGTCAAGGTCCGGCGATTTCAGATCTTCGACCACCAAGGCGCCCGTCGCCAACGCGCCAGGGACCGCCACCGCGGTCAGCGCATGCGCCGGGATCGAACGCGCGCCGGCTTGCTCTGCCCAGATGGCGGCGAGATGGCTCTTGCCGGAGCCTTCCGGTCCAACCAGCAGCATGATCCG
>Ga0210400_10001770_pt1 | contig 21078 bp, 18 predicted proteins | sample IncBWH26MmetaG_FD_155456 | JGI IMG/M metagenome (GOLD analysis project Ga0210400, IMG submission 155456) | Forest soil microbial communities from Barre Woods Harvard Forest LTER site, Petersham, Massachusetts, United States - Inc-BW-H-26-M | ecosystem: Environmental > Terrestrial > Soil >...
GAATCGCAGGCCATGGATTCGCATGGGATCTTTGGCACTACAAGAACTCGGCTTATATCCCGGATTGGTACGCAGTTGCCTGCATGCTCGTGGACTTAGCGCTCGGTGCCTATGTGGCCGTGCGTGCCCCCGCGGACAGAGAGGCGTAGCGCATAGCGAAGGAGACCGTCGCGCTCCGCGATGACAAGGACCCAAGTGCAGTTGTCCTAGGCAGTGGCTGGCGCCGGTTGCTTCCGCCTGTGCCAGTAACCCAATGCGGCGAACAGAAGGACCGCAGGCACGCCGGTCAGTCCGCAAACGATGAAGAAAATCCCGTAAGCGTGAATGAGGCCGTGTGAGTGGCTCAAGCTTTGGACCATTGCACCGGAAAACCCCTTCAAGATCTTTCCCAGCCAGGCATAGGTCGAACTCAACAGCGCATACTGCGTGGCGGTGTATCCCAGATTGGTGAGACTCGACATGTACGTAACAAGCGCGACGCCGGCAAAGCTAAGGCTGAAATTGTCACCGACCATGACGACAGCGAAGAGACGAAGGCTCAAGCCCCAGAACGCCAGAGTCGCGAACGCGGCAGTCGCGGCCGCCTGTAAAATGCCCCCTATGATGAGCGCACGCATGTTGCCGAGCTTCAGCGAGCAGTATCCGCCGGCTGCGATTCCACAAAACGTGGCGATGAGCCCGATGGAGCCGCGTATCGCTCCGACGGTTGGCTTCGCTAGACCGAGATCGACGTAGTAGGGACTCGCCATCGGCCCCATCATGAAGTCCGGTATCCGGTAAAGGCTGATTGCCGCTAACATCACAAGCGCGAGCCAGCCATGTGCACGGAAGAAAGCGATGAACGGTCCGACAACTGCGTCGAAGAAACCGCGTGGCGTCGAAAGCGGTGCTTCGCGCCCTTTTTCATTCATCACCGCATTCGCGGGCTCCGGTTCCTTCGCAAACCAGGTCGCGATCATTCCAACGGCCATACATGCGCCGTAGATACCGTAGGACATGCGCCAGCCCACGGCCGCTGCCAGGATGAGGATAAGGGAATCCGTAGTCAGGAGCGCCAGGCGGTAGCTGAACTGATAAGCAGACGCGAGGAGGCCTTGTTCCTCTCCATCGTCTGCCGATTCAATTCGCCAGGCATCGACCACAATATCCTGTGTCGATGAGGCAAACGCAACGACGAGCGCAAAAACGATAAGCCGGCCGAGCCCCGCCTTGGTACCGGTTCCGCCCATGGCAACCAGCGCCAGCCCGACGGCGATTTGCGAGAACATCATCCACCCGCGCCGATGTCCAAGGCGCTTGAACAGCGGCAAGTCGACGCGATCTATCAAGGGCGCCCAGAGAAACTTCAGCGAATACGCAAGACCTACCCAGGCAGAAAAACCGATCCACGTCAGAGAGGTGTGTTCATCGCGCAGCCAGTAGCCGAACGTATTGCCGACCAGGTAAAAGGGAAGGCCTGAAGAAAACCCGAGCAACAACATTGCCAGCGTTTTGGGCCGCAGGTAATCGGCGATCCGGTGCTTTTGCGAACTCACGCCTTCATTCTCTAAGGGCGCCTCACGAAACTCAACGCTCATACCACCGGATCTTGTCCATGCTGACACTCTACCGTGTGTCACCAATCATTCTGATAGCACAACTCCGACAGCGCGGTCGGGCGTCTGGCCGCGCCAGTAGGCTCCTACGAGTTCCCTGCACGGGTTCGCGAGCTCTTTGCCGGTTGCATCACGCCAGCCGTGGAATCGGGCAGGGGTCCGCCCGCTGCCGGCGGCCGGAGCAGCTGGATTTTTACGCGTGCGACTCTTTTGCCATCCATCTCCAAAACAGTGAATCGAAAATGGCCGTGTTCGAAACTTTCACCCCCGCGGGGGATGAATCCCAGTTGGTCCAGCACGAATCCGCCGACCGTGGCGTAAGCGGGATCTTCCGGCAGCGTGATGTCGTATTGCGTGTCGAGGTCGCGCACGTTCACTGCGGCGTCAAAAACCACCGCTCCGTCCGCCAGTGTCAGCGGTCGTTCCACCACATCGAACTCGTCGTGAATTTCTCCCACCATCTGTTCGAGAATGTCTTCCAGGGTCACTAGCCCCAAAATGCTTCCGAACTCATCCACCACCAGCGCCATGCCGGTGTGGCGCGTGCGCAATTCCAGCAAAAGTTCGCTCGCGGGTTTCGTTTCCGGCACAATTAGCAATTCACGAAGCACGCGTCGCAAGTCAAACGGAGGCGGGGTCAGGTTTTCCTGAAGCCTCCTTTCACGGTCGAGCAAAATCCACAGCATGTCCTTGATGTGCACGAATCCCAGGAATTGATCCTGCGTGCCCCGATACACGGGAATGCGCGACCGCTGCGTCGTGGCGAACACTCGCATGACATCATCCAGCGATGTCTCCACGGGCAGTGTGTGCATGTCGGGTTTTGGCACCATGATTTCGCGAACTTGAATCTGGCCTAGCTCGATGGCGCTGAGAATGAATTTTTCTTCTCCCGGCGCGAGCAGCCCGCGTTCCCGCGCCTGCTGGATCTGGATCTGCAATTCCTCGGTCGAATGCGCAACGCCGTGCACTTGCGGTCCAGCTACGCCCAGCGTCTTGACGACAGCGCTTGACACTCCTTCGAGAAGGTCAATCGCCCAACGAAATGTATGGACAAACCAGCTAAACGGACGTGCGATCAGCAGGGCCACGCGTTCCGCTCGAGCCAGGCTGATCGTCTTCGGCACCAACTCTCCGACCACCACGTGCAACGCGCTCAGCAACGCGAAAGCAATCGCCAGAGCAAACGCGTGCGCAAGCAGCGCCGTGCTTGCGCCGGGCGTGCCGGGCCAGATCGCCTGAAACGCTTTTGCCAGGGTCGCTTCGCCTAGCGCGCCGATCGCCAAGCTTGTTAGCGTGATGCCGAGCTGCACGCCGGAAACGACCCGGTGCAAGTCACCAAGCAGCGCTTCGACCACGCGTGCGCGCGCATCTCCTTTGGCCACCAGTTGCCGCACACGCGACAGTCGCACCGCCACCAGCGAGAATTCCGCCGCTGCGAAAAATCCGTTTAGCGCGACCAGCGCCAGCACTCCGATCAGTCGTACCGCAAACATTCTGCTTCTGCTTCCTCCTGCCGCATTGTATCAGCACCCCTACGGCGGACATCGCAACTTTCCCGTCGAAGCTGGTAAGTTCGTAATGGCTCCTGCACTTCATCCCCTACCTCCACCGCATGCGCCGGTTGCGCGACCCTAAGCCCTCCTCTACACTGAATTGGTACGAAAGTGGGCGAGAACTAAACTTGCGCGCCATACTCCGCCTTTTCTACTGGGCGTTTGCCTTAATTGTCATTGCGGCTGCCGCAGCCGTTTGGTGGTTTGTTTTCCGTCCGCTTCCCCAAATCGACGGCGCTCCATCCCTGCCCGGCCTGCAAAATGAAGCCACCGTCGATCGTGATACCTGGGGAGTTCCTCACATCCGCGCCGCCTCTCTGAATGACGCTGTCGAGGCCCAGGGCTACGTCATGGCACAGGACCGCCTGTGGCAAATGGACTTGCTCCGCCGCGTGGCGCGCGGCCAGCTCTCTGAAATCGTGGGCAAGGATGCGCTTCCGCTTGACAGGCAATTCCGAACCTTCGGCTTCGGCCGGGCTGCCGAGAAAGATCTTTTGCTTATGGACCCCGAAGCTCGCAGCATGCTCGAAGCCTATGCCAGCGGTGTAAATCATTTCATTGAGCGGAATCAAAGCCGTCTGCCACTCGAATTTTCTCTTCTCGATTACAAGCCGCAACCTTGGCAACCCTCCGACTCTCTGGTGATTGCCGGCTACATGTACGAGACGCTTACCGACACGTGGGAAGAAGAGCTTAATCGCGCAACAGTAATTCAGCGTGCCGGTGCGGACCGCGCCAAGGATCTTTTTTCGCAGGAAGCGGTTATGGACCACTTTGTCGTCGGTGATCCGAATGTCGTCCAAGACGGCTCTGAGCGTTCACGAGTAAACAGCGGCGATGAAGACGACGATGACGACCTCGAGACCGATACCGTGCTCAAAGCCAGCACCGGCACAAGCCCATCGCTTGCCGCGCCCGAACCATTTACGGGTCTTGCTTCCGCACTCTGGCCATCCCTGCGCGATGCGATCGAGGACTCCCGCCACCAGATTCGTCACGGCCTTGGCAGCAACAACTGGGTTGTCAGCGGAGCTCACACGGCGACCGGGAAGCCTCTCCTCGCCAACGACACGCATCTCGAGCTCTCTATTCCTCCGATCTGGTATGAGATTCACCTCACGGCGCCGGGCTGGAACGTCAAAGGATTCACCTTGCCAGGCGCGCCGCTCGTCATCATCGGCCACAACGAACGCATCGCTTGGGGCTTTACCAACAACGGCGCTGACGTTCAGGATCTGTACATCGAGACCTTCAACCCCGCTGCATCCGACGAATACCGGGTGAACGGCGCCTGGACAAAGGCGCAGACTATCGATGAACTTCTTCACGTGAAGGGCCAGCCCGACGAACATTTAAAAATCGTCGTTACGCGTCACGGCCCGATCGTTCATCGCGACGGTGACAAAGCCTACACCCTCCGCTGGACCGCCACGGAGCCGGGCGGGCTTTCCTACGCCTACAATTTTCTTGGCCACGCGCAGAATTGGAACGAATTTCGCAACGAGATGAAACGTGTTTGGGGTCCCGGACAAAATGTCGTATACGCCGATGTGGATGGCAACATCGGTTACATCATGGCCGCGCGGGTCCCGGTTCGCAAAAAGGGCCACGGGGAAGTCCCGGTTCCCGGTGACACCGACGAGTACGAATGGACCGGCTACATTCCCTTCGACCAACTCCCTCAGGCCCTCAACCCAGATAGCGGCTTGATTATCACCGCCAACGCTCGCGTCGTCGGCCCTAACTACAAACCTTATCTAACGGATCGCTGGGAAGAGCCCTACCGCACCGCGCGTATCTACGACCTTCTCCACGACAAGCACGACCTGCGCCCTGAAGATATGCTCAAGGTCCAGACCGACACATACAGCTTCCCACATTTTTTCTTTGCGGAGCAGTTGTTGAACGCCGTAAAGACGGCGCAGCCCAAGGATCCTCGCGCGCAGAAGCTAATCGAGCGAGCCAAGGACTGGAACGGCATCGCCGACGCGGATTCTCCTGTGGTTCCCTTCCTCGACGCCACGCGCAACGCCACATTGGCGCTATTGCTCGAGCCTTACCTGGGCAAGGAAACCGATCTCTACCAGTGGCGAACTATCGCGTTCACGCAAAAAATCCTGACGGAACGCCCCGCCAAATGGCTGCCATCGTCGTACAAGAATTATGATGAGCTGCTCGCCGCGGCCGCGGACCGTGCCGTTGCTCGGCTCGCGGAGCGATCCGGGAGTCAGCACATTGAGGACTGGCCCTGGAAGCGCTTCGATTCTCTCGACATGTTTCACCCCATCGGCCGCACAGGATTGTTGAAGACGTTGCTCAGCATCACCGGCAAGCCGCAGTCCGGGACCGGCTACAGCGTGCGCGCCGCGACACAGTACGATGGCCCCGCAATGCGTTTTGTCGCCAATCCCGGCAACTGGGACGATTCCATTCTTCTGCTCCCTGCGGGTCAGTCCGGCCAATTCGGCAGCAGCCACTACACCGACCAGTTTTCGTATTGGTACGAGGGCAAGCCGATCTCTGCGCCGTTCAGCGACGCTGCCGAATCGAATGCGCGCCGGCACACTTTAACTTTGAAACCCGCGTCCTGATAGTTTTTGCTTAAAATGCCCGAACTCCCTGAGGTAGAAGCCGTCGCGCGCACTCTGCGTCCGCTGGTCGTGCGTCAGCGGATTCGCTGCGTCCACGTCTTTCACCCGCGTGCCACGAAGCCACAAAAACCTTCGCAACTCGCGTGCTTCGCCGAGAAAAGGCGAATTCGAGCTGTCGAGCGTCGCGGCAAATATTTGCTCCTCTATCTCGACCGTGGATTGCTCACATTTCATTTTCGGCTTGATGGTCAGCTCGTTTGGTTCGCGAATGCGAAAGAGCTGCTCCTTCGCGTCAATCAGCTTGAAAATGGCGTGCACGTAGATATTGCTCTCGAGCTGGACAAAGGCGTCCTCGGCTTCTCCGATCGTCGCCAGTTCGGCCGCATTCATTGCTGGGATTCTGCCGAAGAGTGTTCCGCTCTTCAAAAACTGGGCATTGACGCGCTCTCGCCCAAATTCCGCCCAGCGCACTTGGCAGCTCTTCTCGCGTCATCAAAGCGACCGTTGAAAGAGTTCCTCCTCGACCAATCCAAAATCGCCGGAATTGGCAACATCTATTCCGCCGAGTCACTGTGGCATGCCCGGCTCGACCCGCGCCGCCGCGCAAACACGCTTAAACCCGGGGAGTCGCGCCGCCTCCATAAAGCGATTGTTTCCGTTCTCGCGCGTGCTTTAGAATGCTGTCTGCATCCGGCTCCCGATTTTCGCGACCCCGAGTGGTGGTTTCAAGGTTTGGAACGCATTCTCCGCGCTTATGGCCGCAAAGGAGAACCCTGCTGTCGCTGCGGGGAGTTGATTCAGCGCATCGAGCAGGGTGGCCGGCCGACGTACTGTTGCTTGCACTGTCAAGAATAGTCGTCTCCGAGGATCACACAGGCGATAGCGTGAACACACCGGCACCAAAGAAGCCCGAGCCTCCGAAGAAACCCGATTTCGAGCGTTCGCTCGCGCGTCTCGAAGAAGTCGTTCGGCGCCTCGAAAGCCCACAAATCTCGCTCGACGATGCCATGAAGCTTTTTGAGGAAGGCGTGACGCTTTCGCGCGAGTGCCAGAAACAGCTCGAAGAGGCTGAGGGCCGCGTCGAAATTCTTCTGAAAAAAGCCGATGGCAAGCTAGTCGCCGAGCCCTTCGATCCCGAGCGGGAAAACGAATCATGAGCCGCGGCTCGAGCTTTCGCTGCGTGATTTCCCCTCGCCGATGAAGCTTCCTCCCTTCTTTGAAGAAGACCGCCTGCTCGTTGAGGCTGCACTCGATCGCTTGATGCCCGCGGAATTCACTCCACCGCCTTCGATCCACCAAGCTATGCGCTATAGCGTTTTCGCGGGCGGCAAGCGTCTGCGCCCCATTTTGTGCCTCGAAACGGCGCGCATCTTTGCTACCGACATCACCCTCGCGCTTCTTCCTGCGTGCGCCGTCGAATTCATTCACACCTATTCGCTCATCCACGATGATCTGCCCGCGCTCGACAACGACGACCTTCGCCGCGGCAAACCTACCTGCCACAAAAAATTCGGTGAGGCCACAGCGATCCTTGCCGGTGATGCCTTGCTCACGCTGGCGTTCGAAACCATCGGAGCCGCTCCCGTCGACGCCGTGTGCCGCGTCGCAATCCTCACCGAGGTCGCGGCTGCGGCGGGCACGGTCAATGGCATGGTCGGCGGCCAGATGGCCGATCTTGAAGCCGAGGGCAAGACCGTCGCGCCCCAAATGCTCGAATACATTCACCGTTCGAAGACAGCGGCCCTCATCCGAGCTTCCGTCACTTCGGGCGCTCTTTCCGCCGGCGCCCCTCCGGACGAAGTTTCCCGGCTCCGCCGCTTCGGCGAAACCATCGGCTGGGCCTTCCAAGTTACCGACGACATTCTCGACGTGGAAGAATCTTCCGCGGCTCTCGGCAAAACTGCCGGCAAAGACGTTGCGCAGCAGAAAGCGACATATCCGGCCGTCTACGGCCTCGAGCGTTCGCATGAGATTGCCAATCAGCTCGCTACCAAGGCGATTGCCGAGCTCGATTCTTATGAGAATCGCGCCGCTCGCCTGCGGGAACTCGCAGAGTATCTTGTTCTGCGCCGTACCTGACGATTCGAACGCACCATGAAAGCAAAGGCACGGCGCGAGCGCCTCGACATTCTCCTCGTCGAGCGTGGCTTGGCCGACTCCGCACAGAAAGCTCTCGCCATGATTCTCGCCGGCGAAGTACAAGTGGACGGCTCGCGCGCCGCCAAGGCTGGTGACGCGATTGCAGCCGATGCCCGCATCGAAATCTTCGGCCGGGCGCAGAAGTTCGCAAGCCGCGGTGGTTTCAAGCTCGAAGGTGCCCTCGAGGATTTCTCCGTCAACCCGGCAGGGAGCGTTTGCCTCGACGTGGGTTCTTCCACCGGCGGCTTCACGGATTGCCTCTTGCAGCATGGCGCTAAACGAATCTATGCCGTTGATGTGAATGTCGGCCAACTTGCTTGGAAGCTTCAACAAGATCCGCGCGTAACACAAATCGAAGGCAACGCCCGCGAAATTCGCCCCGAGGACTTCCTCGAACCGGTCGATCTGGTTGTGGTGGATGTCTCTTTCATCTCCGTTGAAAAAGTTCTTACTCCCGTCGCTGCCATCGCGAAGCCAGGAGCCGTTTTCCTTATCCTCATCAAGCCGCAATTCGAATTGCCAAGGAAAGACGTCGGCCCGGGCGGCATCGTCACCGACGTCGCGCTACACGAAAAAGCCATCGAGAAGATCCGCCGGGCCGCCAGCTCAGCTGGACTCGAATGCCTCGGCGTACGGCCCAGCCGCCTTACGGGCGCCGAAGGCAATCAAGAGTATTTTCTGCACGCGCGTAAAAGCTCATAGAGTAGAATCGCAGGCACCCATGGCACCCGGAAAGTCTCTGAAAACAGTCGGAATCGTCTCCCGTCCCCGCCGCGAACAACTCTCCGGCGTCCTCCCGCCGCTTCTTGACTGGCTCGGGGCGCGTGGAGCTCGCGCTTTATACGATGAAGAGACTGCCGACTCGCTGGAAAAACCTTCAGCCGCCAGAAGCCGCGAAGACCTCGCTTCGGAATCGGATCTTCTGCTCGTGTTGGGAGGCGACGGAACGCTTCTCGCCGCTGCCCGGGTTGCTGCGCCGCGGGGCGTGCCCATTCTTCCCGTCAACATGGGCAGCCTTGGCTTTCTCACCAGCTTCACTCTCGACGAAATGTTTCCCGCGCTCGAAGATGCTCTCGCCGGACGCTCCGCCATCAGCGAGCGCATCATGCTGCGCACCGAACTGGCCCGAGGCGGTCACGTTGTCGACGGTCAGCGCGTCGTGAATGAAGCCGTCATCAACAAAGGCGCACTCGCTCGCATGATCGAACTCGAGCTGAAAATCGATGACGCCTTCGTGTGCCGTTACCGCGCGGACGGCTTGATCGTCGCGACCCCCACTGGCTCAACCGCTTATTCCCTATCCGCCGGAGGGCCCATCATCCATCCCAGCGTCGAATCGATCGTCATCACGCCCATTTGCCCGCACACGCTCAGCGACAGGCCGCTCGTCGTTCGCGATTCTTCTTCAATCGAAGTAATTCTTTCTGGTGACGCGGAATCCGTCTTTCTCACCCTCGACGGACAGAAAGGCATCCTCATGCAATCTGGCGATAGCGTTCACATCGCGCGCGCGCCCGAGTGCCTCAAGCTTATCCAGCCTCCGCGAAAATCCTATTTCGACATTTTGCGCAGTAAACTCAAGTGGGGGGAAGCCTAGCTTTGGCTCGGCTTTTTCGCAGCAAACTCGCGAGCAGCATTAAGTCGGCCGCTGGTCCAACAGAATTCACTTATCCGCGAGCAGTTGTGATGGCCCGCCACTACGAAGTCATCGGCGAATATGTCCGCGACGCGCGGGCTAGAATTTCGCTAGCTGCGCAATGCGTGAAAGTGGAGTAGGCTTACGAAACTATAGGAGGATAGGCGAACATGCGAACATTTCAATCCGAACAGGCGACATTTCTGCTGCAGAACGTGTTGCTGCCCGCCGTGAAGAACGAGTATACGCTCACAAAACGCGTGATCGAAGCGATCCCACCCGAGGCCACGGCGGAAAAAGGCGATTACCGCCCGGATTCGTGCGCGAAAAGTGCGCTGGAACTAGCGTGGCATATCGCCACGGCGGAACACCGCTTTCATGACGCGGTGGCGTCGGGAGAATTCAATTTGACGCCGAGTCCCCGTCCGGAGAATGTGCGGAATTCGGGGGACATCGCGAAGTGGTATGCCGAATCGTTTGAAAAAGATTTTGAACGGTTGACGAAGCTTTCCGGCGAGCAGCTCAGCAAGATGGTGGATTTCCGCGGCCTGCTGCAATTCCCCGCCGTGGTCTTTTTACAGGTCGGACTCAACCACACGATTCACCATCGCGGGCAACTATCTACGTACTTACGGCCGATGGGCGGCAAAGTGCCTGCGATCTACGGCGAGAGCTACGACTCGGCGGAAGCAAAGAAAGTCGTGCAGGCGGCGCGCTGACGAGTGATACTCGTTCTAAGGAACGGGCGGGTTCACCGTGGAAGTAAAAACGGGATATTTTTCGCCGTAGATTGCTGCGCTTGAAAATCAGTTATTTCACCCAGAAAATATCGTAGGCGCGATCGAAGGTAACAAACATCAGGCAGCCGTCCTTCGATTTGCAGGAAAACCAGTGTTTTTCCTTGCTGGGCATCATAGCGAAGCCGCCCGCTTGCAGAACGCGCGGAGTAACGCCCTCCATTCCAGTCTCTAAGTCGCCGCGAACAACGATCAACTGCTCTTCCGCTGTGTGGTAGTGCATCGGAACCATGCAGTTGGGCGACGCGCGAAGAATGAAGATCGAAGCGCCTTTTACGGGATCGCCATTCTCAAGCGTTGAGTCGAGACACTTGACATCGTCGTCGGGCTCAAACTTTACGTCAGACAGAGGTCTGACAATGCCGTGATGCTGTTCCTGGGATGAAAGCGAAGTGGGAGCCACAACAAATATAAGGGCGAAAGATGCGACGCAAAGACATTTTCCAATCTGATGAAGAGAAAGAGTGCGGTTGAGTTTCATAACAACTCCTCAAAGCCGGTCTGCAGCTGGACCTGGAAGATTGTAAACGAACTACAGTAGAGTAGTGTTGGTGGAGAGCTGTGGCAGCCGGCGGGCAGAGACGCTCCGTATGAGGTTGCCGTGTTGCGGTACCGACGAATTGGCCAATATGCCAGCGATTCGTAGACGGCACCTTTTTGCTGGTGTAAAATTGGGCTCGTTGTCGGTCTCGGTGGGGCCGTGGCGCAGTTGGGAGCGCGCCTCGATGGCATCGAGGAGGTCGTGGGTTCGAATCCCATCGGCTCCACCAAAGAATTCTAATCGTGCCTTTCTACGTCTACATCCTGCAAAGCCAAACCACCAATCGCTACTATATCGGCCAAACCATTGACATCGAAGGGCGGGTCGCCTACCACAACGCGAATTACTCTAGATCCTTGAAGAACCGCGGCCCCTGGATTCTGGTGTATCAAGAGCAGCATCCCACGCGAAGCGCAGCAGTGCTGCGGGAACGCCAGCTCAAGGCCTGGAAGGACCGGTCAATGATCGAGCGCTTGGCAGGCGCGTCCCGGTGAAACCGGGAAGGTCGTGGGTTCGAATCCCATCGGCTCCACCAAAATTACATTGATTTCCGCGCGAATCCTCGTTAAGCGCCTCCTGATCGCAGTCGCGGTTGCACTGGCCCTTTGCTACTCGGCTGACTACCTCTCGGTGCGCAGTCGTATGATTCATCCAAAGCCGGCCGATCCATTTGAATCCCTAACTTTCTCGCGTGTTCTTGCCATTCCCGAGAAAAACGGAAAGACCGAATTCGAAGTTGACACCCAAAATCCCGAGCAAACGGTGATCTGCGTTCATTCCCTCTTCCCACACTTCGGGCACTCGCCGTGCTGGTACATTAAGCCTCGAATCAACCTTCCCATCCCAATGACCATTATTCGAGCCTCGTATTTCCATCTGTAAAGAAGACAAACGCTAGGTGGGGCCCAGCCCGGAAGAAGCGCGGAGGCGAGCGAGGAAAGCATGATGGGCACGAGTGAGCGAGCGCCCACGGAGGACCACGAAGCCGATCGTGCGAATTGCCTCCTCGTCCGCGATGGGGATGTAACGGCAGCGGGAATTTCTCTCGATCGCCATTTCCGGAACGATGGACACGCCCATGCCTGCGCTCACCATGCTGAGCAGGCTGCTGAACTGGCCGCTCTCGAAAATAATTTTCGGATGCATGCGAGCGCGGTCACACGCGGCCACGGCTGTATCGCGGAAGCAATGTCCGTCGCGGAGGAGCAGGAACGGTTCCACCTGAAGCTCTTTCAGAGGGATTGCGCGGCGATTTGCGAGCTTGTGCCTTTTTGGCAATGCGGCAAAAACGCGTTCCGTCAGAATCGGCGTAGCCTCAAACTCGTGTCCACGAATGGGCAAAGCGAGAAGCGCTACATCGACGGTTCCGGCTCGCAGTCGCTCGAGAATGACCGGAGTGATTTCCTCGACGACAGTGAGCCGAACCTGCGGAAATTTGCGCGAAAACGACGTCAGACGCTGCGGAAGAAAGTAAGGAGCCACGGTCGGAATCACGCCTACGCATATAGTCCCCGAAACGGATGCCTTCTGCTCGACGACATCGCCACGCGCAGCTTCAAGCTCGCGTAGAACCGCGCGGGCCCTAGGAAGGAAGGTCTTCCCGACATCAGTGAGGCGGACCGAGCGGCCGAGCCGGTCGAATAGCCGGGCGCCAAGTTCATCTTCGAGCTTTAGTATTTGCTGCGAGAGCGAGGGCTGGGAGACGTGGGAGTGTTCGGCGGCTCGGCTGAACGAGCCGGTTTCGGCAACGGCACAGAAGTAGCGCAGTTGGTGGAGTTCCATGGGTGTTCTTGCCCGGCAAATTGAAGCAACGATCGGGCACTGAAGTCCTTCCTGCAACCTCCTCGGTTGGGCTCAAGATGACTTCAGTTCGATATCCGCAACAGCATGCGGACACTCGGCCGCATCACAACCTATCCCGATGCCATAGGCAATACCTATCCATCGTATCCGAACTATATATTGGAAGTATAGGAGCACGAGGCATAGACTAATAGCGAAGGTTGCAGTGTTCTGCTCCCCCTGGCAGGCGTAGCAAATGAACTGAGGAGGAATCAGTGGCGGAAGAAAAGAAAAGAATGACTACGGACGCAGGCCGGCCGGTAGGCGACAACCAGAACTCGCTTACGGTGGGACCTCGCGGGCCGGTGCTCTTTGAAGATTTCCTGCTGTTCGAAAAAATGGCGCACTTCAACCGGGAAAGAATTCCCGAACGTGTGGTGCACGCGAAGGGATCGGGCGCGCACGGGCATTTTGTCTGCACCAACGCCGAGATCACCAAGTACACCACGGCAAAACTATTCTCCGCGGTGGGCAAGAAAACGCCGACATTCATTCGGTTCTCGACCGTGGGCGGCGAAAAAGGTTCAGCGGACACCGCGCGCGACCCGCGCGGATTTGCGCTGAAGTTTTACACCGAAGAAGGCAACTGGGATATGACGGGAAACAACACGCCCGTCTTCTTCATTCGCGATCCGTTGAAGTTCGGCGATTTTATTCACACCCAGAAGCGCGATCCGCAAACAAACCTGAAATCCCCGACGATGATGTGGGATTTCTGGTCGCTGTCTCCAGAATCGCTCCACCAAGTGACGATACTGTTTTCCGATCGCGGGACTCCGGACGGTTACCGTCACCTGAACGGCTATAGCAGCCACACTTTCAGCCTGATCAATGCCAAGAACGAATTGTTCTACGTGAAATGGCACTTCAAGACCAAGCAAGGGATTAAGAATTTCTTCCGCGAGCAGGCGGGCGCCTTGGAAGGGACGGATCCGGATTACTCGCAGCGCGACTTGTTCAACGCCCTTGCCAAGGGCGACTTCCCAAAGTGGCGCGTGTGTGTGCAGATCATGCCGGAAAAAGATGCGGAGACTTATCGAATCAATCCGTTCGACCTGACCAAGGTGTGGCCGCACAAAGATTACCCTCTGCTGGAAGTCGGCGAACTGGAACTGAACCGCAACCCGGAAAATTATTTCGCGGAAGTGGAACAGGCGGCGTTCGAACCGAGAAACATCGTGCCCGGAATGGGCTTCTCTCCCGACAAGATGCTTCAGGCGCGGCTGATTTCGTATCCAGACGCGCACCGCTATCGCCTCGGAGTGAACTACGATTCCCTGCCGGTTAACAAACCACAGTGCCCCTACCACACCTACAACAAGGACGGCGCCATGCGTTTCGACGGCAACGGCGGCTCGGCGGTGAATTATGAGCCGAACAGCTTCGGCGGACCGCAGCAGGATCCCGCGTACCGGGAACGGCCGCGGCCGGTCAGCGGCATCGTGGATCGCCATGATCACCGCGCGGACAGCGACTACTACACGCAGCCGGGAAATCTGTTTCGCTTGATGCCCGGGGACGCAAAACAGCGGCTGATCGATAATATCGTGGTGAGCATGAAGAGCGTTCCCCAGCGTATCCAGGAACTTCAAATCCAGCACTTTTACAAGGCCGATCCTGCATACGGAACCGGCGTGGCGAAAGGCCTGGGCCTGAACATCGAGTCCGTTATCGCGAAGAAGACGGCGGTCGCGGCGGACTGAAGGGTACGGCGGGAGAAACCCCCAGAAACAGAAACACGAAGCAGGGCGGGCAGAGATGCCCGCCCTGTTTTGTTTGGAGCCGCGTGGTAAAGTGACACGGCACGATCAATCCAGCAAACGGGCGGGGGCATGGCAAAACTGACATTTTTCGGCGCGGCAGGAAGCGTTACCGGATCGAAATACCTGGTGGAGGCAACCGGCAAGCGGCTGCTCGTGGACTGCGGATTATTCCAGGGCACCAGTGAATTGAAGGACCGTAACTGGAAGCCGCTGCCTGTCGACCCAAAATCCATTGATTACATCGTGCTCACGCACGCTCACCTCGACCACACCGGCTGGTTGCCGGTTCTCGTGAAGGCAGGCTACCGCGGGCCGATCTTCGCCAATCCGGCGACCATCGAACTTACGGGAATCCTGCTGAAAGATTCGGGGCACTTGCAGCAGGAAGAAGCGGAGCATGCGCGGAACAAGAAATACAACCAGCATGCGGAACCCCAAGCGCTCTATGGGCCGGACGATGTCGATCCAGTGCTGAAACTGTTGAAGCCGATGCCGCGAAGCGGCGGCTTCGATATCAGCACCGCATTTCACGTCGAGTCCTACGACGCAGGACATATCCTTGGCTCGTCAAGCCTGGAACTGACGATTACCGAGAACGGGAAAACGACCGTGGTGGTTTTTTCCGGCGACATCGGCCGGTACAACCAGCCAATTCTCAATGATCCGGCGACTCCACCGTCGAAGGCGGATGTGCTGCTGTGCGAGTCGACCTACGGCGACCGCGAACACGCAGAAGGTGATCCGGCAGAATTACTTGCGGGCATCGTGAACCGCGTCGCGAAGCGCGGCGGATCGATCGTCATACCGGCGTTTGCCATCGGACGAACCCAAACGTTCATGTACTACCTGCGGCAGCTCGAAGACCAGCAGCGAATTCCGCGATTGCCGGTCTACGTCGACAGCCCAATGGCGCTGAGCGCGACGGATTTGTACTTGAAGCATCACGAGGACCACGACCTGGAATTCACACGCGAGGAAGGGAACGGGAAGGGCGACCCGTTGGACGTGCACGAATTTCACCTGACGCGGTCGGTCGAGGAATCGAAAGCCATCAATAATGTGAAGACATCTTGCATCATCATTTCGGCAAGCGGCATGGCGTCCGGCGGACGCGTGCTCCATCACCTCGCTCAACGGCTGCCTGATCCGCGCAACGCTGTCATCCTCGGAGGCTTCCAGGCTGAGGGCACGCGGGGGCGTGCTTTGCAGGACGGCGCGAAGAAATTGAATGTGTTTGGACAGGATGTAGTCGTCGGGGCCGAAATCGTGGAGATGGGGCAGCTTTCGGCGCATGCGGGGAAGAGTGAATTGCTGCGCTGGCTAACCGCTCTGCCCGCCCCTCCCAAGCAAACCTACCTGGTTCACGGAGAACCGGGGCCGGCGCAAGCACTGCAGCAGGCCATCCAGCAAAAATTCCAATGGAAGGTGGCGGTCGCCAGGTATCTGGACACGGTGGATTTGGGGGCTTAGGCCGGAAAAAAATCACGCATTTCAGGAAACTATTCGCGGGGAAACGTCGTCTATGTAGGCAAGACCACTCGCGGGGTAGGGGGCTAACCACCACAGGGCAACCGACCGTCAGTCTCCTACCCCTAAACAATTTGTAAGCGCAGTTTGCGTCTAATTTAGATAAATCCGAGAACTTTTCCCTAGTTATGGACACAAGCACTGGCGCATGTCCGGCAATGGGACGCTGAGCAATTTGTATCACCATAGTCTCGAGCCAGGATCTGTTGCGCCAATTGATTGCGCATGGCAGAACTGTGATTCGAACGCGGTGACCGAGGCAAAAATGCCGCAACCTCTGGAGTTGCGCAGCGGAAAGCCGCGAGAATACCAACGGCCTAGACGTGCAGCCGGGAAAGCCGCGCTTCGGCGGCCGCGAGGGTCTCTTCTTTCTTGCAGAACGTGAAGCGCACCTGCGAGGCGCCGTCGCGCGCGTCATTGTAAAAGCTGGAGCCCGGCACTACCGCGACCCCGATTTCTTCCACGAGATATTTGGCGAAGCGCACATCCTTGGTATCGGCCGGGAATCGCGCCGGGTCGGGATCGGGAAAGCGCGAAATGTCCGTCATGATGTAGTACGCGCCGCGCGGCTTGAAAACGGTAAAGCCCGCCGCGGCAAGAATTTTCAGCAGGCGCTCACGCTTCTCCACATAACTCGCCGCAAGTTTGTCGTAATACGACTGCGGCGAGTGAAGCGCGCTGGCGCCGGCCTGTTGCAAGGGCGCGGCGGCTCCCACGGTCAGAAAATCATGCACTTTGCGAATCGACTGCGTGGCGTCGGGCGGAGCGATGGCCCATCCGACGCGCCAACCGGTGACGCTGTAGGTCTTGGACATGCCGTTGATGACGATGGTGCGCTCGCGCATCCCGTCGATGCGCGCCATGGAAATGTGTTCGGCGCCGTCGTAGAGGATGTGCTCGTAGATTTCGTCGGTGATGCAAAAAGCATTCCAGCGCACGCAGAGGTCGCGGATGAATTCGAGCTCGGCGCGGGTGAACACTTTTCCCGTCGGATTGTTCGGCGTGTTGAGAATGATGGCCTTAGTATTCGGGCCAAACGCCGCGGCCAATTCCCTTTCGTCATAACTCCAATCCGGCGGCCGCAGCTTCACGAACCGCGGCGTAGCGCCGGAGAGAATCGCGTCCGGCCCGTAGTTTTCATAAAACGGTTCGAACACTACGATTTCGTCGCCGGGATTGATGATAGCCATCATGGACGACATCATCGCTTCGGTTGATCCGCAACAGATGGTGATCTCCCTTTCCGGATCGACGCGGATGCCCTGCGTGCGCTCGAATTTTTCGACGATGGCGTCACGCAACGGCTTGGCACCCCAGGTGATGGCGTACTGATTGATGTCGTCGGAAATGGCCTTCCGCGCGGCTTCTTTGATTTCCGCGGGCGCGGCGAAATCCGGAAACCCTTGCGACAGGTTGACGGCGCCGTGCCTCAGCGCCAGCCGCGTCATCTCGCGGATTACGGATTCGGTGAACTGTTCGGCCTTGGCGGAAAGCATTCGGCGGGCAATTTCGCCGGCCTGCAAGGGAGCGACTCCGGTTCGAGAGGGATTCATTGGACCTGCCCAGTGTCTAAATTAGCGATTCGGTTCCGGCGAAGCGAAAATTCGTTTTCAAAAAAGTATCATCCGGGACCGAGGGTGCGAGGTGAATCCTCAGCGGCCGCGGCCCGTGGTCGTTGCCGCGGGCGCCGCCCCACCGGACCCATAAATCATCCGGTAGACTTCGGCATTTCGCAAGACGATTTGCACGTAATCGCGGGTTTCCGTGAACGGGATCGACTCGACGAGTTCGGGGATTTCCTCATAGGTGCGCTCCGCCCGCCAGGCAGCGATGCGGTCTTCACCGGCGTTGAAAGCCGCGAGAGCATATTCTGGAGCGCCGGTGGCTCGCAATAAGCTGGCGATGTAAAGCATGCCGAGTTCGAGGTTGTAATCGGGCTCGAAGAGTTTGTTGCGCGCGTAGCGAACTTTAAGCTGTTTGGCGAGGAGCTTGCCCGTTTTCGGCAGGACCTGCATCAAGCCAATCGCATCCGCATGAGACACGGCGTCCGATTGAAACGTGGATTCCTGCCGCATCAGGCCAGCGGCGAGCATCGGATCGAAATCGTTCCTTGCGGCTTCGCGGCGCACGGCCGCTTCATAGGGAAGCGGATAAAGCACCTTCCAAACGCCGACCGGAACGTCTTCAAATTTGCGGGCGTCGAAATTCGGGACGATGATTCGCCCGTAGGCCATGCCGGCGGCAAAATGTCCCTGGTCGAATGCGGCCTCCGCGGCTTCCGCCAGAAAACGCGGTGAGCCGGTGGCGAAGAACGCGTTCTTCAGCTCCTGCTCGGCGGAAGCGTCAAACGCGATGGTTCGCAGAGCCTGGGCGCGCGCCCATCGGTCGGAAGCTGCCGCGGGAATGGGTTCGTCAAAGGGTCGCAGCGGGGGAGCGGGCGGAATTTTGTCGATGATTTCGGCGGGGCTTTCCTCACCCGGTCCAAGTTTGGCAAGGCGGGTCGCCGCGGCATGGCCAAAATACGTTTCCGGAAAACGCTCGACAGCCTTGTTGTAATAACTGCGAGCTCTTGCGGGATTGTTCGCGCGCTCGGCGTTGCGTCCGAGCCAGTAGAGGGCGTCCACGGTGTTTGCAGACGCGGGATATTTGAGCAAAAACGCGGTGAGCCTGTCGTCTGAATCGGCCAGCCGATTCAGATAGGAGACCCAGGCGATGCGCCACTCGACGTTAAAAGCGTTTTTCCCGCCGGGAAACACATCCAGCTCGCGTTGGTAATAACTGGCGGCCTTGGTGCGGTTGAGCTCCACCCAGTAGTAATTGCCCGCCGCCATCACGCCGTCTTCGTTCCACTTGCTTTGCGGATATTTTTGCGCGATTTGGTCCAGCGCCGCGAGCATCTCCGATTCTTTTTTCTCGGAGCGCTCGGCCTGCGCCAGAGCGTAGAGGCGTTCGCCATCCACGTCCGGATCGGGAGTTTTCACCGAGGCGATTAGCGACGGAGAGCCCTTCAGTTGCACGCGGCATTCGGCCACGCGCAGCTGCGCGCGCTGCCGCGTGGGATTCGCGGGGTCGCGAACCATGGTCAGCAATTTTTCGTATTCGGAGCGGGCTTCCCGCCATTTATGCGCATCGTAAAAAGCCTGCGCGCGCTGCTCCTGCATCTCTACGCCGGGATATGGATATTCTTTGCCAAGCGCGTGCATGATTTGCGGCAGGGCACTCCCCGCGGCTTTGGCTTCGTCCGTCTGGGAATTTTTGTAGAAAAGAATCTGGTAGTCCTTCGCGGCGCGAGCAAACTGATGCGCAGCTTTCAGGGCGGATGCCCGTGCAAGCAACAGCGCGGGTTTGCTCGCCGTGGCGGAATAGGAATTTAGGGCGTCGATGGCTTCCTGCGGACGTCCCAGCTCCACCGCCATGGGTGCCAGGCTTTCCAGCAACTGCTCTTTCATCGCCGAATTTGGATACTCGCGCTCGATGGTCTGCAAATCCTGATAGGCGTCTGCGGTCCGTTTGAGTGTATGTTTCGCTTGCGACGTCCAGTAGAGCGCATATTCCCGAAGAAGCGCGTCATTTTGCCCCTTGAGCAGCCAGCCCAGGGCCTGCGAGGTGCGATTCTTGTTGTAGTCTTCGTAACCCAGCGCCAGAGCGGCACGCGCGCCCCATACATTGGCGGTGTTTTTCACTGCGAAGGCGGATAGCTTTTCATAGGCGCCGGGTGTCGCTGTGCGCAGCGCGCGCGAAAGTTCGGCGAGTTCCTTCTGCGCGGCGCTGTCTTCCGGCGTGTCCGCAGCAACCTGCGGCGCCGAAGTATCTGGCTTGCAGCCAGCGCGGCAAGGCACCGCGGGTGGGTTCTTGGATCTTTTCTTTTTATGGGGAGGAGTCTGCCCCAACACGTCGCTCGAGCCGGTTAGAAATAAACTGAGGCCGAGCAGAGCAGCGCTGGCACGAAACAAAATGGCGCTACGTTGGCGCTCCCGGACCGGCCAGCGCGCGCTGTCTTCTTCGCTTTGGCTAGCGGTGCCGCGCGTGATTGGCGTAGGGATAATCGCCGAGGGCCTGCGGGTCGCCATCGGCGAGAATTTCCACCATCCAGCGGTAAAAATAATCCACCGGGTGGTCCATGATCGGTTTGAAGCGGCGGTCGTATTCTCGATGAGCTTTTTCAATGTCGTCTTTCAATCGGATGCAGATGTCTTTCTTTTCGCGCCCGAGCCGCAACTGCTCCGGACGTAGCATTTTAATATCCTGCATCGAAACTTTTGCAACTCGATTCGCGCGGCGGTGGAGTTCCTGCTCCTCTGTGGAGAGCCGGTTAACGTCGAACTCGCCCTCGTATTCCCCTTCGGCAGTGGCGGCATCGGCGGCTTCCGCGGCGATGTCCGGTTCATTTTCCTCCGGCAAGGGCTCTGGGTGAAGCTCGAATTCAATAGGAGGTGGAGGCGGAGCCGCCGGCCCGGGTTGCGCCTTCGAGGCCATCGGAGTAGGAATCTGCGGCTGCGGACGCTGGGGCGCAGGAGCTTGCGCCGGGGCCGGAATGCCCGCGGCCCGGGTTACTTCAGGTTCCGGAGCCATGCGTTGCCCCGGCTGTAGCGCCATCGTCACAAATCGCGCAAGAACATCGAGTGCGGCAGAAAGCGACGCCGCCGAGGCCTGGGCGCGAAGCAGGGATGGCAGGGCGTTCGTCGGCCGGGAACTCGCACACGCGGACACCACATCCCCGATGGCCTGGTGAAGCTCATCGGAGTTGCGCCGGATACGTTCCAGATTTTCTCGCAGTGCACGCGAGACGGCTTGTTCCATGGCGTTAGATTCCGGTTGCATACCGTCTTTCAGGGGTGTTTTGCATGTAATTCCCCGTTTTTCAATTTTCGGAGGTGTTTCGCCTCCCGTCAACCGCCAGTGCTCCCCTTTGTGCCCAGATGTAACCCAGTTGTCACCGGTCTGCGCTTGGAGCGGCCATCTTGCCGATGGTATCCTTAAGTATAGCCAGGGGGCGACACGGTTTCGACGGAAGCTGTCGCGGCCCGAAGGCATGCCGGGACCCACCTGCCCGTAACTTGGTGGAAACTAGAAATGCCAACAACAACTTGG
>Ga0210400_10001771_pt1 | contig 21073 bp, 18 predicted proteins | sample IncBWH26MmetaG_FD_155456 | JGI IMG/M metagenome (GOLD analysis project Ga0210400, IMG submission 155456) | Forest soil microbial communities from Barre Woods Harvard Forest LTER site, Petersham, Massachusetts, United States - Inc-BW-H-26-M | ecosystem: Environmental > Terrestrial > Soil >...
ACTGGAAAAGGCGGGGCAACGTCCGACTCACATCGAAGGCTACAAGCAGGCCGAATGGGTGCTGCTGGACTATGTTGATTTCGTGGTGCACGTGTTCTCGGCAAAGGCGCGCAAATTCTACGATCTTGAGCGATTGTGGAAGTCCGCCAAGCGACTGGAGCCGTCGGAGCTGGCAAAGACAAAACGACCCGCCGCACGCAGCGCCGCCAAGAAGCGGGCTTAGGAAAAATCGGATCTTCACTGATTTTACGGAATAATTCACAAAAGGAACTATCCCCGGGGATCCTCGCAGATCCGTGGCTCAAGTTTTCTTTATGTTTCTCAATGCTGGTTGTGCTTAAATCCCGGTGTGAAGCTGACCGTTGCGTGGATCGGCAAAACGAAAGAACCAGCCATCCAGTCGTTGACCAATGAATACCTGAAGCGACTGACGCGCTATGCCGACGCGCAAGGGATAGCGCTGAAAGACGAGTTGGCCTTGCTGAAGCTGTGCGGACGCGAGGCACGTCCTGTAAGACACGTGCTGGTGCTGCTTGACAGTCGGGGAAAGCAGCTTTCTTCGGAGGAGTTCGCGGAGTTTCTCGGGAACCATCAGGATCGCAATCCTTCTCCATTAATGTTCGCCGTAGGGCCGGCCAATGGATTCGCCGCTGCTACACGGCTGGAAGCGAACTTGTTACTCTCGTTGGGAAAAATGACGCTTGCCCACGAGATAGCGCGGGTGGTATTGCTGGAACAACTCTATCGAGCTTTTACAATCTTGAAAGGGCACCCGTATCACCTGGGACACTGAACGATTCACAAAACTCCGATCTGTACCTTCGTGATGTTTCTCGTTTGGCGTTTGCGGTTTAGACTTGGTGCCTGATGGATCGCTGATGTTGATGCATGATAAGGAGCCCCTCCCCCATGAAAAACCCGCTTGAAGTGCTTCGCGCAAAAGAACAGGAAATATTGAGAGTCAAACAGGAAATAGAAGCTTTGAGGATTACTGCCAAGTTGCTGGGAGAAGAACCTCCTTCCACCGGCGAAGGAAAAGGCGGCATCCGGCAAGTCGTCAACATGCCGTAGGGGATATCCGACCCTAAATGTAGGTGCGGGCGTCCGCGCCTGCAGGCGAGCGCGAATCGCCGGTGCAGTCGCAGAAACATATCCCACCGCTCTAGAAATCCGCCGCCTGCCTCAAACAGGTACAATCAAATATCCCCAAGTATGCAGGATATCCGTCGCGGTCTGATCATCGTGAACACCGGCCCCGGAAAGGGCAAGACCACGGCTGCCATGGGGACGGCTCTAAGGGCCGTCGGCCAGGGCATGCGAGTGCTGATGCTGCAATTCCTCAAGGGCTCATGGCATTACGGCGAGCTCGATGCGGTACAGGCGTTCGGAGACAAGTTCATCATGAAGCAAATGGGGCGCGGTTTTGTGAAAGTGGGCGCCGAGAAGCCAGACCCCGAAGACGTCAGGATGGTTGAAGAAGCCTGGGCTGAAGCCGAAAGGGCGATTCTCTCCGGCAGTTGGGATTTAATTATTCTTGACGAGATTAATTACGCCATCAGCTACGGTATGCTCGATACGGCGAAGGTAGCCGAGAGCCTTAAGAACAAACCAGAGATGGTTCATGTTATCTTGACCGGCAGGAACGCGCACCCGGCAATTATTGAGCTGGCTGACACGGTCACAGAGATGCGCCAGGTGAAACACGCGTATGAGAAGGGTGTCATGGCGCAGAGAGGAATCGAATACTGAGTAATAATGGCTCCCAGCTCTGGCTTCTAGCTCTTAGCTAGCAGCTGGAAGCTGACTACAAAATCCTCATGACCTGGTTCAAACGACAAGGCGGCGAACTGGATGCCACGGGCGAGAAGAAAGTCCGCACCGAGGGCTTGTGGGTAAAGTGTGAGCATTGCCGGCAGATCATCTGGAAGAAGGATCTGGAAGAGAATCTGAATGTCTGCCCCAAGTGCGATCAGCACTTTCGCATTGACGCCCGGACCCGCCTGGCACTGCTCCTGGACGACAACCAGTACGAAGTTTTCGACGCCAACTTGGTCTCCACGGATCCTCTGAAATTTGTCGACCTGAAACCTTACTCATCACGGCTGGAGCAGGCTCAGGCCGATACCGGACTGAAAGATGCCGTCATCAACGCGCGCGGCAAGCTTAACGGGCGCCCCGTGATTGTGAGCGCCATGGAGTATTCGTTTATCGGGGGAAGCATGGGCGCGGTGGTAGGCGAAATGATTACTCGTGCGATTGAGCACGCCACCGACACCAAAGCCCCCATTATCATCATTTCGGCTTCCGGCGGGGCGCGCATGATGGAAGGCGTGGTCAGCCTGATGCAGTTGGCCAAGATCTCAGCCGCGTTGGCCCGGTTGGACGAAGCCCGGGTACCGTATATCTCAGTACTGACCGACCCAACCACTGGAGGCGTGACCGCCTCTTTCGCCATGCTCGGTGATTTGAACATCGCCGAACCGGGCGCATTAATCGGATTTGCCGGGCCGCGCGTAATCGAGCAGACCATCCGCCAGAAGCTGCCCCAGGGCTTTCAACGCAGTGAATTTCTGCTTGAGCATGGCATGCTCGATGCGGTTGTGCCGCGCAAACAGTTGAAGCCTTATATTGGGCGGGCGCTGGAGTTTATGGCGGCGGCTTAGCTACAGCTGTCAGCTTCAACCAGCTTCCTGCACCATTCGCGCCGTATCTTTCTCTGTTGACTGCGAGAGTATGGCAAACTCCGAATCCTAACCTGCAAACTGGTAATCTGAAAGCTGATAGCTTCCTCATGTCCTACGAAACTGCGGTTGCACGCATGTATGCGCTGGGTCACGAACTGGCGAACGCACCATCGCACAAGTTTGATTTGGGGCACATGCGCGTGCTTTTGGCAGCGTTGAATCATCCGGAACGAAGGTTTCCGGGAGTCTTGATTGCTGGGACGAACGGCAAAGGCTCGACGGCGGCTACGCTTGGCTCCATCCTGCGAGCCTCCGGTCTGCGCACCGGACTTTACACTTCGCCACACCTGGTGCGGATCAATGAAAGGATCCGGATCAACGGCGATGAAATCAGAGATGACGAGTTCGCCCTGCTGCACGATGTGGTGGATCGGACGGCGGAGCGATTAGTCGAAGACGGCGAGTTGCCGTGGCATCCCAGTTTCTTCGAGATGCTGACGGCGATCGCATTTGAATACTTCGCGCAGAACAAAGTTGAGATCGCAGTGTTGGAAGTAGGCATGGGCGGGCGGTTGGACGCGACCAATGTAATCGAGCCGTGCGTGAGTGTGATTACCGACATAGCGCTCGATCATCAGATGTTTCTGGGCGACACCGTCGCCGAGATCGCGCGCGAGAAAGCAGGAATTATCCGGCCCGGCGGAGTCGTGGTGACACTGCCGCAACATCCGCAGGCGAATGACGTGATTGGAAACACGATTCTGGAGTTGGGAGCGCAGGCAGTCAGCGCTGTGCCTTATGTGCCGCCGGTCTCGCCGGGCAGTGCCGAGTATGTGATGCGCGCCCGCGAATCAGCCTGGGAGCGGCACAGAAATGCCTCACAGGGCGTAAGCCGTGGGTCAGAGGCGCAATCTGAGCAAGCCACAACGGGGCGGGATTGTGCGGTTTCTCGCTATCCACTGCCGGTGATGGGGAAGCAGATTTTGGTAGAGACCCCCTTGGTTGGCCGCCATCAGTTGCGAAATATTGCGCTTGCGATTCAGACAGCCGAAGTTCTCAGTCGCCAGGGATTCGCGGTTACGCCAGAATCAATCGAACGCGGCATTCGCGAAACGCGCTGGCCCGGCCGCTTCCAGGTTATGCCGGCCGAGGATGACGCGCCCGAATACGTATTCGACGTGGCGCACAACCCGGCGGGTGCGTGGGCGCTGCGCTCGACGTTGTCCGGGTGCTATGAAGACCGTCCGCTGACCTTCGTTTTTGGGGCAATGCGTGACAAAGCGATTCGCGAGATGGCGGAAATCCTCTTCCCGCTCGCCGTGCGAGTCATTGCCACAAGAGCCGACAACCCGCGGTCGGCCACGCCGGACGAGATTCGGGAAGCAGCCGCGCGCACCGCAACCGAGATCGAAGATGCTATCGACGCGGCTTCGGCGGTGGATCGAGCGCGCTCACTGGCTGGCTCCCAGGGCGTAGTAGTTGTAACCGGTTCGATATACATTGTAGGAGAGGCCATGCGGGTCTTAGGAGTCAAGGTTTAGCCGTTCACATGCAGGACGTTCGCACAACCGTTGGAGAGCAGGCGGAAAGCAGCGCGCCCCTTTCCGTGAACCTGTCTTCAGAGCAGGTCAGCAGAGTCGGCCTCGGGAACGAGGACGGCTCGGCTAGAAAACACGGCTGGCTCAGCCTCCTGCGTTCTTATTTCATCTTCGATCCTTTGATCTGGATGTACACGGTCGTACTCGGGATCGTCTCCATCCCGGTTTCGCTGTTTGGCCAGAAGAGCCGTATCTTACATAGTTTTGCGCGCTTCTGGTCGTGGCTGATCATGAAGACGATCCTGTCCCCCGTGAAGGTCACCGGATTGGAGAAGATCGACACCTCGAAGCCGCATGTTTACGCTGTGACCCATGCCTCCGCACTGGATATCCCAGTGCTCTACGTTTACTTGCCGTTTCAATTCCGGATCCTGTTTAAGAAGGAATTGCTCTCGTATCCGATCATCGGATGGCATCTGAGACGCTCGGGGCAGGTTTGCATCGATCAGCAGAAGCCAACAAAATCGATTGCCCACATCCGGTCGGCGGTGAAGAGTCTGCAGAGCGGGATGCCGCTGGTGATATTTCCCGAAGGCGGCCGCACTCCCGATGGCGAAATCAAACCGTTCATGCCGGGAGCGTTTTACCTGGCGATCAAGGCGCAAGCTGATATCGTGCCCGTGGCGCTGATCGGAACCTACGAACTGCTGCCCATGAATACTTATCACATCAAGTCGCGGCCGCTGGAGATGCGGGTCGGCGAACCCATTGCAACGGTGGGATATTCTCTGCGCGAGATGGAAACACTCTCAGCCAAGGTTCATCAGGCGATGGAGGATCTGTACTACTCGCGCGCAATGGAGAAGCGCAAGGCGCGAGGTTGCTGAGATGGATGACTGCTGATTGCCTCCTCCTGCTACACTCTTTTCATCCTTCGCGATTGCCGGAGTTTCTCCTGAATGTCACAACCGAATGCTCCAAGTCCGCGGACGCGCCTGGTCCGCGAGCCTGATCGCGCGGTGTACGACCGCGCTGCTGCATACAAAATTCTGGACGAAGGCTTCATCTGCCACGTTGGATTCGTAGTAGATGGCCAACCCTTTGTGATTCCAACCGGCTACGGGCGCGTGGGCGACAGCTTGTACATCCATGGCTCGGCTGCGAGCCGTATGCTCCGCCGTGTCGATGAGGGTATCGCGGTCTGCGTCACGGTTACGTTGCTGGATGGGCTGGTGTTGGCCCGCTCGATTTTCAATCACTCGATGAATTACAGGTCGGTGGTAATTCTGGGAACAGCGGTTGCGGTGACAGATACGAAGGAGAAGCTGGAGGCTTTGCGACTCTTGTCTGAGCATATCCTCCCAGGGCGCTGGGCGGAATCCCGCCAGCCCAACGAGAAAGAACTCAAAGCGACTCTGGTGATGCGGCTACCGATTGAGGAGTTCTCAGCGAAGGTGCGGCAGGGCCCTCCTATCGATGACGAAGACGATTACGCGTTTCCTGCTTGGGCGGGGGTGGTGCCGCTCACTATGGCGACGGGGGAGCCGATTGATGACGCGCGACTTGTGCCCGGAATCACAGTGCCGGAATATGCGCGAGGCTACACTCGCAAACGTTGACGTCGTCGGGACCGGGTAGAATGGATACGGATTAAAGATGCGGAAGGTCTTCCATTTCGACTCTCCACCTGACCCGTATGTGGCGGATGCTGCCGTGCTCTGCTGCTTTGATCATCGCATCAACATGGCCGTGCGAAAATTTCTCAAGAAGCAGGGCATCGAGCGACCGGACATGATTATCGTGGCCGGAGGAGCTAAAACGCTGGCCTCGCCGCGTAACGACTTCGAACAGGACTTCATCCTGGAACAGGTCCGCATGTCCATCCGCCTGCACCAGACCAATCGTGTCCTGGTGATGAGTCACTCCGATTGCGCTACCTATGGTGGCCTGGCGCATTTCAAAGGGGACCGCGACGCCGAGGCCAACCATCACCGCAGTGAACTGCTTCGAGCCAAAGACCTTCTCGGCGCAACTTTCGCAAACATCTCGGTCGAGCCGTACTTTGTGAAGTTCGACGGCGTGTGGCAACTGAACGAAGCGCCAGAAGCCAGGGCGCCAAATGATGACGACACCCGCAAGTATGCGTAGCTTTGCCCAGCGCTGCCTGCTAGGGGATCAGTAAAAGCTTACCCGTAGTTTTCCGGCCTTCCAATTCGCGATGCGCTCGTTGTGCATCAGCCAGCGGATAGATGTGCTCAATCCGCAATTTGAGCTTGCCTTCAGCGATCATCTGGAAGACAGCGCTCGCCCGGGCGCGCAACTCCTCGGTCGTGACGGTGTATTGCACCAAAGTAGGGCGGGTCAGGTAGAGAGAACCCTTCGCGAGTCGAATCGGATCGAGCGGCGGTACTGGTCCGCTTGATCCGCCGAACAGGACCATCATTCCTCGCGGCCGCAGCACGTTTAAACCTTTCTCGAAAGTCGTCTTGCCCACGCTGTCGTAGACAACATCCAGGCCTTTGCCTCCGGTCAGGCGCTTAGTTTCGGCCTCGAAATCTACCTGCGTGTACAGGATTACCTCGTCCGCGCCCGCTTGCCGCGCGAGCTTAGCTTTTTCTTCGGTTGAAACTGTGGCAATCACGTGGGCTCCGATGTTGTGCGCCATCTGTACCAGCAACAGCCCAACGCCGCCCGCGGCGGCATGCACCAAAGTGGTTTGGCCGCGCTTGAGGGGGAAAGTGTCGTGGCTCAAATAGTGCGCGGTCATGCCTTGCAGCATGACTGAGGCCGCTTGTTGATCGCTCACGCCCTGCGGAACCTGCACCAGTCGCTCTCCGGCGACGGCCGCGTACTCGGCGTAGGAGCCCAGGATGCTGGTCCAGGCAACGCGATCGCCCGGCTTTACCGATTTCACTTCTGGGCCGATAGAAGTAACAACGCCCGCGCCCTCCTGGCCGAGCACAAATGGCAGTGGGACGTGATACCGGCCCTCGCGCTGGTAAGTATCGATGAAGTTCACACCCGAAGCTGCGATTTTCACCACGGCTTCATTCGGCTTGGGTTCAGGCACTGGCAAGTTCACGACTTCCAAAACCTCCGGGCCGCCGGTTTGCTTTACTACGATAGCTTTCATGCTTCACTTCGATTCCCACGGCGCTGTGGAGGTTTCAGCATGGAATGGTAAGGCCGGTGACTACGTGGGCCGGTCGAAGGGGAGATCCCACACCCAGGAAACTCGGCCGACGAAATGGTTGCCGCAGTGGGGGTTGCTGAAGTAATATTCCGGCCTGTTCCTAAAGTAACTTGGACCAACCGAGATGCCGATTGACCCATCAAAACGTGGGTAGTAGCATGAAATGGTCTTTCTTAGGCTAGGGTTCTTCGCGGTAAGTTATAGAGAAACATGAGGATTCGGAAACTTCATCTGATCGCGGCAGCCGTTGCCCTGGTTTTGGGCGGCGTCGGCTGTCAGACGGCGCAGCGACCAGCGAGCCTGCTGCCCGCAGGAAAATCTACGGCGCCGGCTTTGAACGCGACTGCCACGCCCCCTCCTCAATCCAACGCCGATACGCAGACCGTTCTTGCGGCAAAACATCAGACTGAAGTTAAACCTGATCCTGTCGCTGAATTGATCGTGCAGGTCGAGAAGGAATACAAGATCGGGCAGGACAACTACCGAGCCGGGCACCTGGAATCGGCCAAGGAGAATTTTGATCGAGCCTTCAACCTGTTGCTGGGGAGTTCGTTGGATGTTCGCACCGACGAGCGGCTGCAGCAGGAATTCGATCGCGTACTGGATGGCGTAAACGGTTTGGAGCTGCAAGCCTTGCAGGAGGGTGACGGCTTTACTCAACAAAAGTCAGAGCCCGCGCCAATCGACGAAGCGAACGAGGTTACGTACCCTGTCGATCCAAACCTGAAAGCCAAGGCCGAGGCCGAAGTCAAGGCTACGCATTCCGATCTGCCTTTGATGATGACCGACCCGGTCGCGGGCTACATCAGTTACTTCTCCAGTCGCGGACGTGGAACTCTGGAGCACGCACTTGCACGCAGCGGGCGTTATCAGGAGATGATTCAGCGGGTTTTGAAGGAAGAAGGCGTTCCCCAGGACTTGATCTATCTGGCCCAAGCCGAATCCGGATTCCATCCGCTGGCGCTTTCTCGCGCTGGCGCTCGCGGGATGTGGCAGTTCATGGCCAGCCGCGCGAAGGGATACGGGTTGGAGCGCGACTGGTGGGTCGATGAACGCCAGGATCCGGAGAAGTCGACTCGAGCAGCCGCGCATCATTTGAAAGATCTCTACAACGAGTTTGGCGATTGGTATCTCGCCATGGCCGCTTATAACTCGGGGCCGGGCACAGTGCAAAACGCAGTGAAGCGCACGGGCTACGCGGATTACTGGCAGCTCTACAAGCGTAACGTGTTGCCCAAGGAAACCCGGAACTACGTGCCGATCATCCTCGCAGTAACCATCATGGCCAAGAACCCGGAGCAGTACGGGCTGGACAAAGTGGTTACGGAGAAGCCGGTACCGTTTGACGCGGTAAAGATCGACTATCCCGTGGACCTCCGCTTGGTGGCGGAAACTGTGGATGCTTCTGCAAGCACGCTGCAGGATCTGAACCCAAGCCTATTGCGCCTGACCACCCCCAAGGATCGCGAGTTCGAACTGCATCTGCCCACTGGCACGAAAGATCGCTATCTCACCGCCATCACCGCCATTCCTCCGGACATGCGGGTCTGGTGGCGCTATCACAAAGTCGTTCCTGGGGACACCTTGAGTTCGGTTGCCAACGCATTTCATACCAGCCGCCAGGCTATCGTGCAGGCGAATAATCTGGACGGCGTTGAGAACCTTCGGGCCGAGAGCGAACTGATCATCCCGGTTGCCCCTGGTAAACATCCGGCTGAGGAAGTGGCAAGCTATTCACGTCGAGCCACCAGCTACAAAGTCCGCAGGGGAGATACGGTTCAAACGGTGGCCGACAACTTCGGCGTGCCGCCCTCTATGGTTCGACGCTGGAATCATCTAAAGGGTGACAGCGTTCAAGGAAGACGGGTTTTGTATGTTCACTTACCGGTTGCGCCTGACGCCAGCCAAACTCGACCGGTCGTTGCCACTAAGTCTAAACCCAAGAATAAGTTACACGCAACCTCTGCCAAGCCGATGGTGCATTATAAAGTGCAGCGCGGGGAGACGCTTTCGTCGATCGCAAAATCCCACAACACCACGATCGATGCCTTGAAAGAAAACAACGGAAATCTGGCCAACCTCAGGCCAGGGATGGTCTTGGTTATCGCCAGTCCCAGCAGATAGTCCCACTCACCTCCAACGCTAGATCTATTTCTCCGGAAACTCAAAGGCGGCCATCCGATTTTTTTTCACGTGGCTGGTACGAAACTGGAGGCAGGAATTCAACTTCGGTGTAATATGCATTTTGAAGATGGGCAGCAACCAGTTTTCGTCACTGCAACCCGAAAAACTGCTGTGCTATAATCGCGGCCCGTTCACTCTGGCAAAGCAACTTTTCAGTAGTCTTTCTAATTCTTAGCGCATGCAGAGCGAGCGCAGCATCCGGCACAAAGCGCAGCCGGAAAATTCACAGGAGGAGCAATGAACGTTCACGAAACCCTCTATCTACGAGACGACGAAATAGATGAATTTGGCGACAGCGGCGCATACGGCGAATCGCTGGAAGAAGACTTTGAAGAAGAAGAGGAAGAAGAGGAAGCAGAACTGCCAGGTGTGACCGGCTCTGAGGACGGCGGCGAGATGCCGATGCCGGTACCGGTGCCCGCCGGTGGCGGTGGTGGCGGCTCGTCCAAACCTGCTGCGAAAAAGCCCGCTCCCAAGAAGGCCGCTCGGAAAAAGCCGGCACCAAAAAAGACGGCCAAGAAGAAGGCGCCCAAAAAGGCAGCCAAGAAAAAACCCGCCCGCAAAGCCGCGAAGAAATCCGGCAAAAAGAAAGCACCGAAGAAGGCTGGGAAGAAGTCCGCGCGCCGCCGGCGATGAGTTGAGGTGAAGTATTAACACGCGATTAAGCCGCAGCTTTCCGCTGCGGCTTATACCATTCCCAAATCTGCTTCATTCGAGGAGCCAAGGCGCTTCTGCGCCGCGCCGACGCTAATACCTGGAGCCCTTAGATGGGCGGCGGGTTGAGCCTCGCTACACTCGGTGCCCGGACCAGGCGCGCGGGCCTACGTGGGTGTGGTATGCAGCCCAGGCGTCAATTGCGCTTCAAAGTTGCACCGCGTAGCATCTAACTTGCATGCCCACTACTGCCACTGTGGCGGCCAGCCGTCCTCGCAAGGTCGTTCTGGGTGAAATTGTCAGCTTCGCCTACGATACATTCTGCAGCAATAAGGTACGTTTTGCGCTGACTGCGCTGGGCATGGTGATCGGCACGGCTTCGCTCATTCTGGTGGTAACCATTGGCATGACGGGGAAGCAGTATGTTCTGAACCAGATCCAGGCAATCGGCGCCAATATGATTTACGCGGAGTACCAGGGCGGCGCGGGGAACGTCAGTCCTGACCTGCTGACCATCGATGACATGCGCGCCGTATTGCAGCAAGTGCCGGGAATCGCGGCTGCATCTCCTGTGGTGGCATTGGATGAACGCGTCCCGGTTGGGAACGGCAGGGAGCGGGATGTCCGCGTGCTCGGTGTATTGCCCGAATACAGTGCGGTGCGGAATCTGGTGGTCCTCTCCGGCAGGTTCTTCGACGCTGAGGATGAGCAGGCGCACAATAAAGTAGGAGTGATCACGCAGAAACTCGCCGAACAGCTCTACGGCTCGACCGACGAGGCGGTAGGAAAGATTTTGAAGCTGAGCGGGCTGCCATTCACCATTGTCGGCACTTTCAAGGAACGGGTCGACACCTTCGGGCAGTCGGAAGTGACTTCTAATACGATGGTCATTCCCTACACCGTCAGCCGCTATTTCACCGACACTCCAGAAGTCAAACAGCTCTATTTTTCGACCGCCGAGGCCTCCATGGTTCTTCCGGTCACGGAACAGATCCGCAAGATCCTTCAATCGCGTCACCGGTCAGAATCGGTTTACGACGTAGCCAACCTCACCGAGTTGGTCGCGGTGGCGGATCGGACGGCGAACGCTCTCACGATGGTGTTATTGCTGGTGGCAACCGTGACCTTGTTGGTCAGCGGCATCGGGATCATGAATATTATGCTGGCCACGGTCAGCGCTCGCATCCGCGAGATTGGCATTCGTAAAGCCATGGGCGCGACCAATCGCGAAATCCGTTTTCAATTCTTGTCGGAAGCTATTCTCATCTCTCTGATCGGAGGTTTCGCGGGAGTCATCATCGGTCTGGCGCTGCCCTTTTCGGTGCGCTTCTTAACCGAGTACCGCATTCCGATCTCGGGATTGTCGGCGATCGTGGCAATCGTCGTGTCCTCGCTGGTCGGCATTTTGTTTGGCACCGTTCCCGCCGCCCGTGCAGCCAAGCTTGATCCGGTAGAGAGCCTTCGTTACGAGTGAAAGGCTTCACCACAGAGTCACAGAGTCTCAGAGAAATCAAGAAAAAGAACAGGGGGCCGTCGATTCTTCTGTGACTCGGTGGTGAAGTTCTTACCCAAAAAGTAAAGCCGGGCGGGTTAGCCCGGCTTTCTCTTTTCTTCACCCTTTGGGGATTGACTTGGTTTTGAAACTCCCCTCAGATCTTTCCTGGCTTCACCTTCACAGTCACCTAGTTTGACTCCGGCGAAAGCCCAAACGTTGCATTCCCGACTCACATGACTAATGCAAGGTTCTCGAGTTCGGTTTGCAATACAGGGATTGAGCAGCCGGACATTTCGACCCGGCCGGCGGCATCAAAAGCCGCTTGCGGCGAAACGCCGTATCCTCTTCCCATGAGAAAAACTTGTAAAAGTTCGGCAGCCTCGCGCGAATCGATCAAACCACCCTGCAAGAGATCGTTTCGCAAGGCTGTCAGCTCGGTAACGGAAAATCTCTCTTTGAACCTGTCGTTCATGGCCGTCTCACCTCCGACCCTGTCCTGCTCTTACCTATTAGACTCCGTTAGTGCCACTTCCGTTGCTTGCAATTTCATTGCCGCACCGCCTGGGGCACTGAAACCATCGGCACCCAGGTCTGTTACCTACTCAAACCCGTGTGGGTGCAGTAAGTTGCACTGAAGCCAAGTGCTGTCCCGTTACCCAGTTAGACGGACAGGAGTCGACCGCTCGTCTCGGGATATTGTCACAGGGTGTCGTTGTGGTACGCAAAAGGGGCGCTGGTGCCCATAACAGCCCAGGTTCAGACTTCCGAGCACCAAGGGAGCCTAGGAAGGGTCGGTGACGGCTTCGTCGACCAGCAGAATCGGGATATTGTCTCGGATCGGGTAGACGCGGCGACACTCGGTGCACTTCAGGCTTTCCCCAGTTTCCTTGAGCAGCAAGGGCTTCTTGCAAACCGGGCAGACTAGGATATCGAGCAGATCCTGAGGAATCATGGCAGCATTCTACGCCTTTGGCATCCGGTTGCGCAGACCTACGCTGCGGCGAAGGTGATTTGATTCGCGGACGGCAGGGGCGAGGGCACCCCGCCCACAGGGGCCTGGATAGTGCTCTGGTTAGGAGAAGAAAGGCCACATTGACTTCGCAGCGGTCTGCGGTTAGATTCTTGCGGCGATTGTTTTGATCGATTCGCAAGTCTCATCTGTGGCGGCAACGTGCTGAAGCTCCCGTCCGAATCCGCCTATAGAAGACCGCAAACCCAGGAGAGGATAAATATGAAGATGTTGAAAAGGTTCGGAAGTGCATTCCTCGCTTTGCTGGCCTTGGCAGGTATTGCCAGCGCACAGAAGTGGCAACCGCTTAAGCATCCATCCAGCGCTCCCATAGGCGCGATCGCGTTACTTACGGACGGTACCGTTCTGCTCCATGAAGAGCAAGACTCGACCCCACAGAAATGGTACAAGCTGACCCCGGACAACACCGGAAGCTACGTCAACGGCAAAATCACGCCGATCGCCTCGACGGCCTCCGGCTATGGTCCTTTTTACTTCGGCTCCGTCGTACTGCCGGATGGCCGCTACATTATTGAGGGCGGAGAATACAACCTCGGCAGCGCAGTCTGGACCAACATGGGTGCAATCTACGATCCAGTGAAAAACAAGTGGACGCCTGTGAACCCTCCCGCCGGCTGGAGTCAGATCGGCGACGCTCAGGCAATTCTTCTGGCCGACGGAACCTACACCCAGGCCAGTTGCTGCGTTGGAGTCGACCAGGCTTACTTCAATCCCAAGACACTTAAATGGACGAACCTCACCAACACCGGCAAAACCGATCGCTTTGACGAAGAAGGATGGGGTCTGCTGCCGAACGGGGACATCCTGACCGTGGACGCAATCAATGCTCCCAACTCCGAACTTTTCAGTCCAGCGACGAAGAAATGGACCAGCGGCGGAAGCACGATTGTTCGGCTGGAAGACCCCGGTTCACAAGAAGTCGGACCTTTCGTGTTGCGGCCTGACGGAACTGTCTTCGCCGCCGGAGCAGCCCCCGCTGGCACTGCCGGCCACACTGCGACCTACAACACCGCAACGAAGAAATGGAAACCGGGTCCGGATTTCCCGAAGGTTAACGGTGTAGCTTTGGCTTGTGACGACGCGCCGTCAGCCGTGGAAATCAACGGCAACGTCATCGTCATGACCGCGCCCCCCGTTTTTGGCACTGGCGCCGTCTTCTTTGAGTGGAACGGAACGAAACTAACGAAGATCGCCGGACCGCCCAATGCATCTACCGATGGAGCTTTCTACGGACACTTCCTGGAGTTGCCGAGCGGCCAGTTGCTGTTCAGCGACTTCAGCACGGATCTCGAAGTCTTCACCCCGAAAGGGACGTACAAGGCGGCTTGGCAGCCAACCATTACTTCGGCGCCGAGCTCGGTCACTAAGGGCAAGACCTATGCTCTTAAAGGAACCCAGCTTAGCGGGCTCACCAACGGAGCTGCGTACGGTGATGATTTCCAGGACTCCACGAACTACGCTTTAGTGCGTATCACCAACAACTCGAGCAAGCACGTGTTCTATGCGAAAACCACGAATCCGAGCAGCTACGCGGTGCAGAGCGGCAGCGCCTCGGAATCGACTAATTTCACCGTATCGTCAGCAACGGAGTCGGGGGCCAGCAGTCTGGTTGTAGTGACCAACGGCATCCCCTCGGCACCGGTTTCGGTGACGGTAAATTAGTAGTCGCAAAATAGGTCGGTAACATTTCAATCCACTCGTCTGGTTCTGGCTTGGCGCCAGAAGAAAGGCGAGTGGATTTTCTTATCTCCAACCTCGACGGGTCACGATTAGCATCCGCTAGGCCAGTCTTTTTTTACAATTCTGGCGTTGACTTTGGCCTCGGCGCAGGCTAACGTTTCGCGGCGAATCATTGCTCGCTTAAACCAGTGCGCTTTACCCATCCCATCTGTGGCGGCGACGTGTTGCTTGCTCCCGCATACCTACCCGCCTCTGAGGAAACGATCGCAAGAGGAGAAAATCATGAAAATGCTGGGAATCACACTCGCAGCTTGCCTGGCTTTTTCGGGTCTTGCCAACGCACAAAAGTGGCAAAACTTGAAGCATCCACCCACATTTCAAACCGATACCGCTTTACTACTGACCGATGGCACGGTTGTCGTGCACGAGTACTGCACGCCCAATTGGCATCGTCTCACTCCGGACCTGACGGGAAGCTACGTGAATGGTACGTGGTCCAATACAGCTTCCATGCCGTCAGACTACGCGCCTTTGTATTTCGCCTCCCAGGTGTTGGCCGACGGGCGGGTATTGGTCGAAGGCGGTGAATACAACGGCGCTGGTTGCCCAGGCGCCGAGACCCCGCTTGGCGCGATTTACGACCCCGTAAAGAACAAGTGGACGAACGTCAATCCTCCTAGCGGCTGGTCAAACATTGGCGATTCTCCAGCGATCGTGCTGCCCAACGGAAAGTTCATGCTGGGCCAGAATATTAGTCAGGCTACCGCGTTCTTCAATGCGAAAACGTTAGGTTGGACTCTCAAGGGTTCCGGTAAATCGGATGCGTTCTCGGAAGAAGGCATGGAGCTGTTGCCCGACGGCAAAGTTCTTCTGGTCGACACGCAGAATACCGATAACTCCGAAATCTTCAATCCCAAAACAAATTCGTGGTCCAGTGCCGGCAGCACGATCGTGGATCTATCCGAAAACGCACAAGGAGAAACCGGGCCTGCTTTGTTGCGGCCTGACGGTACCGTATTCGCGATGGGCGCAAACGGAAGTGGCGCCGGGCACACCGCCATCTTTGACACGAAGACAGGCAAATGGGCTGCAGGACCAGATTTTCCCAACAACGATGATATGTCCGATGCTCCTGCGGCTGTCCTGCCGGATGGAAATGTTCTGTGCGAGACCAGCCCACTGGTCTTCCAAACCCCGGTTTCCTTCTATGAGTTCGATGGAACCAAGTTCAATTCGGTTCCCAACCCGAAGCACACGGGCAACAAGAAAAACAAGGTCAATACCTCTTATGTAGGCCGGTTGCTGGTGCTGCCCACGGGCCAAATCCTCTACACCTTGGCGGATGGCTTTACAAAGGATGCCGAGATATACACCGCCAAAGGAACGTACCAGAAGGCATGGGCGCCGACGATCACTACTGCCCCAACCAGCATAACCCGCGGCAATACTTACAAGATCTCAGGCACTCAGTTTAACGGCCTGACGCACGGTGCCGCTTACGGGGACGATGCCCAGATGAATAGCAGCTATCCTCTAGTGCGCATCACCAATAACTCCTCCCACCACGTGTTCTACGCCCGCACGCACGACCACAGCACCATGGCGATCGCAACCGGCACGAAAACTGTCTCGACTCACTTCGATGTTCCGAAAAACGCGGAGACAGGCGCCAGCAGCCTGGTGGTTGTCACTAACGGCATCCCCTCTGCTCCGGTCAACGTGACCGTACAGTAGAGGAACTGCCGCAATTGATTTACAATGCCACTTCCCTTATTCCAGGCAGATGTTCTGCCCGGAAATCAGGGAAGTGGCTTTTCGTTCTTTCTCAACTTCTTTGGTTCGCGCGTCCTCATCAACAACGGTGAGGAGGGAAGCGGGTGAAAAGCCCGCGCTGCCGCGCAACTGTAAGCGAGGAAATTCGCAGTCGGTCACTGGGGAAACCTGGGAAGGCCGGTTGCATTCGCCGGACAGCGAAATGCTGTCCTGACTCGCAAAGCCAGGAGACTGGCGCGAACCGTCGACACCAACCCCTTTCGCGAGACAAAGGAGGAGTGCATGCGGTTCTTTCGTATTCTCACATCTCTGATTTGCCTGCTGGCGGCCGCTTCTGCCGCTGAAATCAAAATTAAGGTTGTCGATCCCCAATCGGCGGTGGTTGCCGGGGCGCGGGTGTTGCTGATTCCGCAGGGCAGTACGATTCCCGAGGCGGTGGCGACGACATCCGCCGAAGGGCTGGTGGCATTTCGCGATGCGGCAGCGGGTCCCTATCAGGTTCAGGTGCTGGCCCCGGGGTTTGCCACCGCGATCACCGACTTGTCGTCCTCCGCTGACGTGATTACCGTAAAACTGCGGCTCTCGGCTCCGCCAGAAACTGTTGTAGTCACGGCAACCCGGAGTCCCGTTCCGACCGAAGCCGCGGGTGCAGATGTCGAAACCTTGAGCGGTGATCAACTCGAAACCATGCAGCCGGTCGCAGCCGATGACGCGATTCGCTTTCTTCCCGGCGCCATCGTAGATACTCAGGGCCAGCGCGGCGGGCTATCGTCGCTGTTTGTGCGCGGCGGCGACTCTCGCTACAACAAAGTGATCGTGGACGGCGTGACCGTCAACGAACCCGGCGGCAGGTTTGACTTCGGAACGCTGCCCCTCGCCCAAGCGGACCGGCTGGAATTTGTGCGCGGCGCCGAGAGCGCGTTATACGGCTCGGACGCCATGACCAGTGTAGTGCAAGTCTGGACGCGGACCGGCGCCACAGCGGTTCCGGAGCTGCGCTTCGGCGCCGATGGGGGAAATCTAGGAACTGCCCACGGCTATCTCGCCCTTGCCGGGGCGCGCGGCCCTTTCGACTACAACATCTTTGGAGACCAGTTCAACACCAGCGGACAGGGCCCGAACGATGATTACTCGAATTCATTGCAGGGCACGAATCTCGGGTTTGCAATTAATGATCGCGTCTCTCTGCGCATACGCGGACGCCATTCGAACAGCCGCACCGGCGTGCAAGGCGAGTGGAATTTCAACGGAGATCCACTGATGCAGCCGGATCTGGACCAGTTCGCGCGGCTGAACGACTCTTTGGGCAGCGTCGATCTTAACGTTAGCGGGCCCTCGCGCTGGCAGCATCGCTTTACCGGGTTCGAGTATCACCAGCAACGCACGAATGTCGACAATGTGGTCGATCCCGGGCGGATTTCGCCGAGCTTCGGCAACATTGATCTGCCTTTTCACAGCATCGCGGACCTCAATCGCGCCGGATTCGAATATCAGGGCCAATATGTGGAACGGAGCTGGGCGCAGACGACTTTCGGATATCGCTTCGAAGATGAAAATGGATTTGTGGGAGATTTAACTTCACTCCCCCTCGATCATGGTTTGCGGTTGAATCATGAAGTCTATGGCCAGCAACAGCTCACTCTGGGGCGGCTGTCCGTGGTCGCGGGCGCGCGCTTCGTGCATAACGGGAGCTTTGGAAATAAGGGAGTGCCGCGGGTTGCGCTTACTCTACAAGCATTGCGCGGCGGCCAAATCTTCTCGGGTACACGCTTGCGATTTTCCTACGCAACCGGAATCAAAGAGCCTCTGCTCGAGGAATCCTTCGCCAGCGGGCCGTTTACGATCCCGAATCCTAACCTCAAGCCGGAGACCAACCGCTCCTTTGAAGCAGGCATTCAGCAGAGTCTATTCGGTGGACGATATGCCCTTACTGCCACCTACTTCAATAACTTGTTTCGCGACCAGATTGAATTCGCCTCCAGCCCTACAACATTCATTGGCCAATACGTCAACGTAAATGAGGCAGTCGCTCACGGGGCGGAGGTAGAGCTGCAGGGCAAAATCGTATCGAAACTCTCGTTGAACACGTCATACACTTACACTTCGACGCAGATTTTGCAGGCACCTCTGTGCACCGCAGCCAACTTTTGTGATCCTTTGCTCGCGACAGGCCAGCCGCTCATACGCCGGCCCAGGCACTCAGCCACAGTGCTGCTCACTTATCTCGGAAGGCGATGGGGAGGAAATCTGGACGGGAGCTTCGTCGGAAAGCGTCCTGACTCCGATTTCTTCGGCTTCGGAATCAATCACGCCGCCGGATATGTGCGTGTGGATCTGGGCGGCTGGTACGCGCTGACTTCCCGCGTGACAGCATATGCGACACTCCAGAACGCCCTCGACAAAAATTACCAGGAAGTAGTCGGATACCCGGCGCTGGGTGCGAATGTCCGGGCAGGGTTGAGGTTTAGAATCGGAGGGGAGTAATAATATTGGTTATCTGTTAAACACACGGGTCGTCCCGTAATCCTACTTGTGATCCAGAGCAAGCGAGGGATATAGGTTCTTGCCAGCACCGCCATCGCAGGTAAATACCCAGATCCCTCGCTTCGCTCGGGATGAGGTTTTCGCAAACGGAGATGGCAGTGAAGCAGTCTAGCTCTTAGCTTTTAGCTGGCTGCGAAAATCCTTGTTTCGTGTTCGAGCAGCGGTTTCTATCTGGGGTACGCTCGGCCGCGAACGTCCGTTGGTGCCGGTGTCGGCGGTGCGCGGCAACGTGATCACTGAACTCGAACCTTGATACTTAGTGCGCGCCAGCCTCAGCTTTTCGAGATCCTCTTCGCCCAAGGGTTGCTGGCGTCCCAAAAGATGAGTCACGAGAGCGATTTGGGCAAAGTGCTCGACCGTTTCCATCCTCATGTAGGCGTGATGAAGTGTGTCGGCATAAGCGACCACGCCATGGTTGGACATGAGAATGGCATCGTACTGCGGGATCAGTGGCGCGAGCGCATCTGAGAGCTCAGGCGTCCCCGGAGTGCCATACTTAGCCAGCGGGATGGAGCCCAGCCCGATGACAACCTCGCACACCAGCGGCTGGTTGAGCGGAAGTCCCGCGGCGGCAAAGCCAGTCGCTGTCGGGGGATGTGCATGTACGATCCCCTTCACGTCCGGACGCAGTTTGTAGATCAGCAGGTGCATGGCCAGCTCACTGGATACATTGCGGTTACCGGCGAGCCGGCGGCCTTCCAAATCGACCACCACCATATCCGATGCCCGCAACATGCTCTTGCTCATACAGGTAGGAGTAACCACAATGCGTTCGTCATCGAGACGGACGGAAAGGTTGCCGTCAGTGGCAGCAACGTAGCCTCGTTGGTGGAGCATCTGGCCAAAGAGAACCATTTCGCGTCGATGTTGGCGTTCGCTAGGCATGCAATTGTTTGGGGCTGCCAGGAGAAGCGGACCCGAGCCAGTTCGCGTATGGTATCGCAGACGCTTGCTTCAACACAATGCGTTTGTTGTGAAATGTACTAATGAGCTTCCGAATTTATAATCAGCCTGCGTGCTAGTTTCTGAATTCCATTATAACCTTCCTGCCGAACTCATTGCCCAGGAACCCCTTCCTGACCGGGCTGCTTCCCGTCTCCTTGTGATGAATCGCTCCTCGGGAGGGTTTCAGGATGGCAGTTTTCGTGACTTCCCCGATCTGCTGCGGACGGACGACTTGCTTGTTTTCAATAACACCCGCGTCTTTCCGGCGCGCCTCTATGGCAGGAGAAGCGGGGCTAAAGCGCAGCCCGTGAGCTCGCACAACCCGGCAGTCCGCGACTTTCTCAAGGGCAGAGTTGAGGTGCTACTTACCAGGCAAGTATCAGAATATCCAAATGAATGGGAGTGCCTGGTCCGGCCCGGCCGCAAGATTGGCGTGGGAGAACGACTATTCTTTGGGGACTGGGGCTCGATTGAAGGAAACAATGCCAAACTGCAAGCAGAAGTCATAGCCCGGGGCGGTTTTGGCGAGCGCCGCATACGGTTTCATCCGGCAGCAGACTTCTTTGGTTTAGTGGAGCGAATCGGGCATATACCGCTGCCACCCTATATCGACAGGCCAGACCAGCCCGGTGATCGGGAACGCTATCAGACGGTTTACGCCCAGGCCCGCGGCTCGGTAGCGGCGCCGACAGCGGGCCTGCACTTTACCCCCGAAATTCTTGCGCGCATTCGGGATCGCGGCATTGAGATTGCGGAACTTACGCTGCACGTGGGGCTTGGAACCTTTCAACCGGTGCGGGCGCAAAGCGTTGAAGATCATCGCTTGCACCGCGAGCCTTACGAGATTTCCCCCGAGGCAGCCGCAAAGATCAACCGCGCCCTGAATGCCGCAAGGCGTGTGGTGGCAGTAGGAACTACGACGGTTCGCACGCTCGAGTATGCGGCCGGTCAGTCGCGAGATGGTACTGTGCGGGCAGGCAGCGGCGAGGCCGACATCTTTATCCATCCCGGCTATGAATTCCGAATAGTAGGAGCCCTGCTCACAAATTTCCATCTGCCGCAATCCACCCTCCTGATGCTGGTGTGCGCGTTCGGTGGACAGGAACCGGTTCTGGAAGCCTACCGGCACGCGGTCGAGCGGAAATATAGGTTCTATTCCTATGGAGATTGCATGTTTGTAGAGTGAAATGAAGGAGCGGGCGTCATCCTCGTGCGGCTGGCCCAATGGAAGTCACAGGTTCCCCAGAGCGCTATATACTGATCCACGCAGAGGAGTGAAACATGGAAATACAAGCACTGTCTAAACAAGTTGCCATAGAGGGTTTTGTATCGGAGTTGCGGAAGTTCCCCGAG
>Ga0210400_10001772_pt1 | contig 21071 bp, 17 predicted proteins | sample IncBWH26MmetaG_FD_155456 | JGI IMG/M metagenome (GOLD analysis project Ga0210400, IMG submission 155456) | Forest soil microbial communities from Barre Woods Harvard Forest LTER site, Petersham, Massachusetts, United States - Inc-BW-H-26-M | ecosystem: Environmental > Terrestrial > Soil >...
GCGGCGGGAATGCTTTTGGCGGAATTCAAAAACCCTTGGAATTTCTTGGCGGAAATACCACCCCAAGCCCGCGCCTTTGGCGCGGGCGCGGTCAATTCTGATGCTAATCAAATTTGGTGGACCCTACCGGGCTCGAACCGGTCACCTCTTCCATGCCATGGAAGCGCTCTACCAAATGAGCTAAGGGCCCATATGTTAAATTATCAATTTTCAAAGTTCAAAATCCAATCTAATTTGAACATTGGAGATTGAATTTTGGAATTTCTTTTCTGGTGCCCTCGGTAGGAATCGAACTTACATCTTGCCCTTAGGACGGGCCTGCTCTATCCATTGAGCTACGAGGGCTCGAATTGCATACCGAACTGCACTTAAGTTTACAAAAATTTCAGGATTTTGTAAACCTTTGACACAATCCCTTTTTGCTTGTAAATTAATCAAGGTACAAAATCGGAGGACACAAAAATGTTCGTGCCTGCGCATACGCTCTGTGGAACCGCCGTGGCAATTCACCTCTCACAGGAAAATTCTTCGCGTCGGAAACGGATTTTACAAATTCTGCTCCTGGCCCCAGCGCTCCATTTTTTCCTGGATTTGTGGCCGCACTGGGATGCCAGCAATCTCGGAAGCAATTATCTGGTTATCGGCACCCCCGCATGGCGAGAAGCAGCAATCGAAAACGTGTTGGGATTTGCCGCGGTTGCTTGGGTGCTGTGGAAACTCAAGCTCTTCAAAAACTTCTGGATTCAGGCCTTCGTGCTTGCCACGTGGGCACCCGACCTCTTCACTTCCTTAGTACTAAGCGGGCGCATTACCGGCGCGGTTTTCTTGAAACTGCAGGCTCTGCATTTGGCCACCCACAGTTGGTGGCGCGGATGGTACGGAGAGGTGCCGACTTTTTGGCCCGGCCTCCTTGGCGTTGGCGTCAACCTCGTGTTCTGTATTATTCCCGCCTTCTACCTCTACGGGATACATCTGAACCGCGAGCACTTCATCAGGTACCCCAAAAGAATCCTAACCGCGACGGACTAACCGTTGCGGTCTTTTTATTTCTCTTTATACTTTATACTTTCCCCTTTATACTATCTTTATGATCGCTACATCACACGTCATCATCGGCGGTGCTGTCGGAGTGGCAGTCGGAGCTGTCACCAAAAATCCCACAGCCGCACTGGCAGCCGGAATTGTTTCGCATCTGATCTGCGATGCAATTCCCCACCTTGATTCTCCGTTTCCTATGGAATACCAAAACGGCGAGTATGATAACCCGATTTGGAACAAAAAATTATTGTTTTCCGCTAGCGTCGATTCCTTGCTCGCTTTCGCCGTGATATTATTTTTGTGGGTCAAATATTTTGGTTTCAATTTTTGGGCGCCGTTCGCCTGGGGAGCGCTCGGTGGTTATTTGCCGGACTTGCTCGACAACTTCCCGCTTTGGAGCCGGCAAATTCGCCTGCTGCCGGGTTTCAAACAGTTCCACGCCTTTCATCTGGCCGTCCACAATTTGTGGCGATTTAGATTCCCCATGCCGAACTACTGGTTATTTGGAACTATTACGCAAATCGTCTTCATAGTTCCCTCACTTTGGTTCATTATTCACTAGACCAAAACCGCCGAGCCTAGGCGGTTTTTGTATTTCTCTAAAAAGGTCGGAAGTTGAGTGTGCACATGTCCAGGCAGTTTATTTATCGGAAACAATCCTAATTCATCAAATTTATGCGGCTCCCCTATTTCCGCATTGGTCGGATCAACCAAAACTTTAAAATCCAGCGCAATCCAATGCGTTTTGTTTCCCTCGTGCAACCGGTGCACGTCGCGGTATCCTAAAAATTCAAAATCAATTACATCTACGCAATACTCTTCCTTGATTTCTTTGCGTAAAGTATTTTCAACCGTATCTCCGAATTCCAATCCCCCGCCGCCGATGTCCCAGCGGCCGTGTTCATCACGAGTATTGGCATTTCTTTTCAGCATCAAAACATTTCCCTTGCCATCATGACAAAAATAAACCACGCACACACCGACAAAATCCACGCCTTGTTTCATAGTAGTAATATAAGTATAATATACCTTGATAAACCCAATGAAACAACGGGGTGTCGTATACCGGTAGTACGCACGATTCGGGTTCGTGTAGACTGGGTTCAATTCCCAGCACCCCGACCAAAGAAAAGCTCTTGATAAATCGAGAATTTTTCTTTTGTTCCCAGATACGACGAAACCAGTGTGTGATGGATACCCTCTGGGAAAGGTTGCCCATCTGATCCGAAGACCATACACACTGGTTTTTGGTGGGTTGCATTTGTGCTCCTTTGCTGCCGATATTAAGCACTGTGAGGAAACGCTCGAACCAAGCGATCGTCCAAATTTTCAAGAGCCTTTCGCACTACCTCGCTGGTTGCTTTGGCATGCTCAATAGCAATCTTGGCACGCAAATCAACAGCCGAAGCGGTGTTTTCCGGAGTGTCTGGCATCTGCACAAGCTCTTTGACCAGCTTGGGCAGCTTGGAGAACTCTGTCTCAGTCGGCTCGGAAGCATTCACACCCAACATGATTCATCCCTCCTTCAATTCTGTAATCGCCAACGTAACATGGCTGCAACAATGTCCAATCGTGCCCGAATCCGACAAGGCAGTTCGGAAAGATTGAACTTAGCGTATTGTTTCAGCCATTTTCGAGTTTCACAAGGTTGGCTCCTGTGAATCTCTCCTGCTTTAAACGAGAACTTCTCAGCCGCATTAATTCGTAATCTGTGTTTCACCGTTACACCCATTGGGACAATAAAGATATCATGAAACTAGAGGTTTAACAAGGCTAAATACATGGAAAAATGCATAAATTGTCAAACTTACGTATAATCAATTTGTACAAGTAAGGTCCGAGAGCCATTTAAAATGTTTCACAAGTTCCATTCTAGATTTGAAATCTGTTAATATTCGGAAAGTCGAATAAAATGGAACAATTGGTAATATGTTTCACATTCAGTTTCATAGTCGAATTTATTACACGATAAAAATCCTAGTGAGTCAAGTGTTTTACTATAACAAGGTTTCACAGTACAGATTTTACCAGAACACAATATTGACACTTCCTCAAATAATTTGTGTAATGCAATATTCTTAATTCCAAAGAATATTTTACAAGGTGTCAAAGATTATATCTAATATATTTTAAGTTGCATGTGAAACATTTTGACAAATAATGTTAAACATGTTCTTATTAAAGATACTATGTTTCACAAGTTGCATTCCAGATTTGAAATCTGTTTAGTTTCAATATATAGCCCGTTTTATTAATAAATTACCGTTTCACATGAAACTACTTCAAAAATACCCAGTTTCACGCATGCATGAGTGGTTGTTTTACGCTTTTGTATTCCTGATCCCTATTCAACTCAGAATTCTCTATAAACCCGATGTTTCATATATAAACTGGTATTTTGATTATCATTTAGCCTTCTTCTTCTACTTTACTGATATTCTATTAATTGCTTGCTTGGCGTCCTGGTTTATATTTGATAGACCACGCAATGTCCTCCAAAGTCGTTTATTTGGCTTATTTTTGCTCTTTTTTGGCTTAATTTTAGTTACCTTGTTGCACGTGAAACATCTAGATTTGGGCTTATACGGTACTTTAAAGTGGTTAGAAATCCTACTGCTGATTATCTATATATATGTAGTCTTTCGTGAAAAATGGCAATTTCGGTTAACTGCTTGGGTTTTATTGATTTCTGGAGTATTCCAAGCACTTTTCGGATTAATGCAGTTTCACGTGCAACATATGCTCGGCTTAACTCTTTTAGGGGAATACATCCCGCCTTTGGGTAGTGCAGGCTTGGCGACAATTGAAACATCGGTCGGAAAAGTCATTCGAGCTTACGGAACCATGCCGCACCCTAATATTTTGGGAGCTTTTTTGATTCTTAGCCTGATTTCCGGACTCTATCTTATTGCATCCGTCTTCGCTAAAGCTTCGCCGGACAAGCGTGAAACAAGTCGAGCTAAACAAACATTCCTCGGCATAGCTTTAATTCTTATAAATCTAGGAATTTTTGTAACTTTCTCACGGTTGGCTTGGCTGGCTGCAACAATCGCGACTGGGATTTATCTGGTTTATTTTTTCAAAAGGCCCGACAGACGAAGTTATATTATCTTGATTCTGGTGGTAATTGTTTCATGTGCAACAATTTTTGGTTTTTATCATCAAGATTTAAAAGCCCGAGTAACTGATTCAAATCAAACCAGCATTACTGACCGCTATTTTTTCGATCATGTCGGATTGAATTTGATTGCTCGTTATCCGGTGCTGGGCGTAGGAGTGGGGAATTATGTGCCAGCCATGGAAGATTTCTACCATTTACAGCCATGGCAGTATCAGCCGGCACACAATATTTTTATTTTCACGGCCGCGGAATTAGGATTGCTGGGAGCGGCGTTGTTTGCGATAGTTTTGTTTGAAATTTTTTCACAATTGAAAAATGGGGAAAGGGGAGAACTGACTCTTGCTTTGGCTCTGCTCGGAATTTTGTTTTTAGCCCTGAGCCAATTCGATCATTATTTTGCTACAATACAGCAAGGGAGATTGATGTTCGCGGTGGCTTTGGGATTAATCGCGGCCGTACCAAACCTAAAAAAAATTCCTGATGACAATTAAAACTTTCGTCAAACAATTTATTCCGAAATCCTTGCTTAGCTTCTACCATTTGGCTTTGGCGCATCTGGCGGATTTTATTTATGGCTCGCCGTCAAAAAAATTAATTGTCATCGGAGTGACCGGCACCAATGGCAAATCCACGACCGTAAATTTGATTGCAAAAATCCTCGAAGAAGCTGGAGAAAAAGTAGCACTGACTTCCACGGTCAATTTCAAAGTGGGGGATAATGATAAACTCAATGATCTAAAAATGACCATGCCCGGTAGATTTTTTCTCCAGCGACTGCTTAAACGCGCTGTGGATGCCGGATGTAAATACGCGATTATCGAATCATCATCCGAAGGAATTCTCCAGCACCGACAAATCGGCATACGCTATGACTGCATGGTCTTTACTAATCTGACTCCGGAACATTTGGAGGCCCACGGCGGATTTGAACATTACAAAAAAGCCAAACTTACTTACTTCAAATTTTCGGAACAGCTCCCTGCCAAAATCATCAACGGTAAAAAAATTTCCAAAAGCATAATCGCAAACTCAGACGATGCATATGCCATTGAATTCCAAAAATTCAACGTGGATCAGATCATTAGTTACGGCAAAACTAATCCGGCAACTGTGGCTGGAACAGGCTTGATTGCCGATGAAAAGGGGATTAGTTTTGGGGTCGACGGCGTGCAGTTTAAATTACAGCTCAAAGGAATTTTTGATTTTTATAATGCTTTGGCCGCGATCAGCACAGTCAAGGCTTATGGTGTAGATTTGGAAACATCCAAACGCGCTTTGGAAAAAATTCCGCAAGTGCCTGGCCGCATGGAACTGATCGAAGAGGGACAAAATTTCAAAGTCGTGGTGGATTACGCTTATGAACCCGAAGAAATGCGCCAAGTTTACAAAACAATTTCCGCCTGGCCGCAAAAAAATGTGATTCAGGTCCTGGGCCCGAGCGGCGGCGGCCGGGACAAAGCGCGAATTTCAATCTTGGGAAAAATGGCCGGAGAATTTGCATCAATTGTTTTTATCACGACTGATGACCCATACAATGACGATCCGCAAAAAATCGGACAAGAAATGTTTGATGGTGCCGCTCGGGCCGGTAAAATTCCGAATAATAATTTATTCTTGGAACTGGATCGCCGAGCTGCAATTTCCACAGCACTCCAAAAAGCAGGAGCAGGGGATTTGGTTCTGATCACGGGCAAAGGTTCTGATCAAACCATGGCAGTCAAAGACGATTATATCCCTTGGGACGACCGACAAGTAGCACGGGAAGAATTGCAAAAGATAGTTGATAAATTTCCCAAAAGCGAATATAATCAAGCTACTTTAAACTAAAAAATATGCCTAGAAACAATCCTGTTCTGGTTCGAAATGAAGAAGAAGAAAACGCACAAGTCCGGAAAGATTTGGTTTTTGTGATAACTTTGAATTTATTGTTATTCGCGATTCTGCTCACGTTATATTTCTTTAACCGTTCGACAGGCAAAGTCGATTCTTTCTTCTCTCACTTGCTGAAATTCTAGGGTCTTAATTGGGCCCGTAGTAAAGTGGTATTACGCGGCATTCGCATTGCTGAGGCGGGAGTTCGATTCTCCCCGGGTCCACCAATATGAATACAGATTTTTTAATTAAATTTTCCGCCGGATTGAGCGTAGTTTTGTTTTTTTTGGTAATCTGGCTGACCTATCGGTTGATGAGACTTGAACGGCTGCGCAAGGAATTTTTTGCGTCCGGTCTTAAAAAAGATCTGGAACAGATTCTCATCGACCAGAACCGCGCCATTACGAAATTTGGCCAGGAACTGGATGCGCAAGACAAAAGTCTGACCAATTTATATAAAGATAACCGCAACAATTTCCAAAAAATCGGATTCATGCGATTTAATCCATTCGACGATGCCGGAGGCAATATCAGTTTTACTTTGGCCCTGCTAAACGCACATGATGACGGGGTTGTTATTTCATCCCTCCATGGTCGGGAAGGCACGAGGGTTTACGCCAAGGCGGTCAAGGCAGGTGTTTCAGAATCAAAACTGACGGAAGAAGAATCAGCTGCAATTAAAAAAGCCAATTAAAATGGCACGAAACCAAGACAATCCAGAAACAATCGTTGCCTCTTCGATGCGCATCGAAGGCGAATTGAAATCCAACGGCAACATCAGAATCGACGGAGTCGTTACCGGCAAAGTCCATACGTCCCAGGATTTGATCGTCGGGCCCAGCGCTCAAATCGACGCGGATCTGGTAGCAAGCAACGCCACGATCGCCGGTACTATCAATGGCAACATTATGGTCAAAGGAACTTTGCTGATTACGCAGACCGGACGAGTGGTGGGAAATATCAACTGCGGCACGCTGGGAATTATTGAAGGCGCTTATTTTTCTGGTGCGTGTAAAATGAATGAACCCAAAGAAGAATTATCAAACCCCAATGTTCAATAATCAAACAAAATCTAAAACTCCAATTTTCAATTGGATATTGAATTTTGATCATTGAAAATTCGCATGTATTATTACATTGTTGATCCGCAAAAAATTTCTCAAAAAGAATTTGAACGAGTACAAAATATTTTGTACTCGTCTTTGTCAGAATACCGGATTTCCGGGGAGGTCGTGCGGATCACGGGATTGCGATCGGTCAATCAGCTGGTGGAAAACGCTTTTTCGCACGGAGCCAAAACAATTGTCGCAGTCGGCAATGACAACACTTTAACGGAGTTGATCAACGCCGTACGCGGAAGAGAAGATGTAGTCGTCGGATTTATTCCGCTGGTTGAAAGTGAGATAGGAAAAATTTTGGGCATCAAAGAAGATATTGTCCAAGCGGTCAAAACCATCGGCTTGCGCCGGATCGAAGAAATTGATTTGGGTAGTGTCAACAACAATTTATTTCTCACCAAATTAAATTTGGAACAAATTATGCCGCCGGCACATAAATGGTTTGGCCGGTGGGATATAAGATTTTTCCGAAAATTTTTGAACTTGCCTGAAATTACAATCAAATTTACGGCTGACGAACAGTACAAAGGTGAGTTTACTCTGATCAGCGGCATGATCGTGAATTCCCAATACCATAAGTGCGATAACAAAATTGCGGATCCCACAGATGGCAAGCTCGATATTTTACTATTACCCAAGCTTTCCTCATGGACTTCATGGCGTTTCCTAAACAAAATTATTGCAGGCTGTTATGAAAAAATACCGGCGGCTTCGATATTGCACGTAAAAAAACTGCAAATCACCTCGCCACAAGGCCTGGCACTTAAATCAGGAACCCGGATACTATCAAAAACACCGGCTGAGATTGTAATTTTGCCCAAAGCTCTTAAAATAATCGTGGGCAAGGATCGGTTGTTTAACTAAAGTGCTTGACCAGAACCAAATTTCATGCTATAATATATTTACAAATTAGGTTCTAGATAGAAACCAAAACAAAAAAACAACTGAATATGAGACTCGCCAACCTTCATAGAAGGCTATAACTTTCAGTTTGTTGAAACGTTTATCACATATGGAACACCTCCATAACATGCTGAAAGAGAAAAGCAAAGCCTACGCCAAATGGCATAATGAGACCAGATACCATTCTGTTTACCATTGGGGAATGTTGGTAGCGTTGGGACTTTTGGTTACAACCTTGGTAGTCAATCAAATCCAGCTTCATTCTGAAGACTCGGGTTTTTTTATTTTCCATGCTCGTGCCGCCACCAATACCCTAGGCAACACTTCATCCAGTGGTACTCCGGATTGGGGAGACAGGAATTCAATCAACGCCGTCAAATTCACAATGCCCAATGAATCAGGGACTGTGTCTTCAATTTCCGTATATATATCAAACCCAGTCTCAGCCGCCCCCAACAACCAAATTCAGGCAGCTATCTATTCTGATTCAGCAGGAAGCCCCAAGACTCTCCTGGCTTCATCCGCATCCAAAGCCATCACTGGGAATGCCTGGAACACATTAACTCTCAGCGCTCCGGTTTCAGCCAATACTCCCTATTGGCTGGCTTACAACACCAATGCTGCTGCTGACTCAGACAACAACTTTAATCTTACTCCCACCACTGGCTGTCCCTACTCTTGGACTACCCAGGCTTTTGGTACCTGGCCTGCCAGTATTCCCACCATCACTGGATGCAGTGCTAATATAGGTTCTATCTATGCTACATACACTATCTCCGGTACTCCTCCAGATACTACTCCTCCTACAGTATCGATCTCTGCTCCTGCTACCAATACTACAGTCTCAGGATCAATCTCTATTACAGCCAATGCTGCAGACAATGTAGCAGTAGCAGGAGTCCAGTTCAAAGTAGATGGAGTAAATCTGGGAGCTGAAGATACCGTCTCTCCTTATTCCATCTCCTGGGATACCACCACTGCTACCAATGCTTCTCATACCCTGACTGCTGTAGCCAGGGATACTTCCAACAATACTACTACCTCATCTGCTGTATCTGTGACTGTGAGTAATGTGGTTACTCCACCACCAGCTCCTACACCAACACCGGTTCCGACTCCAACTCCGACACCTACGCCTACTCCGACACCGCCCCCTTCGGGCACGCAAACAACAGGAGGAGTCAATTGGCTCGATGCTCTTGGTTATACCAAACCACAGTTTATTTCACTCACTGTCCCCAATGAGTCAACGGTTACAAATAAATATTGGGTTGACCTGGGCAGCGGCTCTGGCACAGCTTGTACTCAAGCCAGTCCGTGTGCTTCGGCAACTGTTGAAGGGAAACCTGGGACTCACGGCGATGGCGGCGGCGCATACATTTATATTCGCGGTACAGGCATGATCAACAGCCCGACTTTGTATGGCACCGCTGGCAACGAAGTTGTGATCAAGCCTTGGAATGATACGACGCTGGCTACGATCACTGGCCGCAACAACTGGACCACGAAAGTTCAGTATGTTATTTTCGACGGTGGCCCAAATCTTCAGATTAAATTCAATAACACGGCCAATAGCCAGTTTGATCCTTCGGTTTACTTCAATGCTTCCGGTGCAACCACCGAATCTAATATTACTTTTTATCGCACGCAATGGACTGTACCTGGCATGGGGACAAATGTCGCCCAGTGGGGACAGTTCACCAATCTGCGTTTTATAAATTCTGAATTTCAGTCAGCCGGATCCACGGATGCCACAGATCAACACCATCTTTACTTTAGCGGTGCGTCCAATTTCGGCGGATCGTCTGGATTGTATATTCTCAACAATATTTTCCGCGACGAACCCGGGGAAGCCATCGAATTTCGAATCTATCAGACTCTTACCGATGTCTTCATCGAAGGCAATGCTGCGCATGATCTGGGTAAAGGGACCTGTGGTCAAGGTTGGGCTTGCCGAAGCTTTATCACTTTTGCCAGCAATGGCCCCAGTTTTGCCGGCACGGTCCGCGTCGCCAACAATTTGATTTGGAATACCGGTGAAAACTGTGTCCGGGCATGGGACAATCCTGCAAATACACAATTCTACAACAACACTTGCTACAACTGGGGAGCTGGACCTGTGGGTAATGGTTTATATGCTAGTGCGGGATTTGCCAATTCTGCATTTAACGCTGCCGTCCCGGGTGATTTCAGAAACAATATTATTTATGCCACGGGTAATGATGCAAACGGTAATGTTAAAACTCCGTTTCCAAACAATGCTTCGATAGGCAGTTTCAATGCCTGCACCAGCAGCACCAGTTGCGGGACATCCAAACAAACTATTTCAGCCGCATCATTCTTATCTTTGGATCCAAACAATGCGAACTTTTTGAAACTGGCATCGAGCACAGCACCGATCGACACCGGGACGACCTTATCCGCAGTCACAACTGATTATTTTGGGACAGTACGTCCCCAAGGTTCCGCATACGACATTGGGGCTTATGAATTTGTCTCAGGTACTCCGCCTCCACCACCTCCAGTTCCAACAGTTACTATTTCAGCCAATCCCATCACCATCACTTCAGGATCATCGTCCACTCTGACCTGGTCTTCTACCAATGCCACCTCTTGTACAGCATCTGGAGCTTGGAGTGGAAGTCAAAGCACTGCTGGCTCAGTAGCTGTATCTCCCACATCTACTTCTACATATACTCTCACTTGCACAGGAACCGGAGGATCAGCCAACAGTTCTGCAACGGTCACTGTAAATGCTGTTACGCCTCCTCCGCCACCAACCTTTGACTTCACACTCACCAATGGTGGCAATAAATCCGTGGTTCAAGGATCAGCAATTACCAACACCATTACTTCCATATTATCAACAGGCACTACCACAACTGTATCTTTTAGCGCATCGGGTCTGCCCACTGGCACATCTGCTGTATTCTCTCCAACTTCCTGCAATCCGACCTGCTCTACCACACTGACTCTCACCACCACAGGATCTACCCCAGTAGCCACTTCCACCATTACTATCACTGGTACCGCTGGAACCCTTACTCATACCACTACCTTTACTTTAACTGTAACAGCTCCTCCAGATACTACACCGCCAACAGTTTCCATCACCGCCCCAACCTCTGGAGCCACGGTTGTGGCAACTACTACTGTTTCTGCTACAGCTTCTGATAACGTTGGAGTCGTGGGAGTCCAGTTTAAATTGGATGGAGTTAATCTTGGAGCTGAAGATCTTGTTTCTCCGTATTCCACCTCTTGGAATACCACCACAGCCACTAATGCTTCCCATACTCTGACTGCAGTGGCCCGCGATGCGGCAGGGAATAGTACCACTGCCGGCATTGTCACCGTAACAGTAAATAATCCAACTTCTGACACCACTCCTCCCTCTGTTCCTACTAACCTTACTGCTACAGCTACCTCATCTTCCCAGATCAACCTGACCTGGACTGCTTCTACGGATAATGTCGGAGTCACAGGCTACAAAGTCTTTAGAAACGGCAGTCAAATCAATACCTCAACCACCAACTCATATTCTGACATTAACCTCAGTCCTTCCACAGCCTATACCTACACAGTTTCAGCTTTTGATCTGGCCAACAACAACTCAGCTCAATCAACATCCGCTTCCGCTACAACCCAAGCTCCGCCCTTTGACTTCACACTATCCAACAGCGGGTCAAAGACTGTAGCCCAAGGATCCTCTGCCACCAATACCATTACCTCGACCTTAGCTTCCGGTACTTCTACAGTAGTAGCCTTCACAGCCTCCGGTCTTCCAGCTGGAGCCTCGGCTTCCTTCTCATCAAGCTCTTGTTCTCCAACCTGTACCACCACTGCTACCATTACCACCACCAGTACCACTCCCATAGCTACATCTACCATTACTATCACAGGTACAGCTGGAGCCCTTACTCATACCACTGCCTTTACTCTGACAGTGACTGATGGAGTAGCCCCCACCGTATCCATTACAGCTCCAGCCAATAATGCTACTGTATCCGGTACCACTACCACTGTTTCTGCTACAGCATCTGATAACGTAGGAGTAGTCGGAGTCCAGTTCAAACTCGATGGAGTCAACCTGGGAGCTGAAGATATCACCTCTCCATATACCAGTATCTGGAATACCACCACCGCCACCAATGCTGCCCATACCCTGACTGCGGTAGCCAGGGATGCGGCAGGGAACACCACCACCTCATCTGCTATTACTGTTACTGTCAACAATGTTATTACTCCACCTACAGATACTACTCCTCCGACAGTACCAACCAACCTTACCGCTACCGCTATCTCATCTACCCAGATCAATCTGACTTGGACTGCATCTACGGATAACGTCGCTGTTACAGGCTACAAAGTCTTTAGGAATGGAGTTCAGGTTGCTACCAACATTGTCCAAACCTCCTACTCTGATACAGGGTTAGCCTCCTCCACCCCTTATTCCTACACGGTATCTGCTTTTGATGCTGCTGGGAATAACTCAGCTCAATCCTCCTCAGCTTCAACTACCACCCTGGCCCCAGCTGACATCATTCCTCCCACTGTTTCCCTGACAAATCCTGCCAATACTACCACTGTATCTGCTTCTACTACCATCACTGCCACAGCCTCTGACAACGTAGGGGTAGTAGGAGTCCAGTTCAAACTGGATGGATTGAACCTCGGAGCTGAAGATATCACCTCTCCTTACTCCATCTCCTGGGATACCACCACTGCCTCCAATGGTATTCATACTCTGACTGCTGTAGCCAGGGATGCTGCTGGGAACAGTACTACCTCATCTGCTATTACTGTTACTGTCAACAATGTTATTACTCCACCTACTGATACTATTCCTCCTACTGCTCCCACCAACCTGGTTGGGGCCACTGTATCCGCAACCCAGATCAATCTGACTTGGGCTGCGTCTACTGATAATGTCGGAGTGGTAGGTTACAGGGTTTTCAAGAATGGCACCCAGATTGCTACGGCAATTAGCGTGACGAATTACTCAGATACTGGCTTGATTGGCGGCACCAACTATACTTACACTGTGCTGGCTTATGATGCGGCCAACAATAATTCTATTCCATCACTTCCTGTCTCTGTCACCACGCAACCTCCTCCACCTCCGGCTGGTGGCAGTGGCGGCGGCGGAAATCCCACTCCCACACCCACGCCGACTCCTTCACCAACTCCGGGAGGTACCCCAGGTATTGTTGTCACGCCGGACAGATATCCATCCGGCACCATCTTTAAGTATGCGGACAATCCTACGGTCTATGTGAAGGAAGGAGAAACAGCCCGGCCGATCACTGACTGGACTGTCTACCAAAACAACGTGGCTCCCACCAGGCACATCGTCACTATCCCGCCTGCAATTACCTTTGCTTCAGGCAATGATCTTACCTTGAGGCCGGGAACTCTGATCAAGCCTGCCAATGACTCGACTATCTATCTGATCGTGGGTTCCACCAAACGCCCCTTCACATCGCAGACTGAATTTACTTCCAATGGCTACTCATTCAGCCAAGTTTACACCATCAAAGATATTAATCTAGTAGCCAACATGCCACTGAATACTGATCCATTCCAAAGACCGATCGGAACTTGGATCAAGTACGCCAACAATCCAACTATCTATTATCTCAATAGCTCAAGACTCAAGCGGCCGTTTACTACTTGGACCATGTACAAACTGTGGGTGGATAATCCCAGTCACGTCATCAATATCCCTGACTCTGAAGCTTATCCGGATGGCCCGATCGTCACCTTCCCAGACGGAATCCTAATCAAAGGCTCGGACAACACGGTCTATCTGACCCAAAGCAACACCTTGCGGCCATTCTCCAACTACGCCCTGTTCCAGGCCATGGGTTTCAAAGACTCGGACATTATCAAGGTTGAAGATGGGGATCTGCAGTTAGAGCCGCAAGGCCCTGCTATGTAATTTGGATTTAAAGCCTGGCGTTCGCCAGGCTTTTTCTATTCAATAATTTGCTATAATAGATCCATGCCAGAATTACCAGAAGTAGAAACGGTCGTCAATGAATTGCGGCCGAAATTGAAGAACAAAAAAATCAAAGAAGTCCGCGTGCTTATGCCCAAAATGGTAGCCATGGGGCCGGCGACTTTATCCAATCTGCGCAAACCAGGAGAAAAAGTTGCGGAAGAGTTTTCGCGCGCCTTGAAAGGCCAGAAAATTTTTGACATTAGACGGCGGGCGAAAATGATCATCATTGATTTGGTCGACAAATATTCAATTTTGGTTCATTTAAAGATGACGGGCCAGCTAATTTTTTTTGATAAGAAACAATTGGATAAACAAATCCGGCTTTTGAATTTGGAAAATTATAAACCCGTACACCTTCCCGCCAAATCGACCCATGTGATTTTTGAATTTACGGACGGCAGTAAACTTTTTTACAATGACTTCAGACAATTTGGTTATCTCAAATTGGTTACGGACCAGGAATTGCCGCAGGTTCCGGAACTGCAAGGCTATGGCCCGGAGCCGTTGGACAAAAAATTTACATATAAGGAATTTGAAAAACTTTTGGCTAGGCGATCGAATGCTCCAATCAAATCCTGGCTTATGGATCCATCAGTCATCGCGGGTATCGGCAACATTTATTCCGATGAAATTTTATTTTTTGCCAAAGTTCTGCCTACTCGAAAGGTGAGCAGTTTGCAACCGAAAGAAAAAATGCAGGTGTTTAAAGGTATCAAAGTCATTTTAACCAATGCCGTGCGCCACTACGGCTCTTCGGTGGGCGACTTCGTCCGGCCAAGCGGGGATTGGGGCACATATGGCCTACTTCACAAAGTCTACGGCCGCGAAGGGCAAAAATGCAAAGTTTGTGGTACTATGATAAAAAGCATGAAATTTAACGGCCGGACAGGGAGTTTTTGCCCTCGTTGTCAACATTAATATGCAAGACGACAAGTGGGAAGCGCTAAAAGAAGAATTGCACCGGAAATTCAAAGTCGAAGATGAACACTTTGAAGATTTGGTAAAAGAGACAGCTGACGGTCCGGTCATCCAGGGCCGGGCGGAAGTGTTGATTTTCCAAACGCCTATGGGCAAGATCAAATTGGTCCGCGAATCAAGGCCCGTGGTTTTGGATAAAAAAGAATTTTATTCCCACCAGCAAGGCAAAGCGGCCAGGACAGAATATGTTTTTTCTGAAACGGAATTTTCATACAAAATCAAAGCCTACAAATGGGACGATTATAACGATGACTGGAAGGAAATCGATGCCGGCAATTTTGCCTGAAACCAAAACCGACAGCGAAACAAAATTGTCCAAAGCAGTGTTTTCGACTTTGGCTTTTTTCAGTTTGTACAATCTGCCGGTTTCGGACAAGCGCCTGCACGAATTGCTTTACGATTATTCTGCAAATGCGGAAGAGCTGGCGCCGGTTTTGGAAGCTTTAGTTTTGGACAACAAAATTTATCGCGCGGGAAATTTGTACTCCCTCAAATCTTGGAAAGCCGAGGACTTGCGCACCAAGCAAATTGAAATTTCCAAAAAATGGAACAAAATTGACCGCTATTATAATTGGCTGGCTGTCTTGCCGTTTGTCCGCCAAATGTCTGTGATCAACAGTCTGGCTTTGGGTACCGCAGATGCCGATTCCGACATTGATTTTTTCGTGGTCACGGACAAAAACCGGCTGTATTTCGTCCGATCCATGGTTATTGTTTTGTTTCGGCTTCTGGGCGTGTACAAAACGCGGCAGAAAATCAAGGATAAGTTTTGTTTTGGATTTTTTGTGGCCAGAGACAATTTGAATTTGGAAAATCTACAAATCAAACCGGCTGATCCGTATTTCCGATTTTGGCTGGCCAGCATGCGGCCGATTATCGGTGGCCAGGAATATTGGCAATTGATGCAGGAAAATTCCTGGTTGGCTGCGCATTTTCCCAATTTTAAGCCAGCTAGCCGCCTGACTTCAGTCAAACAATCCGGTTTTATTATCAAGGCTTTGAAAATTGCACTTGAATTTTTGCTTTGGCTGCCGGCGGTGATAGTCGAACCGATCCTGCGGCGCATTCATATCACGCACACTTTCAGGCTGGCTGAAAACCATTCGGCTTCTTCCACCACGATCGCCAACAGAAGCATGCTCAAACTCCATGCCCACGACGTCCGAGCCGACATCGCTCGCGCCTTTGATCGAGTATTGCAAAACTTGCGATAAGTGGTATAATAATTTGCGACAAACAAAAAAATGCCCCTGGGCATTTTTTAATCAGAAAGGATAATATGAACATCAAACCATTGGGCGACCGGATCCTGGTCAAGCCGTTGTTGGTGGAGGAGACCACCAAATCCGGCATTGTGCTTCCCGACACGGTGGAAAAAGAGAAAAAAGAACAAGGTGTAATCATCGCCATCGGCGAAGGCGAGAAAGTCAAAAAACTGCATCTCAAAATCGGCGACAAAGTTTTGTTCGGCAAATATTCCGGCGAAGAGATTGAGGTAGACAAAGTCGATTACAAATTTTTGAAGGATGAAGATATTTTAGGAATAGTGGAATAAAGAAAGGATTATAAATATGCCAAAGCTCATACTAAGTTCTAGTGATGCCAGGGAAAGAATTATGGCGGGTGTTGATAAACTGGCCAACGTGGTGAAAGTAACTCTCGGCCCCAAAGGCCGCAACGTGATTCTGGACAAAGGCTATGGCTCACCGACGATCACCAATGACGGAGTGACGATCGCCAAAGAAATTTCTCTGGAAGATAAATTTGAAAACGTCGGTGCTTCGTTGATACAGGAAGTGGCGGAGAAAACCAACGACGTAGCTGGCGACGGCACCACTACTGCGACTGTTTTGGCCCAAGCCATCCTCAATCATTGGAAAGAATTGCGCAACCAATCTGACGTTCTCTCAGTTAAGCGCGGCATCGACAAGGCTGTCAAATTTGTGGTGGAAGAATTGCAGAAAGTCAAAAAAGACGTCAAAGCTTCCGAAGAAATCGCCCAGGTGGCGACCATTTCTTCTCTCGATCCGGAAGTCGGCAAGCTGATCGCCGAAGCCATGAAAGATGTGGGCAAGGATGGAGTGATCACCGTGGAAGAAGGCCAGACTCTCGGCCTGGAAAAAGAAGTCGTCAAAGGCATGCGGTTTGACAAAGGCTATGTCTCGGCCTATATGATCACTAATCCTGAGCGCATGGAAGCGGTCTGGGACAATCCTGCAATTTTGATTACTGACAAGAAAATTTCATCTGTGCAGGAAGTCCTGCCAGTTTTGGAAAAAGTCGCCCAGTCCGGCAAGAAAGATCTGGTGATCATCGCGGATGAGATCGAAGGCGAAGCGCTGACCACTTTTGTTTTAAATAAACTGCGCGGCACATTCAATGTCCTAGCGATCAAAGCCCCCGGCTTCGGCGATCGCCGCAAAGAAATGTTGGCCGACATCGCGGTGCTTACCGGAGGCTCGGTGATTTCCGATGAATTGGGTTTGAAATTGGAAAGTACGACTCTAGAACATCTCGGATCCGCGCGCAAAGTTATCGCCACCAAAGAAAATACTACGATCGTGGACGGAGCCGGCGACAAAAAGCAGATTGAATCTCGCATCGCCCAGATCCGCAACGAGCTGAAAGTTTCAACCTCTGAATATGAGAAAGAAAAATTGCAGGAAAGATTGGCTCGATTGGCCGGTGGTGTAGCCGTAATCAAAGTCGGAGCGGCCACGGAAACTGAAATGAAAGAAAAGAAATTCAAAATTGAAGATGCACTCAACGCCACCAAAGCCGCAGTGGAAGAAGGCATAGTGGCCGGTGGAGGCACTGCTTTGGCCAAAATCGCGCCGCGTTTGGAAGAATTTTCTCAGTCAGTTACCAGCACTGAACGTGTGGGCGTGATGATTATTCGCCGCGCCATCGAAGCGCCTTTGCGGCAGATTTCTTTGAATGCCGGACTTCGTGAAGATTCAGTCATCCGCGAAGTGCAGAAAAATGAAAATCCGAACATGGGATTTGATTTCGGCGGCTTTGATCCGAATGAATGGGAAAGCGGCATGAAGGATTTGATCGCGGCTGGGATTATCGATCCGGTCAAAGTCACCAGGACAGCTTTGCAAAACGCGGCATCTATCTCCGGCGAATTACTGACCACCGAAGCTGTGGTCGTGGATAAGCCAGAACCGAAATCTCCAATGCCGCAAGGTAGTGGAATGGGCGGCATGGGCGGAATGGATTACTAAATGGGGTATCGGGGAGCGGGTATCGAAACCAGGGACAAAAAGCCCTGGTTTCTTTTTTTTGTCATTTCGATACCCCAAACCCCCTACCCGGTTTTTGGCTTACTTAAGGTCTTTTCTGGCGCTAGCTATTGACAATGTTCCCGTTTGGGTGTATACTCGTCTGTTAAGCTAATAGACCTTACAAATTCAACAACAGTACCTATTCGTTTACAGGAAGCGAATAAGTCCAATTTCTAAGCCTTATTTTGGGTAATTCCTGGATAAGGCTTTATTTAGTAATAAGTAATTAGTAAAAAGTAATAAGGATTCGTCTAATTACTCCTTACTCATTACTAGTTACTAGTAGTTGTTTCCACTATTCTGGGAGGGTTATCTCGATTTCGCAGGGAAATTATATAATTGCCCTCTTAGCAATCAGATAAGTCCCCAGAATTGTGGATGCAAGAAAGTAATAAGTAATTAGTAAAAAGTAATAAGGATTTGAAATTCTAATTACTCATTACTAATTACTAGCAGTTGTTTCCAGAGCGTTGGGTGCTGGTCTCGTATCAGTTCCTAACATTGTGGAAACAAGCAACGTTCATCAAAATGGAGGATGTAAACGATGGTGTACGATGGAAAGCGTTGCATGACAAGCGACGAGATCAGGCGGATGAGCCGACAATGCTGGTTAGATGTCGAAGAAAAGTCTGCGATGGACACACACTTCGACATGTGCAGGGCGTGCTCCAACGCGGTCTTAGATTTCGACCCGCCGAGAAAGGTTATCGTCGAAAGGCGACGTCGATTCCTCTCCTGGACATACATTGCGTACGAGGGGAATCATCCACAAGGTGCAATGATGGGAAAGACGGCTTTTGAAGCCGTCGGCAAGCTCGTCTGGAGTAGCCCTGCATCGTTCGGGTGCAAGATACACAAGCAATTCTAGTTCCCAGCAGCCGGTGTAAGCCAGCGACAATCCCACCAAAGCAAACCAAATACAGAGGAGAGGCGATAGCAACAACTTCGTCTTTCCTCCCTGCCAGAGAGTTTAAGCCGCGAATCGTGAAGCTTGAAACGTGAAGCATCACGTACCACGCATCACGCAACATGGCTCGAACTTTGCGGCAGGAAAACCAAAAGCCCCGTTCACTCGCCAACACAAACCCGTTCATTTCAGGAGGACAGTATGTTGAAACTGGTTGCGATCGATCGAACCCACGTGCTGGCAGTTGATGAGCGCGGGGAACCCGTGCTTCTCGACAACGACCTCGTCAACCGCGGCTGTTGCTGCGCCCAGGATCACAAGTTCCGGCCCGACGGCCCGGTGCTCATTCCGATCAAAGGCACGCCGCCCCTGACCTGGATGGCGGACGATCGTCTGCGCAACAAGTACTACAACTAGGGTTCGTAGAAAGGCAGCAGAGATTTATATTTTTATATTCTCTTCCTGCTCCTTTTCCAAGAACTGGATTATAATATAATCGAGTTCTGGGGATTGGAAGTTGTTCCTGCAATTCTGAATATTTAAAGTAGTAACACGGAAGATTAGTTTTACCGTAAAGTTCTCTAAGTATTCAGGCTTGTGTGAACAAGGATTGGAGGAGTGATGAGAAGCTTGCTTGTGATTCTGCTCGCGGCTGTCATCGTGGTGATCCTCGGTTTCGTGTACAATGTCTGGCCGGCGACGTATGAAACAGGCCAGATGAAGTACGTCGAGTATTACGACCACACCTGCTCGTATTTGAAGCAGGACAACTGGAACCAACTGCCGATCATGTGCGCCGACACACAGTGGATGCGGCAGACATTCGGGTATTTTCCAGAGATGAGGTGAATGATGAGCCAGAAGCGAATTGGCAATCAGCGGAAGCACCTGTCCAATCCGAAGCGCGACGTAGAGCAACAGCTCCACGAGGAGCGCCAGGACACGGACGACTTCAACCGCGAGATGGAACACTACTTTGGCGACGACGATTATCTCGACAGTCAGGTACTGCGGCCTACTCGCAGGAAGAGGTGACCGATGATCAAATTATTAGGATTATCGACTGCGGTTCTTTTTGGGGTTTCACTGGCGTTGTTTGGCGCGTGGCAGAACGCAGAAGAGAAACTCAAGAGGCAATCGGCATCTACGCAAGCGGTTGTGCTACCGACCGACGCTACGAGCTACGTGGTTGCGGCTTACTCGGGTGGCGAGATCGAGGCAGTGTGCGATGTTGTCGCAGGGAATTTGATATACCGCTGGGGCAGCTATATCAAAGTTGTTCCAGGCGGTTGCCCGAAAAAATAACTTCCAGGAGGAAGTACGTGAAGAAGAGAGATTGATTGACACCTTGATTGGTTCGTCATCGATCTCTCTTCTCTTCCTAAGCTTTTGAAAATTTGAAGGCTTTGGAAGGGAATAGTTCCCTTAATTGTTCTTTTGAGGTGAATTGTGAAAATTTTGGCATGGACGCTTGTGTTTTTGACAGTCGTGCTTTTGGCTTTTTCCGGCGGACCTGTCGGCGTCTACGATCCGCTATGGATCTGGCTCGAGCCGAAACTCGGTGCTGGGTGGGGTTACAAAGGCGTACTCGTCGAAATGGTCATCGTTTATGCGCCGGCTGCAATCGGCTGTTTGTTACTCTGGCAGCAGCGCAAGAAGACGGAGTATCGGGAAATTCAAGACCAGGAGTGATAGATGCCGAAGATCAGTTTGGATCTCGAGGTCAAAGATACGCTCGAACCGCCGGACGGCTACGATCATCTGCGTCCCGGGGCGAAAGACGATCTCGGTGATGAGATGTGCGAAGCGCCGTCGGCCATGGATTTGATTCTGGTCACTGCGC
>Ga0210400_10001773_pt1 | contig 21060 bp, 20 predicted proteins | sample IncBWH26MmetaG_FD_155456 | JGI IMG/M metagenome (GOLD analysis project Ga0210400, IMG submission 155456) | Forest soil microbial communities from Barre Woods Harvard Forest LTER site, Petersham, Massachusetts, United States - Inc-BW-H-26-M | ecosystem: Environmental > Terrestrial > Soil >...
TTGAAACTCCTTAACCTCGAACTCGATGCTTAAGTATCACTCAAAGAGCGTGCATAGGGCAATTCGCAGAGCAGTACCGAGTACCTGGTACCAAGTACCGAGAAAGACCTTGTTCGGAAAGGCCTGCCGTTTGCTCGGTCTTTGGCAGTCGGTACTCGTACTCGGGGACCAGCAACTAGTTAATCGTGGCGGCCGATTGCAGGTCGATCTGTTTCCACTCGCCCTTGATGATGCCGGCACGAATCTGAGTCGCTGTTTTCCCCGCCTGATGCTGTTTGTAAGAATAGTAGAGTTCCTTAAGACAGGTGCCGCATCGCGCGCCGTGCGTGCTCTCGAAGCAGCTGTGCAGACTGTTGTGGCCCATGCGGTCGCAGTAACAGTAGCAGGGTTGCTGGTGGAGGACCGATGGAATCTTTGACGCCAGTTCGTACGCGTGGGTCTGGTAGGGATATTGGGCATCCGCTCCCCAGAGCTGGTCCTTTCCAAGGACGGCTGGGAGTTGTGTTCCTTTCGGCGGAGGGCCGGCGTTGTAGGCAGGAATCCCCATTCCTTCTTCGTCCTGGGGAGCAGCCCAGAGGGAAGTCATCGTCAAGGTAACAAATAACAGCAGAGCGAGAGTAAGCGCACGGTGGACAAATTTAGGACGAAGGAATCGAGCAGGACGAAGGAATCGAGCAATTGGCATCGCGTTCTCCTGAGTTCCTTCATTTTAACCTGCTTTTCGAAAATGGGGATCCCAGGCCGCCAGCGAAAGCTGAATGGCGAGGCGGGGCAGCACCCATAACTAAACGGCTGCCGGCGCGCGATCTGTATACAATAGGGCATTGATGTTAAAGGGCCCCAACTCAGAGTCAAAAGCGCTTCCCCTGTCGCCTCCCCGAACAGAAGTAGGCGCGCCGGTGAACGCGGGACCACGCCTGCGTCCGTCTCTGGGAGTGTGGCTGCGGGATCTGATTCTATCTCTGGCGATCTCGGCATTCATCATCGTATTTATCTACCAGCCGGTAAAGGTTGAGGGCACCAGCATGATGCCATCGCTCGAAGACCAGGAGCGGATCTTCGTCAACAAGTTCGTATACCGGCTGGAGCCGATTTCCCGCGGGGACATTGTCGTGTTTCGCTACCCGCGCGATCCTTCGAAGAGCTACATCAAGCGCGTGATTGGGGTGGCCGGAGACCGTATCCGCATCGATGGCGGCCAGGTGTACGTGAACGGCGAAGCACTCGATGAAGACTACGTCCCGCCCGCCTACGCCGACTCGCGGTCGTATCCGGAGACGGTGGTGCCGCCGCAGTGCTATCTCGTCCTCGGCGATCACCGGTCGATGTCGAACGACAGCCGCGACTTTGGTCCAGTCAATCAGAGCTATATCTACGGCAAGGCCGTGTTCGGATATTGGCCAATGGATAAATTAGGGCGAGTTCGCTAGAAAGCTATCGTCCTCCCAGATTCCTATCTTTTTTCTTCTCCATCCGTCTGAGAGCGTGAGGGTCCTTCGAATGCGCACCGCAATTGTGGTCGTCGCCTTGCTATTTATATTTCCGGGAAGCGAGCCAATGGCCATCGCCCAGGGCGGCGAAACTGATGTTCCGCAGAGGAAAGATGACGGATGGTCTACGGCGACTCTGGACTCGGCGGGCTTATCCTCCAAACCTCTATCAGAGATGTCGACTTCAATACGCGCCGGCGAATTCAAGAAGATTGGAAGCGTTCTCATTGCACGCCACGGGAAGCTGGTTTATGAAAGCTATTTCGATGGAGATGCCAGTTCGCTGCGCGACACGCGCTCAGCAACCAAAAGCATCACCGACGCACTGATTGGAATCGCCATTGCAGAGAAGAAGTTGAGTGGGGTGGATGCGCGCGTTTTGCAGTTACTGCCGGAACATGCGCGGAGAGTGCAGAACCCCGATCCTCGAAAAGACAAGATCACCGTCGAAGATTTTCTCACCATGAGTTCGCCGCTGGAATGCGACGACTGGAATGATGCTTCCCGCGGCAATGAGGAGCGGATGTATGTAGTGGAAGATTGGGCACAGTTCATCCTCGATCTGCCAATCCGCGGCCGCATGCACTTGGGTGAAAAAATCGATCCACCACCCTATGGTCGATATTTCAGTTACTGCACCGGCGGAGTTTTCACGTTGAGTGAGGTGCTGCAGAAAGCCACGGGCATCCGGACCGATCGCTATGCCGAGGAGAAACTATTCTCTCCACTAGGAATCACGGACGCACAGTGGGTTTATTCTCCGCTGAATATCCCGCAAACCGGTGGAGGCCTGCGGCTGAGCAGTCGCGACCTTTTGAAGCTTGCCCAGCTGTATTTGAATGGCGGAAGCTGGCAGGGAAGGCGCATCGTAGGCGAATCATGGGTGCGGATCTCGACCCAACCGCACGCCCATATCGATGACGATACCGAGTATGGCTATCTTTGGTGGCTGAAGTCTTTAAAGTCTGGCGGAAAAGGTTATCCGGCATTCTTCATGAGCGGCAACGGTGGAAACAAAGTGCTGGCCTTCCCCGGCTTAGATCTGGCCGTCGTCATCACCAGCACGAACTACAACACGCGCGGCATGCACGAACAGACGGAGAAGCTGCTGACGGACTACGTCCTGCCGTCGGTCATCCAGTGATTCTGCTCGATTGCTCATATAGGCCCTGTCATTGCTGCATACAGCCCTGTCATCCCGAGCGGAGCGAGGAATCCTGGTTCGTGCTGACGGCGAGTGGGGCCAAGATTCCTCGCTCCGTTCGGGATGACAATCCAGATTTCCTTCACTTAAACTTTCTACTCTGAGACAGCGTTCTATACTTGGCCGCTGCGGCAATCCCTGATAATATCGATAAAATCCACTCCCCTGGAGCGAGAATGCAGGCAATCCTTGCGCTGGAAGATGGCAAAATCTTCCGAGGCAAAGGCTACGGCGCCAAAGGCGAATGCTACGGCGAAGTCGTTTTTAATACTTCCATTACCGGATACCAGGAAATTTTCACGGACCCTTCGTACTCCGGGCAGATTGTTGTCCTGACCAACCCCCAGATCGGCAACTACGGCACTAACCAGGAAGATAACGAAGCGACGCGTCCGTGGATCGAAGGGCTGATCGTCCGCGAGTTCTCGAAAGTGAGTTCGAACTGGCGCTCGCAGCAGGTGGCCGAAGAATACCTTGAGCAGTTCAAGGTGCCTGTGCTTTCCGATATCGACACGCGCTGCCTGGTGCGGCATCTGCGCGATCATGGCGTGATGCGCGGAGTGGTTTCGACCCTTGAGACCGATCCGGAGAAATTAGTGGCCAAGGCCCGGTCGATTCCGAAGATGGACGGTACTGACTTAGCCAAAGAAGTGAGCACGAAACGCTCCTACGTGTGGGAAGTGGGCGAGCGGTCGCATGAGCCGGTGGCGCAGGTAGGAGTGAAAGACGAGCCTGCCCGCTTTCATGTGGTGGCTTACGATTTCGGCATTAAGCAGAACATTCTACGTAAGTTACGCGGTGAGGGGTGCCGGGTGACGGTGGTTCCCGCGCAGACTCTCGCGGAAGATGTGCTGGCTCTGAAACCCGACGGGGTCTTTCTGTCGAATGGTCCGGGCGATCCGGAGCCATGCACTTATGCGGTCGATTCGATCAGACGCCTTCTGGGACGTCAGCCAATTTTTGGTATTTGTCTGGGACATCAGCTCACCGGCATCGCGCTCGGCGGTAAAACTTTCAAGCTGAAGTTTGGACACCATGGTGGGAATCATCCGGTAAAGCAGTTGGCAACGGGAAAGATTGAGATCACAGCGCACAACCACAACTTCGCAGTGGATCCGGATTCGTTGCCAACAAGCGAAGTGGAACTCACGCATATCGACCTGAACGACTCGACCCTGGAAGGTTTGCGACATCGCAACCTGCCGCTGTTCAGCGTGCAGTATCACCCGGAAGCCGCGCCGGGGCCGCACGATTCGCATTATCTGTTCAAGGATTTTGTGAAGATGATGGAGGAGTGGAAAGGGTGAGCGAATTGCGATACGCCCGCCAAGTCGTTCTTGTTTTTGTGACATTAGTGGGTTTTTGTCAAGCGTGTAGTTGGGTTGTCGGCCATTTCCACCAAGTAACGGCCGTACGCGGACGGGTCGTCGGTAAGAATTTGGGGCCGCTGGGATTCAGGTGGCTGCGCCAGTCCTTTAGCGTCAGCGATGCGACGCTGACGTTGTACGAGTATCGCGCTCCTGCCAAGATCTGGGACCTGCGGAAGATTGCCGAGATCAAAACGGATTCTCACGGCAACTTCGAATTCGGCCCAATACCAAAGGGTCATTATTCGCTCGTTATCAGTGTTAGGGATTCCGATCGTATGGGTGGGTTGTTCGACGTCGAAGTAACGGATGCCGTGAAGGGCACAAAGACTATCAGCATCGATGTGTCACCGGTCCACCCTGACTGCACGGGCGGACATGAATTCATTGAGACCAAACTTTAATGCCCAAACGCAGTGACATCTCGAAGATCCTGATTCTCGGTTTTCTCTCCCTCTCATTTCTCTTGCCGCGAGTCTTAGCTTGCTCCTACTTTCCGCCAACTTACACTGTCGAGAAGAACTTTGCGGTCAAGGTTTCCAGTCTCGAAGGAGCTACATACCCCGGCATACGCGTGATTCTGGTGCGAGAACATCGAGTGTCAAAGTTTGTTTTGACGGACGAAAGAGGAACAGCTCGATTTGAAAACGTGGAGCCGGGCGACTATTCGGTTGAGATCGACCAACTGGGGATTGCCGGTTGGGACACCGCTGGACTGAAAGTAATCGACAGCTCGGACAAACGCGCTTCGGACAAGCAGGGTTCGGACAAACAGGAGATTCAATTGCACTGGCCCAGTTCAGAGGTCTTGCAATCGTCCCAGTTAAAAGGAATTTTCCTGGCGGGGGGAACTGCGAAGCCTATTGCAACGGCTTCTCTACACCTCGTACATGGACTGGACGGCTCGCTGGAGTCGAGGCTACTGACGGACGAGACGGGCAGATTTGATCTAGGCTCTCCCGAGCCAGGATTGTACTTCATAAAAGTCGATTCAGCGCTTCCGGGGCCGTGGGAGCCGCGAGGCGAGATTCCCGTCGTTGTGAAGGCCGGTTCCAATCGGGAACTGGTTGTGGCCTTAGGAGAGAGTTCCTGCGGCATGGAGTACTCCGAGGTGTGCGGTGCGCCCGCAGTAACGGTGAGCCACGTTGAGGGCAATGTGACCGACCCTGAAGGTGCGGCAATAGCTCGCGCCAATATCGATTTATTCCTTTCCAAAACCAAAGATCAAGCGGCGATAAAGACCGTCACACCTAATAGCGATGGTCATTTCGCAATCGCTGACGTTGCACCCGGAGACTATCAATTGAGGATTAGCTCGACTGGCTTTACTCCGCTGTTCATTTCGATCATGGTTAGTCCTAAGGCTTCCATCAATGGTCCGCTCAATCTCAAGTTAGGGATGCTCGGCGGGGCATGCCCTGGGTCAAAGGCTACACAGCGGGAGAGCGTAACAAACTAATGCCCAAGCGCACTGACATTTCGAAAATCCTGATCCTCGGCTCCGGACCCATCGTCATCGGCCAGTCGGCGGAGTTCGATTACTCCGGCACGCAGGCTTGCAAGGCGCTCAAGTCCGAGGGCTTTGAAGTCGTGCTCGCCAACTCCAACCCGGCGACCATCATGACTGACCCGGAGATCGCCGACCGCACCTACATTGAGCCGCTCACGCTTGAATATCTGGCGGAGATTATTCGCATCGAGCGGGAACTCTCGCCGGGCGCGGGGTTCGCCGTGTTGCCCACCGTCGGCGGGCAGACTGCGCTCAACTTGGCGATTGAACTTTCGGACGGCGGTGTTCTGGAAAAATACAACGTCATCCTGATCGGCGCGAATGTTGAGGCTATCAAGAAAGCCGAAGACCGCCTTTTCTTTAAAGACGCGATGCAGAAGATTGGGCTCGACGTGCCCAAGTCTGCACTCGTGAATAGCACAAAAGACGGTCTGGAGTTCGCGGGCAAGATCGGATTTCCCGTAATCATTCGGCCATCCTTCACGCTGGGCGGTACCGGCGGCGGTATCGCCTTCAATCGGGAAGAGCTTGTCGAGGTCCTCACTCGCGGCTTGGACATGTCTCCCGTACACGAGGCGCTGATTGAAGAGTCGGTTTTGGGATGGAAAGAGTTCGAGCTCGAGGTGATGCGCGATACCAAAGATAACGTCATCATCATTTGCTCGATCGAGAACTTCGATCCCATGGGCGTGCACACCGGCGATTCCATCACCGTGGCACCCGCGCAGACGTTGACCGACCGCGAATACCAGGCCATGCGCGATGCCTCGATTGCGGTGATTCGCGAGATTGGCGTGGATACTGGCGGATCGAACATTCAGTTCGGAGTGAATCCGGAGACGGGGCGCATGGTGGTGATCGAGATGAACCCGCGCGTCTCGCGTTCCTCGGCGCTGGCATCGAAGGCCACGGGTTTTCCGATTGCGAAGATTGCCGCGAAACTTGCCGTCGGATACACGCTCGATGAAATTCCCAACGACATCACGCGCAAGACTCCGGCGTGCTTCGAGCCGACGCTCGACTATGTAGTCGTGAAAATTCCGAAGTGGCAGTTCGAAAAGTTTCCTGGGGCTGACGAGAACCTTGGAGTGCAGATGAAGTCGGTCGGAGAAGTGATGGCGATCGGCCGCACTTTCAAAGAAGCGCTGATGAAGGGCATTCGCTCGCTCGACACGGGGAAACGCGTTGGCGGTGGCAAGATCGAGCCCAAGATCCTGACGCAACGGCTGGTAACACCTCATCCCGAGCGGCTGGCCTATGTGCAGTACGCTCTGCGGCAGGGGCACACGGTAAAGCAGGTCGCGAAGATGACCTCGATGGATCCTTGGTTTCTTTATCAGCTCAAAGAAATTAACGACATGCAACTTGAGCTGGAGAAGCATCCGATGGAATCGATTCCCACTGAGGTGCTGCGCGAGGCCAAGCGCATGGGCTTCTCCGACGGTCGAATCGCCAATGTGTGGCGGCTGGAGGGCCAAGAGAAGGTCCGGCATCTGCGCAAGAAGCACGGCGTGCTGCCTGTCTACAAACGCGTGGACACCTGCGCGGCGGAGTTCGAAAGCTTCACTCCTTATCTTTACTCGACCTACGAGGATGAAGACGAGGCCGCTCCGACTGATAAGAAGAAGATCATCATCTTAGGCAGCGGGCCCAACCGCATCGGGCAGGGAATTGAGTTCGACTACTGCTGCTGTCACGCCTCGTTCGCGCTCCACGAAGACGGTTACGAAACGATCATGATCAACTGCAACCCTGAGACCGTCTCGACCGATTACGATACCAGCGACCGCCTCTACTTTGAGCCGCTTACGTTCGAAGATGTCTGGGCGATTTATCAGCATGAGACCTCGAAGGGCGCGCCATGCGGCGTGATCGTGCAATTCGGCGGGCAAACTCCGCTGAACCTGGCTTTGCCGCTGAAGGCAGCGGGCGTGAACATTATCGGAACGTCGCCGGAGTCAATCGATCTGGCGGAAGATCGCAAGCACTTCAACAAGCTGCTGGAAGAGTTGCAGATTCCTCAGGCCGCTGGCGTGATGGCGACCTCGCTCGATGAAGCTATCGAAGGTGCCAAGCGTGTTGGATATCCGGTCGTCGTGAGACCCTCCTATGTTCTCGGTGGGCGTGCCATGGTGATCGCTTACGATGAGGAATCCGTGGTGCGGTACATGAAAGAAGCGGTCGAGTATTCGCACGATCGTCCCGTCCTGATCGATCACTTCCTCGAAGACGCGATTGAAGTCGATGTGGACGCGCTTTCGGATGGCGAAGACGTGGTGATTGGCGGAATCATGCAGCACATCGAAGAGGCTGGTATTCACTCTGGCGATTCTTCGTGTGTGCTGCCGGCGGTGGATATTCCGCAGCCGCTCATGGATCGCATGCGCGATTACACCTTCAAACTGGCACGCGCCTTGAAAGTAGTCGGGCTGATGAATATTCAGTTCGCCATACCTCGCGGAAACGGTGGTTCAGAGAATGGTGAGCGCGGTGGGAAAGTCTATGTCCTGGAAGTGAACCCCCGCGCCTCGCGTACCGTTCCGTATGTTTCGAAAGCCACAGGCGTGCCGATGGCGAAGATTGCAGCGCGTTTAATGACCGGACGCAAGTTGCGCGAGTTCCTGCCGGAAAATATCGAGCGTCGCTCCGATCTCGATACCGGGAGCTGCTACTACGTGAAGTCGCCGGTGTTCCCGTGGAATAAGTTTCCCGGGGTCGACACTGTGCTGGGGCCGGAGATGAAATCTACTGGCGAAGTGATGGGCGTGGGCGACACCTTCGGCGAAGCTTTTGGTAAAGCGCAATTGGCCGCTGGCCAGAAGTTGCCCACACAGGGCACGGTATTCATCAGCGTCACCGACCCTGACAAACGCCATGCCGCGGAAGTGGCACGCAAGTTTGTGGACATGGGTTTCAAGCTGGTTGCGACTTCCGGCACCGCGGACGCCATCGAACTCGCGGGCATGAAAGTCGAACGGGTTTACAAAGTGAAGGAAGGCCGGCCAAACGTCGTCGACCTGATCAAGGGTCAACGCATCCATCTCATCATCAACACGCCCACGGGACTCGAGCCGTGGTTCGACGAGAGGCGATCCGGCGCGCCGCCGTGACGGCCCGCATTCCCACCATCACTACGCTCTCGGCAGCACGCGCGGCCGCGGAAGGGATTGCGGCGCTGCAGCGCGGGGAGGTGAATATTCGCGCGTTGCAAATGCTGCACGCGGAACGCACGGTTCGGCGATAGGCCGATCAGAGGTTACCTGCCGGAGTGTCGGGTCGAGTGTGTTACACTTTGTCCATATGGGTAACACACTCACAATCCGGCTGCCAGAAGAACTGCTGGAGCGGCTACGGGAAAAGGCTCGCCGCACCCGCCTTCCAGTGGGGCGCATCGTCCGCCAGTTCGTGGAAAGCGGACTTTCGGAGGATGTGCCGGCAAGCAAGAGTCAAGCTTGGCGTAAGTATGTCGGCATCATCAAGGGTGGCCCTCGGGATGTTTCTACCCGTAAAGGATTTTCACGCGGATGAAGGCCATTGCCGACACCGGCCTTCTTGTCGCCATGGTACGGGAAAACGATCAATATCACGACTGGGCCGCGGAAGTCGCGGAGCAAATTAGCTGGCCGGTCCTGACGTGCGAGGCTGTGCTGGCAGAGACGGCGTTTCATCTCCGATCCAGCGCGGAAGTGCTGGGGATGTTGCGCGACAACCTCGTGCGCGTCGCCTTTGACTGTGAGCGCGAATTGGAGCACTTATACGCACTCTCAGCGCGCTACGCCGACCGGGATCCTGATCTGGCTGACTTGTGCCTCATTCGGATGAGCGAACTATATCCACGTTATGAGATGGTTACTACCGACGAAGAAGATTTCCGGGTCTACCGCCGAAATAAGCGCGAAGCCATCCCGATTCTAAGTCCCCCAAAGAAGAAGCGATAGGCTGAGCCATCCCCGTTTCCTCCGAGCCATTACTCGTGCTAGCATTCCGGCGACATGAGAGCGCAGAACTCACGGAGGCAGCGATGGCGGCTGGAAGCGCAGATCTGATTCGTAAGTGGTTCGAAGAAGTATGGAACCAAGGCAGGGAAGAGACCATCGACGAAATGTGCAACGAAGACGCCATTGGTTATGGTCAAGCCCAGAGCGGGACAGCAATTCGCGGTCCGGAGCACTTTAAGCAATTCTGGCGCAGCTTCCGCAGCGCATTCTCCAACATACACGTCGATATTCAAGAGACGATTGAGCAGGAGGACAGAGTCGCTGCACGCTGGACCATTACCATGAACCACACCGGAGCCTTCCTCGGGATAGCATCCACCAACAAGCGTGTCACCGTGAACGGGATCAGCATCCAGCGATACGCTGATGGAATGATTATTGAAGCCTGGGACAACTGGGATCAATTGGATTTGCTGGTTCAGCTCGGAGCAGTGCCGGCGCCCAAGTTTCTGTGAGGCGAGCCTCGTTTATTCGGCACTTTCTGGGTAGAATTATTCATGCTCCTGCACGGAATTTTCCCTCCCGTCACCACGCCGTTCTATCCCGATGGCAAGGTGTACTTCAAAAAGCTCGAAAGTAACGTTGAGCGCTATTCGCGCACTCCGGCTGCTGGTCTTGTCGTGCTGGGGTCGACCGGCGAAGCCATCATGCTTTCCGACCAGGAACGGCGCGATGTACTGAAGTCCGCGCGCGACGCGGCCGCGCCGAACAAGGTCCTCATTGCAGGAACAGGGATCGAGTCTGCGATCGAGACCCTGCGGCTCACCGAATACGCCGCTGAACTGGGCTACGAAGTTGCCATGGTGCGCACGCCGCATTACTACAAGAAGCAAATGCAGCCCGCGAACCTCCTGGCGTTTTATCGCACCGTGGCAGATCGCTCTCCATTACCCGTGATCATCTACAATTTCCCGCAGGCGACGGGCTATGACATGCCTGCGGAGTTGGTGATCGAACTGGCGGAGCATCCCAATCTGATTGGCATCAAGGAATCCAGCGGCAACGTGGAGAAAGTCCGCAAGATGGTGGAAGGCACGCGGCACGTTCGGCGCAGCGCCGCTGTGACGGAAACTTTTGATGCGGTTACGCCGCGCATGCTCGCAGCCGCGACCGCAGGATCAGGTGGAGAGGGCGGCGGGGAACTGGTTTCCATCGCAGCTTTGACGGGTTCACCCTCTAATGTGAAACCGTCGTCGTCCTCGGTGACCGTCGTCGGCACTCTGAAAACCCGGCAGAAAGAAACGGGATTTCAGGTGATGGTCGGAGCAGCGGACAAACTGCAAGCTTCACTGGAAGCTGGAGCGGTAGGAGCGATTCTCGCTTTCGCCTGTGTTGCGCCTACGTCTTGCTACGAAATCTGTGCTGCATGGAAAGAAGGCGACAGCGAGTTGGCGCAACTCAAGCAGGAACGCATCGCTCTGGCCGCGCGGTGTGTTGTGAGCGAGTTGGGAATCCCCGGAATCAAGTACGGCATGGACTTCAACGGCTACTTCGGAGGCCCAGCGCGCCTGCCGTTCCTGCCACTCACCGGCGAGGTGAAGGACGAGGTGGAGCGGGCCCTGGCGGACGTTAGGAACTAGTTGTGAGTGTCGGTCTCAAACTCAGATTGCATGGGCCCCTACAGTGTGATAGAACTCTCGCTCAAATGGCGAGACCCCAGCACATCTACGCGATAATTGCTCTTCTTGCATTTACATCCGTCGTCCTGGCTAAGAACGAGCCTCCCATCATTCTGACTTGGCCCACGGACAAGCCCGCTATAAAGCTGACCTTCGAGAAATTCCGTGAGACGGGTAGCTACTCTGGCCAGAGCTCTTTTGTCTCCGATGTGACGATAAAAAATCTCACGGACAAGCAGATCCCACGGGTCTCGTTCACTGTCTATTTTCTGGATAAGAATAAAGTGCGAGTAGGCGACAGGTTGCTTCAGATCTCGGAGTTGGAGCCAGGTCAGTCCGCCAAGATACAATTCCAATTCAACGCAGTGGGATTTCCCGTTAGTGTTTCATTGTCGTCCACCAGCGCGAAAACGATACCGCTAAGAATCATCTCCGTCCCCGCGGGCGCTAGGTTGAAGGTTGACGGCCAGGAGGCCGGCACCACCCCGGTCATGGTCCGCCTGACCGTGGGTCCGCACCAACTCGATCTGACAAAAGAGGGCTACGCCCCGGGCGGAACGCCATTGGACGTGACCGCCGATGAGCTTCCGGGAGGCAGCATCACCGTGGAACTGGGTGGGCTTTCCCGTGACACCGTGGAGCTGCGCGACGGATCGGTCGTGCTCGGCGATGTGGTCTCAGTCTCGATGACACAAGTGACTGTGCGCGGAGAGGGAAAGGAGCAAACTTATGATCGCAACCAGGTGAAAAAGATCATGCTGGTGGAGAGACAAATTATCCAGCAGGCTCCGGCAGCACAGTCCACGCAAGAGCAGCCGCATCGGTGAGAGCCTCCGCGTCTCGAACGCTCGAGAAGTAATACGTCAGCGTAGGGGTGCTGCGACGCCCAAAAGTTTTCCTACTTGTGATCGGGGTCGCAGTTCCCGTATACTAGGTTCGAACGAACGTTCGAATTCTTCAGAATCCATGGCAAGCTCGTCAACAGCAGCGCGAGTTTCCGCACGCCGCCATCGCGGCCAGCCCGTGCCGGCAACGCGGTTTGACCGGCGACTTGCGGAGATTCTTACCCACGCCACGAATGTTTTCTGCGAAAAAGGATACGAGGGCGCCTCCATGCGCGACCTTTCGCGCGCCAGCGGAATGTCGCTGGCCGGGCTCTATTACTATTTCGAGTCTAAGGAGCGGCTGCTCTTCCTCATACAGAAGCACACGTTCACCACCATTGTGCAGCGGTTGAAGGCGCGACTCGATGGCGTGAGCGATCCCGAAGAGCGCATCCGAATCTTCATTCTGAATCATCTCGACTATTTTCTGGCTAACCCGGCGAGTATGAAAGTTCTGTCACATGAGGCTGAGGCGCTGAAGAATGGATTCGCGGCCGAAGTCGCTACGATAAAGCGCGAATACTACCGGATCTGCGTTGGGCTACTCGACGACTTGAAGCGGGAGCGGGAGTTGCAATTTTCCACACGCATCGCGGTCTTGAGCCTCTTCGGAATGATGAATTGGATTTATACCTGGCATAACCCGCGAGTCGATGCTGACGCCGAGGAGATCGCGCGGGAGATGAGCGATATCTTTCTGCGCGGCGTAAAGAGCAATACCCGGGCGCGCCGGGATGAGCGCTGAGTTGGATTGGTTTTATTTCCAGCGAAACCAGGATTCCTCGCTTCGCTCGGAATGACAATGGATCTATCACGAACTAATAAAGGACATAAGGAGCTACCACTATGGCTACCACGATGCAGCCGGCAACCGGCGAAACCACCAAACAGCTAGTCAACTACCGCACGGACGGCGGAGTAGCCGTGATCGAAATGTGCGATCCGCCCGCCAATACCTATACCTACGAAATGAACCAGCAGTTGGATGCGGCCATCTTACGCGCGCGCATGGAGAACGACGTCTACGTCATCCTGCTGACCGGCGCAGGCGACAAGTTTTTTTCCGCGGGCGCGAACCTCAAAATGCTTTCCAGCGTCGATCCCACGTTCAAGTATTACTTCTGCCTGCATGCCAACGAGATGCTCCTGCGCCTGGAGCATACGCCCAAGCTGGTGATCGCAGCGATCAACGGCCATTGCGTGGGCGGCGGATTGGAGATTGCAATGGCTGCCGATATCCGCATCGCTCGCAAGGATGCGGGCAAGATTGGCCTGCCGGAAGTGAATCTGGGTGTCCTTCCCGGCACCGGCGGCACGCAGCGCCTTTCGCGCTTGGTGGGGAAGAGCAAAGCCATCGAGCTGATGGTGACGGGAAACACTTTCTCGTTCGAAGAGGCGCAGGAGCTTGGCATCATCAATGACATCTATGAGCGCGACGGCTTCATGGAAAACATGATGGAGTACGCCAAACAGTTCTGTCCGCCGAACAAGGCCGCCAAGGCCGTGGGGCGGATCAAGCGCGCGGTGCAGACCGGATGGGAAATTCCCATGGAGTCGGCGCTGGCGGTGGAGCGCGAGAACCAGCAGATCCTCTTCCAGAGTGAGGACGCGAAGGAAGGGCTGGCGGCATACGTGGAGAAGCGGCCCGCGGTTTTCAAGGGGAAGTAGTACCGAGTGCCAGGTACTGAGCGGGGCGGGCGAGGGCGCCCGCCCGACAGCCGGCAAGACGCCGGCGCCATTAAACGCGCTACAGGAAGAACAATGCTTGCAGCAAAAGTAAGAGTTGAACCCGGGCAGTTATTGATCGACGGACAATGGGTCGACGGTGCGAAGAAATTCGACACCGTCAATCCAGCGACTGGTGAAGTGTTGACCCAGGTCTCGGCCGCTTCGTCTGCCGATATTGACCGCGCCGTGGACGCGGCTCGTCGCGCCCTCGAAGATCGCAATGGCCCCTGGCGAAAAATGTCGGCGAGCGAACGAGGGCGAATGATCTGGAAGCTCGCTGACTTGCTCGAGAAGAATATCGACGAGTTCGCCGAGTTGGAGACACTTGATAACGGCAAGCCGATCTTCGAGTCGCGCTACGTCGATATGCCGATGGTCATCGATGTCCTGCGCTACTACGCGGGCTTAGCCACCAAGATTCACGGTGAAACGGTCAACACGATGGAAACGGCATTCACCTACACCCTCCGCGAACCGGTGGGCGTTGTAGGCATGATCGTCCCGTGGAATTTCCCGTTGCTGTTGGCCTCATGGAAAGTCGGTCCGGCGCTGGCCTGCGGCAACACGATCGTGTGGAAGCCAGCCAGCCAGACTTCGCTCACGACGTTGCGCTTCGGAAAGTTGGCGATCGAAGCGGGCGTGCCCGCAGGCGTCATCAACATCGTCACCGGCCCCGGCGAAGTCGGTCGAACGATGGTGAAGCATCCCGGCATCGACAAGATTGCCTTCACAGGTTCGACCGCGGTTGGCCAGGAGATTATGCGAAGCGCCGCCGACACAGTCAAGCGCATCACACTGGAACTCGGCGGAAAGTCTCCCAACATTGTCTTCGCAGACTCCGACATCGACAATGCCGTCAAAGGCGCGATCACCGGCATTTTCTATGGGAAGGGCGAAGTCTGTAACGCAGGTTCGCGGCTTTTTCTTGAAAGCAAAGTGAAGGACGAGTTTACGGAAAAATTGGTAGCGCGGGCATCCAAGATGCGTCCTGCGGACCCGCTCGATCCGAAGACCAGGCTCGGTGCGATCGTCAGCCAGGACCAAATGCAAACTGTGTTGGGCTACATCGAGTCTGGTAAGAAGGATGGCGCGAAGCTCGTGTCTGGCGGCAACCGCGTGTCTGTAGACGGCGGCAAAGGTTTCTTCATCGAGCCCACAATTTTCGGTGACGTGAAGAATGATATGACCATTGCGCGCGAAGAGATATTCGGTCCAGTGCTTTCAGTTCTTGCCTTCGACGACATCGATGAGGTCATCGCGCAGGCGAATGACAATCCATACGGTCTCGCGGCGGCGGTGTGGACTCGAGACGTTAAAAAAGCGCACAGCGTATCGCGGCGACTGAAAGCCGGTACGGTGTGGATCAATACTTACGGCTTGATGGACGCGTCGCTTCCGTTCGGCGGATACAAGAGTTCAGGTTTCGGACGCGAACTTGGAGCGCACGCGATTGAACACTACACAGAGATGAAAACAGTTTGGCTGAATATGGCTTAGGAGTGGCATTATGCCAGGAAAAGTAGCAAAGATCGGCACTTTCAGTGACTGGGAAGGCATGTTCAATGACTGGCGCAAAGATATTGGCGTCAACACGAAAGATATTGAAGCCTTTCACTTCGACACGCTTTACGGCGCCATCGATACCGAAGAGATTGAATTCGGTTCATACAAGGGCCGCCGGAAGTGGGAGAACCTTCGCCAGATGCCCACGCAGCAGATGCGCGATGCGCTGATGAATATGATCGTGTATCAGGGCGATACCGAGTTTGCCAGCGTCGAACAGCAGCGCAATCTGCTTGAGAATGCGCCGACCGACTGGGACCGGCGCGCCATCACCCGCGTGATGATCGAGGAAATGCGACACGGCTGGCAGATGTGCGCCCTGCTGGTCGATCACTTCGGCTATTCGGGCAAAGTCGAAGCGCAAAAAATGCTCGAACGCCGTGCCTTCGATAACAAGCGGCTGCTGGGTGCATTCAACGTCGATGTCGATAATTGGATGGACTTTTTTACCTACACTGACTTCGTCGATCGCGACGGAAAATTCCAGTTGCAGATGCTGAAGTATTCCGCCTTCGCTCCGCTGGGACGGTCGATGTCCTACATGCTGCGCGAAGAGGCTTTTCACATGGGCACAGGCAACGATGGCCTGCGGCGCATCGTGGAAGCGGGCGTGATTCCCGGCTGGCTGATTCAGAAGTATCTCAACAAGTGGATTTCCAGTTCGTATGATTTATTCGGCACCGATCATTCTTCGTCCGCACATTGGGCCTACGTGTGGGGCGTCAAAGGCCGCTACGATGAGCCGAAGAACGACCGCGCTCCGGACCTTGACGATTTGAACGATTACAACCGGAATCTTTATCGGACCGAAGTAGCAGGTCTGATTGAGCGCTTTAATGGTTCTTTGAAACCAGGTCAAGCGAAGCTGTACGCTCCGGACATCAAGTTCAATCGCGAGATTGGACGTTGGAAGGGCCAGAAGTTCCACGCACAGACCGGCGAAGCACTCGACGACCGCGCCTATGAAGAACATATGAAAGAAAACATGCCGTCGGCGGAAGACAAGAAGCTTCTGCTGGAAATTATCGCCAACGAGAAGAAATGGATTGCCGAGAAAGTTGGAGCCCGTGATCCGCTGTCATCTATCGGGGAAGTCCGGAAGTCGGCAATTAATTTGTAAGATCGATATTGCCACCACACAGGCACAGGGCTAAAAAAATATGGCTTCCACACTTGTGGAGTCAAAACTCGCGCGGCTTACGGCGGATACCAGCCCTCCCGTGGCACGGATAGTTCTGCGCCATGCTCCCCTGAATATTATCGACGTTCTCATGATGGAGGAGTTGACCCAGGCGCTGGCTGCGATCGAGATGCGGCCGGATGTTTCCGTCGTCGTGCTGAGCGGCGAGGGAAAAGCGTTTTCGGCTGGCGTTGACGTGGTTGCGCACACTCCCGATAAAGTCGAGGCGATGCTGGTCAAGTTCCACGCCGTGATTCGCGCTCTGGTTGCCAGCAAGAAGGTCACGATCGCGGCTGTGCGTGGGAACTGTTTGGGCGGTGGCGCAGAACTGGCGATGGTTTGCGACATTGTATATACCACTACTTCGGCGAGTTGGGGATTTCCAGAAATCAAGCTCGGATGCTATCCGCCGGTGGCGTGTACAGCCCTCGCTGCGTTGATTGGGCAGAAGCGCGCCGCGGAATTGATCCTGACTGGACGAACGATAAGCGGAACCGAGGCGGCGGAGATCAGGCTGGCGAATCGTTCGGTCGTCGACGAAGATCTCGCTGGGGTCCTCGATCAAACCGTGGAGGAATTGTCCCGCCTGAGTCCAGCGGCATTGGCGGTGACGAAGAAAGCTATCTATGCCTGGGACTCCATGCACTTCGACAAAGGCGTGGGGCGCGCCGAGAAGATCTATCTGGAGGAGTTGATGAAGACGGCGGATGCGCAGGAGGGCATCCGCGCCTTCATGGAAAAGCGAGCGCCAAAATGGGCGGGGAAATGAAAGGTCCTATGGACTACGAGATCACGCCCGAAGAAGTGAAAATGAAGCTCGACAGAAGCGAGGATTTCGTGCTGCTCGATGTGCGCGAGCCTTGGGAGTTCGAGACGGCGCACATGGCCGGAGCGAAGCTGGTGCCGATGGGAGATGTCCCATCCCGCGCGCATCAGGAACTCGATCCGGAGGAACACATCGTGGTGGTGTGCCATCACGGCGTCCGCTCGATGAATGTGACCGCATGGCTGCGGCAGCAGGGATTCGAGAAGTCGCAATCGATGCGTGGCGGGATCGACTCCTGGTCGCGACAGGTGGATGGGACCGTGCCGCTTTATTGACGCAGCTCTCAGCTCTTAGTTGGCTAGCCAAGCTTGGCGATGACGTGGACTCGCTGGAAGCTAGCAGCTAGGAGCTAGAAGCTTCCTTTATGAAAAAAGAACTCATCGAATTGAAAGTCAACGGCCGCAAGCACGAGCTGGCCATCGAACCCAGCGCTCTCCTGCTCGACGTGCTGCGTCAGGACTTGGATCTCACGGGCTCGAAACGAGGCTGTGACGAATCTTCGTGCGGAGCCTGCACGGTGCTGGTCGATGGCGTTGCCATGATGTCCTGCACGCTGCTTGCGGCGAGTTGTGAAGAGCAGGAAATTACCACGATTGAAGGCGTAAGCCAACACGGCAGTCTGGCTGCAATTCAGAAAGCCTACGGCGACTGGGGGGGCGCGCAATGCGGCTTCTGCACACCGGGATTCATCATGACGGTAAAGTCGCTGCTTGCTGAGAATCCTGATCCGACGGAAGCCGACGTTCGCGCCGCTCTGAGCAGCAATCTGTGCCGCTGCACCGGATATAGCCAGATGTATGAGGCGATCCGGGCAGCGATTGCGGCGGAGCGGCAGGGGCTGACCGCCAAGTGATGAGTCGCTGCCAACAGGAAGCAGATTCCTCGCTTTGCTCGGAATGACAAGTGGTTCTCGGAATGACAAAGGGCGCTCAGAATGACAATGACTGATTTCTCCATTATCGGCAAGCCCACCGCCATGGTCGACGCGGCGGAAAAGACCACGGGTGGCGGCAAATACACGGACGACCTCAGCGTGCCTGGCATGCTGGTCGGCAAGATTCTGCATTCACCCTATCCCCATGCGCGCATCAAGCGCATCGACGCCAGCCGCGCTGAAAAGCTCGACGGCGTTCTCGCCGTCGTCGTCGGCAAAGACGCTCCCAATCCTTACGGAATTCTGCCAGTCGGTCACGATGAATATGCGCTTGCGCTCGACAAAGTCCGCTACGTTGGGGATAACGTTGCGTGCGTTGTTGCGGTTTCCGAAGCCATTGCGGAGAAAGCGCTGGAACTCATCGACGTGGCATACGAGGTCCTGCCGGCGTATTTCGATCCGGAAGAGTCGATGAAGGCGCAGACGGATCTCATTCACGATAACAAGCCCGGAAACTTAGAGAAGGATTATCACCATGCGTTCGGCGACCCGGATAAAGGTTTTGCCGAAGCGAACCACATTGCCGAAGCGCGTTTCATCGCCAATGAAGTCACACACGCCGCGATGGAGCCTCACTCCACGCTGGCATCGTTTGAGTTCGATCCGCATACCGGCAAAATGGGACGGCTCACCGTGTGGTCTTCCACGCAGGTGCCGTACTACCTGCAGCACAAGCTCTCGCTGGTATTGGAAATGCCGATGTCACAGATTCGCGTGATAAAGCCGCTGGTAGGCGGCGGCTTTGGCGGGAAGAGTGAAGTGATTCCTATCGAAATCATCGCTGCGATCGCCGCGCGCAAGGCACAGGCTCCGGTAAAGATCACTTACACGCGCGAGGAAGTGTTCTGGGCACATCGCGGACGTCCCCGGACGATCATCGATCTCAAGACCGGGATCACGAACGATGGCCGTATAACGTGCGTGAAGGCGCGCGTGGTACAGGATGGCGGCGCTTATTGCTCTTATGGCGTGGTGACCATTCTTTACTCTGGCGCGCTGCTGGGTGCGCTCTACGATATTCCGAATATTCAATACGATGGCTACCGGGTGCTCACCAACAAGCCTGCCTGCGGAGCGATGCGCGGTCACGGCACGGTAAATGTACGCTTCGCTTTCGAGTCGCAACTTGACGAACTCGCCGCGAAGATTGGAATGGATCCCGCGGAAATTCGCCAGCGGAATTTGCTGAAGCCGCCCTGCATCACTGTAAACGGTCTAAGAGTCCAAAGTTACGGACTGCCGGAGTGCATTGAAAAGACGGTCGAGCGCTCGGGGTGGAAACAACGCAGAGGCAAACTGCCTAGGGGACGCGGCCTCGGAATTGCCTGCAGCCATTACGTGAGCGGTGCGGCGAACTCAATTATCAGGTCTGATATGCCGCACTCCACGGTGAATATCAAGATCGACCGCGATGGCGGAGTTGTCGTATACACCGGAGCGTCCGAAATTGGGCAGGGATCGGACACAATGACGGCGCAAGTCGCCGCCGAGGTATTCGGATGTTCGCTGGCACGCGTGAGAATAATCGCTGCTGATACCGACCTCACTCCAATCGACATTGGCTCCTATTCCAGTCGCGTCACGTTCATGGCGGGCAATGCAACGCTGCGGGCGGCGGAAGACGTCAAGAAGCGTATCGCAGCGGCTGCTGCAAAGAAGATGAACTGTGCCGCGGAAGACCTTGTGTTCCGCGACGATGTTGTTTTCAAGAAGGGAAGTATTCCGCCAACGGCGAGAAGAGACGAGGCCGAGGAAGTGGAAGTGACGCAAGCAGGCGCCTCGGTCAGCGGACGGGTGGAAGGGCAGATTTTGCGCGGCTCCCTGCAGCAGAAGCGAAAGGAGGAAGGTCCAAAAGACTGGATGACTTTCGAGGAAGCGGTTGTTGCCGCGATTGACTTCCATGGCGCACTAACCGGGACTGGTTCTTATGCGCCTCCGCAGGAAGCGCGTGGCGGCAAGCACAAGGGAGGCGGCGTGGGTCCATCGCCTGCGTATTCGTATTCGGCGCAGGTCGCCGAAGTCAGCGTGGACGAAGACACCGGCGAAGTGACTGTGCACAAAGTGTGGGCAGCGCACGATTGTGGACGCGCGCTGAATCCCGTTTCCGTGGAAGGGCAGATCATCGGTTCAGTGTGGATGGGTATGGGCCAGGCGCTCACAGAAGAAATGGTTTGGAAAGACGGCATGCTGATGAATGCGGGAATGCTGGAATATCGGAGTCCGTCGTCGGTGGAGTCGCCAGAAGTGGAACCCATCATCGTGGAGAGCATCGATCCCGAAGGTCCGTTCGGCGCCAAGGAATGCAGCGAAGGATCCCTGGCAGCGACTATTCCGGCAATCTCAAACGCGATTTACGATGCCGTCGGCGTGCGCCTGCACGAGTCGCCATTCACGCCGGAACGTGTGTTGGCAGCGCTGCGGGCTAAACGAAAAGACAAGGCATTGAATCTGACCGAGGGCGTGGATCCCACATCACCCACGCGTTTTCGCGAGCATGGTGGATCACTTTGCTTCAAGGATAAGGGGCCTGAGCGGCATCCACTGGATCCGGCACACCGCCAAGCGCCTGCCGTTCCCGGAGGTACGGATTGAGTCTCCCGCAATTCCGATTGCTTCGGCCGCGCGTGGTAGACGAAGGTGTGGCATATCTCGCCAAGCACGCCGGCAACATTCGCGTGCTTGCCGGGGGAACAGACCTGATTCCCTCGATGCGCCAGAAACTTTTTGAGCCCGAGTATGTGTTGGACTTGCGCGGCC
>Ga0210400_10001774_pt1 | contig 21059 bp, 9 predicted proteins | sample IncBWH26MmetaG_FD_155456 | JGI IMG/M metagenome (GOLD analysis project Ga0210400, IMG submission 155456) | Forest soil microbial communities from Barre Woods Harvard Forest LTER site, Petersham, Massachusetts, United States - Inc-BW-H-26-M | ecosystem: Environmental > Terrestrial > Soil >...
CTCGCTGAGCGGCGTATTCGGCGCGTTGGGCGCCAACGGCTCAGACGAGACCAATTCACACCTCGCAAAGAACCCGCTGCTGCAGCGTCGTGGCAACGGCGAAACGCGCACGCTCATCATGCGCCGCCTGCAACAGGGCGCGGGCAACCACAAGACCCAACAGTTCGTTGCCCAACTCCGCCGTCCCAGCGTGATCCAGCGAGAGTGCGCTTGTGGCGGCATGTGCTCGTCGTGCCAGGAAAAAGGTGTGGAGGAGGAAGAGGGCTCCCAGATACTGCGCCGCCAATCGTCCGCCACTCGAACCCCGGGAGGCACTGTCGACGCGGATGTGATCCCCTCCGACAGTCCAGGCCAACCCCTCGATCGCAGCACTCGCGAGTTCATGGAGCCGCGCTTCGGCAGCGACTTCTCCGACGTTCGCGTGCATACCGACTCCCGCGCCGCTCAATCCGCCGACGCCCTCGCCGCAAACGCCTACACCACTGGCCGCGACATTTACTTCGCCGCCGGAAAGTACGCGCCCGCTTCACAAAACGGCCAGCATCTGCTCGTCCATGAATTGACGCATACCGTGCAGCAGGCTGCAGGCAAGCGACCCAGCGTTGCGTTGGCCCTGCACAACGCAAAGATCGGCCTCCCCGACGATATCCTCGAAGTTGATGCCGAACGAACGGCGAGCGAATTCACATCCGGAAGCATCCCCAGCGAACTAGTAAAGCCGGGACATCGGGAAGGACATCCGTCTTCGGGCGCAGTGCAACGGATTATTCAGCGGCAAGGCTCGCCCGGATCGGATGCTGTAGGTCTGGCGAGTCAAGCCTCCCCAGAAAATGCATCGATACCGACAACGGGGAAGGAATCACTTACCTGCGAGATGGAAGCGCCCGCCGTTTGCACAGCAGAGCCCCAACCCTCCTCGTTCCGGTCGCCCGGTCCCGGTCCTCGGACGGTCACCTTCGGCGGTTATGTGTTAAGCCCGGAACCGGCTTACCTACGCTCCGTTCTCGGTGAGATTGGCGCCGCCAAGGGCCTGCCCGGAATGGATTGGTTCGTAACTGAGCTGGGCGTACCAGAAGAAGAATTAGATGGAGCATCGGCCGAAGTATCAGCGGGCGCTGGCCAAGGATCCGAGGCCGTATATTCCCCGGAAGAACTTCAACTGCTGACCGAGATTGCACCGTTAATGCGCTCTGAGCTTGATCAGCTCATGGACGATTACCGGGCATTCGGCGCGTTCGTCCGCGACGCGGCTATCGTACGAGTGAGACGCAATCATCACAATCTCGGTTTGTGGCGCGATTATGTCCTCTCCCTGGCTCCCTCCCAAGTGATGGGAATGGCGGCCGCACAAAAGGAAGAGCGGGTCCTGATGGAATCCCTCCACAGTCGCGCCCAGGGGCCTTTCAACCCCATGGACGTTTATGAACAGCGCTCACGGACAACATCGCGTTGGATGCGCGACTACTACGAGCGTCTTGGGACAGGACAGATTCACGATGGCTGTGAGCAATGTCACGAACGCAAATCGGCCGAGGATATGGAATATCTGTCGCCGACGGTGGGCGGGGCGGCGATACCTCTAGCAATGCGGATGCCTATATATGCCGAACTCAACAAAACGATGCGCGCCCCCGGGAAGGAAATCGCTTCCGACGAGAAAAAGCCTCTGGCATACGATTGGGCGTTCTCAGCCATTGGCGATCGGCCTGGATCGCAGGCGATCGCCACATCGCTGTTTCAAATGCTCGACTACCTGAAGCCCTTGGGCGACGCGGGATATCGAGTCATTTCCGACCAGACGGTGAAGGATGCGACCGACGGATCGCAGTTGGTCACGTCCATTATTGCCGCCATCGACGCGCGCCGCGAAGGCTATCTCGATCTGATCGAAAAGCTCAAAGATCCCGGTTACAACTTCCTGGAGCTCACTGAGATTTTGAATCAACTCTTGCCTTTCGCCGACCCCGATGTGCGATCCGTCGTCGAGGGCGAAAGAAAGCGCTTGCAAGAGGAAAAGGAGGCAGAAGCGAACACTGGCCTCATACTCACCGTCGCTGCTCTGCTGTTGACTATCTTCCCTCCCACCGCGCCGCTTGGCATTGCCTTAGGCGTCGGACTTGCAGTTTCGGGTCTTGAGTCCGGCTACGAGAGCTATGAACAGGGGCGACGCTTTGAAATGGGTACAGGTGCTCAGATCTTTACACGCGAACAGGAGGATTCAGCGCGGGCGATGCAAGCGATGGGGATCATAACCATGGCACTCAGCGCTTTCGCGATAGTCGACGCAGGCGTCGGCGGTGCACGCCTGCTTCGTGCCCCAGCCACAGGGGCAGCAGTTGGCGCCGCCGAAGAGGTTGTTGGCGTCGAAGCTACAAGCGGCGATCTGCAAATTCGAGTCGAGGGTCTGGACGGCCCATCGCCGACGGTCGAAATCACCCAGGCAGATGGGACGATGCAGGAATTGACCGTCGATGAGGTTGAGGCGATGGCGTCGAAGACGGAGCCAGGCGCAGCCGAGGAACTTCGTCCGGGCACAACGGAGACGACTCCTAAAGCAGGAGGTGACTTCGGCGATTTCGAGCCCGAGGAACTCGAACCCGAGCTTACAGGTGAAGAGAAGACGACTTTAGGACCGGGAGAAGACCCGAACCTCGACCCGGCGATCTGTTTCCCTCACGGTACTCCGGTTTCAACCCAAACAGGATTGCGTGCGATCGAAACCTTATCTGCCGGTGAGACTGTTTTTGCTTATGACTTTGAGTCAAAAACAGTGGTGGTCCAACCCATTCTTGGCCTGACTCGCGGCTCAACATTGTCTTGGGTGCACATTTACGCCGATGGAGAGGTTCTGCGGGCGACCAAGAGTCATCCTTTTTGGGTCGAGTCCGCACGCGCCTGGATCGAGGCGGAAAAACTCACTCCAGGAATGGTGCTCCGACGGCAGGACGGCAGGTTCGTCGAACTCACCCAGGTTGAAGTTAGAGCGCAAACAGAACGCCAGGACACGTACAATTTGAGTGTCGATCGGACGGAGAACTTCTTTGTGGGGGCTCTCCGGGTTCTGGTTCACAATATTGCCAAGTCCCGCCTGATTCGTCTGAGCCGGCCCGGCTACAGCAACTATGTTCTTCGAAGCGGAGGACCGAAGGGGAGGATCTACTATTCAGGAATGTACGGCCCGGAGACCAAGCCTGCACAGGTTCAAGCCCGGCATGCGGCCAATGGCAATCGATTCAATCCAGAAAAGGACTTTTTCGAGCTTAAACCAGGCACTCGAGAGTACGGCGACGCCCGCCTGATGGAACAGAGAATCGCCGTGGAAAACAAGACGATTATCGGAAGGGATGGAGAGAATTATCGCGGAAATCGCCAATCCCCGATTGCCGAAGACAAACTCGCAGAATATAAGGAGTACGAAACATACAAACAGACATGCGGTTAGACTGGTAATTGAGATGACCGAGCCACTGAATACACAAGTAACGTCGGCCTCGAAGCAACTAATAGAGATCGCCGACGAGTTCGCCGCCCAGATAGGTCGCAGACCTTCAGCAAAGGAACTCGTAGAGATCCTCGCCTGGGGCTTGAAGTCCCTAAGCACTGATCCAGTGGCGGATGTGCGACCGGGCGATGTAGTTGAACTTGATGTCAAACGTCGAAAACCAACGGATAATTCTGAATTACCTTCATCGGTTCCAGAATTGAATGACTCTGTTTTCGTCCTTGCCAGCGACTTAATAGTCGAACTGGCCGCCGCGTTTAAGGATAAGTCCAAGAGGCGTCCAACGCTGTCCGAGCTCCTTGACTTGCTTGCGAGGGCTCTATCTAACGTTTCGCGCATTACCGGTACTAGCCCGGATCAAATCGTTAAGATTCGCGGCGTGGTTCGAAAGACTAAGAAAATACCCGTCAGTCTGGGCGACATCATAGCCATACCCGCGCCAAATCGCGGAAACTTCATCGCCGTAGTACTTGCGAAAAATCGATTTGGGATAGCGTACGGCTTCTTTGAGGGCGCGCACAGGATGAAACCTTATTCGGTCAACTCGCACCCCCGGGTTGAACCCAATCCTGTCTATTCAGGAGATGAGTTCATTCAAAGTGGCCGGTGGAAGATAATCGGGCACGATGAAACCCTTCTTTCTCTTTTCCCCAGCGAGCCGGAAATCTATCACTACCAGCACACCAAAGACCCAGACCCGCTCATCGGGCCTCATGGGTCCGGTGAAACTGCCGCCGGCCGACTGCGGCCGCTGACAAAAGAGGAGGCAGAGGACTTGGGCCTGGTGGGCGAGGAATACAGACCGATATATTTGCCCAGCCTTCTTGAGAAATACTTGAGCCGAAAGCTGTCTTGACCGCGTTGCGCCGGCTGAGAGTTTCATCTCCCGTGTATGCCCTGGTGGGTGAACATTGTCCAAAACCACGTGGTTGGTTATCAGTCTAGGCAGTTTTTGCAGGGAGGTTGAAACCTGCTGCCAATGAATCTGACGGGCTTAATTCCTTTACGTCCCCCAACCCATACTTCGCGATCTTCCTATACAGCGTCATCCTTGAGCAGTTCAAGCGCTCTGCCGCCTTGCTCTTATTGCCGTTGCATACCACCAGCGCTTCCTGGAGGCCGCGCAGCTCTTCATCAGGAGCGGATTGAATCTGCGGCGGCCGCTGTGGCAAAACCTGAGACAAGTCGTCCGCGTCGATTCTTCCGCTGTCGCGGGTGATGAAAACCCTTTCGATTACGTTTTTCAGTTCCCGCACATTGCCCGGCCAGTCGTACTGCACTAAGCTCGAAACGGCATCCTTGGTCAGGCCTTCAATGCGGCGGCCGAGTTTTCGATTCAATTCCAGCCTCATTCGTTCCGCCAGACCTGCGATATCGGATTTGCGCTCGCGCAAGGGCGGCAGGTGAACGCGTCCAACGTTGAGGCGAAAATAAAGATCGCGGCGGAAGGTAGTCGCACTGGCCAGATCGTCCAAATTGTGGTGGGTGGCGGCAAGAATACGAATATCGGTCTGGTATTTGCGCGTGGCCCCGAGGCGCTGCACTTCTTTGGTCTCGATGGCGCGGAGAATTTTTGCCTGGGCGAAGGGACTCATGTCCCCAATTTCGTCGAAGAACACCGTTCCCCGATTCGCCGTCATCAGCTTGCCCTGGTTTGTCCAACTGGCGCCGGTGAAGGCGCCGCGCTCGTAACCGAACAATTCGCTCTCCAGAAGCGAATCGGGGATCGCTGCACAGTTAATGCAAATCAGAGGATGCCCGTTGCGGGCGCTGTTCTGGTGAATGAGTTGCGCCACCAACTCCTTCCCTGTGCCGGTTTCCCCCGTAATCAGGACATTACAGTCGGTCAGGGCTATGCGCCGGATGTGCACTCGCAGGTCTTGCATGGCCGGACTCGCACCGACCAGGACATCGCCACCGGTCAGATCGGTTTCCGGCAGCGGCGTTGTAAAACCCGGCACCCAGCGTGAAATTAGCTGAGCCAAAGTGACGAGTTCGATGGGTTCGGTCAGATAGTCCACTGCGCCGGCGCGAAGGGACGAGATGGCAAACTCCTCAGAGCTATCGGTCGCCACAATCAGGAGCGGCGGCGAAGCCTGTCGGAGATGTAGTTCCTTGAAAAACTGGAGGAAAGGACGGCAGAATTCTTGCGATCCATGCAGAACCGCCAGAGCCACAGTTGCATCCTCGGCGGCCATCACCTGCCCGATCTCGCTGACCACAGCTGGCCAGAACTGTCCCCTTCTGAGGCGTGTGAGGAGCGGCTCACACCACGCCGGGTTACAGCTCACCACGAGGATTGTGGAGCGGACCATGCAAGTTCACCGCAAAGTGAATCGGAGCAATGAACGCTAAGACCGAATCTGATGTTTTCGTCTTGTAAGTCCCCGAGATTCAACGTTGAGATCGCGAATGCCGCTACGCGGTCAAAATGTACCCGCGTAGCGGCCTCCGCAACTAGTTGTCTGTTCCGGTCCTCGTTACTTGAGCGTTCGGCTGAGCAGAAATCTGTGCAGGAGCGGGCTGCAGAGCGTTGGCAATCTTGCCTCCATCGGGTGATCCCAGCCCGGTGCAGGCATCCCAACCGGGACCCGCAGAGTATCCACCGATAGCGCCTGTGGTGTCGTTGGTGCCTTGGGTTATGTCGTTGAACGAGTTTGCGGCCGGATTGGCATAGAGCAGAGGATTCACAAACCCCAGTGGAGATCCCAGGCTCTGAGTCAGGCGTGCGATCAACGCGGCGTACAACGGCGCTACCGCGCTGGTGCCTCCTGCCGCACCATCCTGTCCATGAACCCGGATCTTATATCCGGTATTGGGATCGGCGTCTCCTGAAGCATCCGGCACACCTCTTCCACGGAATCCTGTGTTCACGGACGGAGGCACATTTGCATTCGCTTGCCAAGTGGGAACCGGAGTGATCTCGCTGACACCGCCCCCCGTGGCCCCACCGCCTTGACTCCTTGGCCCTTTGTTCCAGGCAACTTCGCTGACAATGCTGGTCTTGTCGTTCGAAGCTGTCAGTGTGGTTCCACCGCAGGACAGGATATAGGGACTCGCGGCAGGAAAATCGACGTGAGCATGGCCGTCGGTCAGCTCATCGGCCGATCCGTCATCCCCCGAAGCGCAACACACGGTTATTCCCGCCAGCCCGGCTTCCTGCAGGGTCTGGGTCACGGCGTCCATCGCCTGTTGTGTCCAGAGGTCGTTGCTCTCGGGCCAACCCCAACTGACGGAAAGGACGGTCGGTTTATTGGTGGAGTCCTGCACTGCCGTGGTGAGAACGTCCACCCAACCTTGCTCGGTGAACGGGGCAAAATACACGGCGATGTTAGCTTTCGGAGCGACTGCACCAACGACTTCGACATCGAGCATGACTTCGCCGTCGGCATCGTTGTCATCCGGGTTCGGCGAATTGGGGTTGTTGGAAACTCCATCCACTGAGACTGCCGTTATTTGGGGCGGGGTTATACCCAGGTTGGTGAAATAAGTCTGCAGGTCCGTTGTATCGTACCCGCCGCCAAACTCGATGATCCCGACACACTGGCCGGTACCATCTGCTTGGGCAGGGAAGTCATAGAGACTTGCAATCTGTTGTGGCGTGAAGGTTGGGTCCTGGAGCCCAGCGCGAAACGGCTTGATCTTCCCCGTGCGGATGATCGCATGAGCCCGGGCCTGACGACGATTATCGAAACCGAAGATCGCCTCTACGATGCCGGAAAGACTTTCCGGAATCTGCAATGGCCCGGTTCTTCCTCGGAATGTCCCGTGCTCTGAATCGTATTGTTTCAGTTCAACCGGAAATGCCTTGACCAGATTCGCCACGGTACCCTTGACCATCACTGTTCTGCGCGGAGCGCTGGTGCTGGTGACCGTCAGTCCGTTTTCCCGCGCATATGCGGCCACCTTGTCAAGATCGACGGGGTTCGCCCCGAACCGCTGGGCAAGTTGATCCCGAGTGAGGTACTGCCTTTTGCTCGGAGGCTGAGTTTGCATGGTTGCAAGTAGCGCAGTTCTGTCCTCGGAAGACTGAGGACGAACGCGGATGGTAATTTCGAGAGTTTCCTTTGGGTCGACATCGCCGATCAAGCGTGCACCTGGTGCAGGCTTGCGGTGGCTTTTCGCGAGTACCACAAGTTTGTCGCTCGGCATGGACATATTCCTTTCCTCGCCTCTGGATTTGTGCCTTGTCCTTGGCTGGGAACAAGCACTGAGTTCCTTAGTAATTTGTCTGAACCTGCCGAATCTGGGCGGCAAGCAGACTCAGATAACACCTTCATCGTATCGACAACGTGTGTCTTGTTGCCCGGATCTCTTTACGCCGTGGGTCTCACATCCATAGGAAAAAGCCAGCTTGCCATTGTCAGTAAGTTAGTGTCCCGATCACGGAAGAACGAATTCCACCCGAACTGGTACGGCGGTGGAGGCTGGCGCATAAGTTTCTGGGGACTAGGGGTGAGCGAAAAAATCAGGACCAGCCTTCCTCGGGCGCGCTGTCGCTGCCCATGCGCACGGCATGGAATCCCCTTCCTCGCAGCCCTCACAAGCACCAGCGTTCCTGGTGCCACTCATTCAAATGAGTGCCGCACGGTTCAAATCTCAGAACAATGCCTGGTCTCCCCGCAGGATTACCCACTGGGGGAAACCACCCTCCCGTCCGTGCGAGTGCTCAAATTTGGGCCCTTCAAACCTCCCGAGATGCTTTTGCGTACATAAGGTTCTCCTCGCTCCCCATACAAATAAATAGTGAGCTTCGTCACGATTACGTTACAAAACAGTTGACCCGGTGCTGGTATTTTCTAACCGATCCTCGAGCGTGGTAGAGGGGGGGAGTTCTGGTTAGTCGGAGTACTCTTAACCAATAAATGACTAGGCGCGCAGATTAATTGCTTCATCTGCTCGGATTGCCTATTCGTATAGATAGGCCTACCTATCCGAACGCCTAGGCCGGAAAAACCAGGAAATCAAATAGAGGTGGAACACGCCGCAATAAGGAGGAGTACTCTAGCACTTTCGCCCGGAGATTTAACGAGAAGTCAACCTTTGTTCTGATTTCAGAACAAGATTGAACTTGTTCCGAAGAATCTCTGGTCCGCTCCTGATCCAGAGACTGTGTCACGCAAAGCAAACCGCTAGGTAACCGAAACCGAAACTTCAAGCACGACAGCCAGTTGAAAGAGATGCATCGGCACAAGTCTGTTCGAGAATGATTCCCAGGGGCCGTCGGTCACTTCCAGGGATGGTTTTGCTGCCTGCTTAGGTTCCAATCGGAAGTATCGAGCCATAGTTCCGTTTTTCGTAACAGAGCGTTTGGCGGATAACCGGCTCGAGCCAGCAGACTACCCACGGGCTTCCCCGGGGAACATCACTCATCATTCGAAACGACTCCCCCGCGGGCGGGGACCCTTACGATCCCTTCCATCAAGAGTCTTGGATTTTTTGAGTCTCGGATATAGTGTTACTAGGTGCGGTGACATATGACCACCGGAATTAGCGAGCGGCGGCAACGCTGGGCCGCATTTTCGGTGCGGGCCCACCGTGACGTAGGGTCGCTCGCGGCGGATGTTCTCCTCTGTACGACCGCATCATCCTGCCCGTGCCCGAGGACGACCCCGAACGCGAACGCTGGATCCGCGAGCAGTGGAACCCTGATGACATCGCCCTGCGAATCGTGCAATCAGCCGAACGACCGCGAAGAAACCAACGTCCTTTAACCAAGAAGGATACATCGGTTAGAAACCGTCCGGGCGGACTTGCGCCCGACGGCCGCTGAATCTCGTTTAGTGGAGAGAGATTTCGAGTTGCTGGGCCAGGTAGCTTGCCATTTCTTGGGCGTTTTCGACTGCGAGCAGGTGTCCGCGGAAATCCTCGTTCATCAGCTTGCGTGCGAGTTTTGAGAAGACCTTCATGTGCCGGGTTGGGTTCTGCGATTCGCGCATCGCGATCAGGATAATCATGTTGACCGGTTTGGTATCGACCGAGCCCCAATCGATTGCCTTAGTCAGCCGGAGTACGCCGATGGAGTCGGCAATGACGGCGTCGGACTTGCAATGCGGAGCGGCGAAGCCGTAGCCCAATCCGGTTGCGTAGACGGCTTCGCGGGACCACAACGCTTCTTCCAGGCGCTGGCGATCCTCGGTGCGGCCGGCGACGTAGAACGCGTCCACAATTTCCTGCATCGCCTCTTCTTTGTCTTTACTTTCGCTACCGAGCAGAACCAACTCGTTGCTCAGCAAGGGCTGGGCAGACCGGGCCGGTTGAGCACGTTCCAGAAGTTCTTCCATTGCCGAGGGTTCGCGGCAAGCCATGATGGCGGTGAGGGCACGCTCGCACTCGGCCGCCGACAATTGCGAAACCGCTCTCTTGACGGCTGGAATGCCGGCGGCTGGCAGGCTGATCTCGTCCAGTCCTAATCCTACGAGCAGCGGCAGATTGCGGATCTCGGAGGCCATCTCGCCGCACATTCCCACCCACTTTCCGGCGGCGTGAATGTCGTCGACGATGCGTTTCAGAAAACGGACGAATCCAGGATGGAGCGCATCGGTCAGGTCCGCGGTCTTGGGATTATTTCGATCGGCCGCCAGGAAATACTGATTGAGATCGTTCGTGCCCAAGCTGAAAAAATCGACCTCGGCGCAGAGCTGATCCAGAATGAATGCGGAGGAAGGGACCTCAATCATGATGCCGATCGGCAGGTCGGACTGGAAGGCGATCCCCTTGCGATGAAGATCCTGTTTCGCCTCCGAGATCGCCGCCTTGAACTGGAGAACTTCGTCGAGCGAAGAGATCATGGGCGCCATAACCTGAATCTGACCAAAGGCCGAGGCGCGAAGAATGGCCCGCAGTTGCGCCTGCAGCAGTAGGGGATGCTCGGCGTAAATCCGCACGCCCCGATATCCGAGGAAAGGGTTGTCTTCCGCCGGCAGTTTCAGATAGGGTGCGTTCTTGTCCCCACCCAGATCAAAGGTGCGGATGATGACGGGCCGTCCAGCCGCGACCCTTGCGGCTTCTGCGTAGATAGCAAACTGCTCGTCTTCAGTGGGCGGAATCTGGCGTTGCAGATAGGCCATCTCGGTTCGAAATAACCCGATCCCATCTGCGCCCTTTTCGAAGGCCAGGGATAACTCCTCGTAAGAGGAACTATTGGCTGCGACTTCCAGCGTCTTGCCATCGGTGGTGCTGGCCGGGCCTATAGTCTGGATGGGGAGGAACTCGCGGCGCAGTTCCAGGGTTTTCAATTCGCGCTCGTAGAATTTTTGCACCGCCGGAGAGCCCTGAGCCAAAACCAATCCCCGAATCGCGTCGACCACCACTTCTTGCCCCGCTAGCAGCATGCTTCGTGCATTCTTAACGCCCACTAGAGTCGGGATCCCGAGCGAGCGCGCCAGAATTACAACATGCGAAGTCGCACCGGAATGTTCCAGCACGAGCGCCTTCAACCATTGCCGATCCAGCCCAAGAAGTTGCTGCGGGGCCAGCGTCTCCGCCACTACGACTGAGGGCTCGCGCAACTCGATCGCCGCGGTCTGCAGGTCGAGGCCGTAGATCTCCTGCAAAAGTTGAAGGCAGATTTCCTCAATGTCGAGCGCGCGCTCGCGGATGTACTCGCTTTCCGAATGCCGCAGAAGATCGATGAAGAACTCGCCCGCCTCCATGACCGCCTGGCCTGCGGATTTGCCCTGCGAAACATGTTCGGCGAGTTTCTGCGCGAGAGAAACGTCGCTGGCCATCGCGAGGTCGGCCTGCAGTACGGCGGCTTCGGTGGGAGATTGCGGGTGGGTAAGTTTTTCCTGAATTCGCGCCCGGACCGCCGCGATGGCCCGTTTGATCTGAGCCAGTTCTGATTGGGGATCGGAGGCGGCGCGGGTCTTCAATTCTCGCGGCAGCGCCATTCCGTTCAGCGGGATTACTTTGCCCTGGCCGATGCCTTGGCTGACCGGAGATCCGAAGCACCCCGTTACGCCCGCTGTCCGCAGAGTCCGGGGAAGAGTGCGGGGAAGTGTGCCCGCAGTCGTCGTGTGCGCTCCGGCCAGAGGCACATCACAAGCGGGAAGAACCTGCTCTACAAAGTCGAGCAGCGCGGCGTGCGCCGCCTGCTCATCCTGTCCGCGGACATGCACAACACAGCGATCGCCCTGCCGGATGTCGGTCGAGAGAATCGCCAGTACGCTTTTCAGGCTCGCAACGGAGCCGGTGCGGAGGTTGGTCAAGAAACACTCGGAGGTGAACTCGTTTGCCACTTCGGCCAACTGGCTTGCAGGCCGCGCATGCAAGCCGTCGGAAAGAGAACAAACAAATGCAAACTCCAGGGACGTGCCGCTCCTTTGTGTCATATCAACTCAATATTCAACTCAATCTCAACGCGGATCTTGATCAACGTTGGATCTTGGCGAAGATGCTGTGCGGATCTTTTAATGCTTCCTGCAGGGGAACTTGAATCACCTTGACTCCGTTGAATCGTTCGCGCTCTTCCACCGCAATGTCGACCGCAAAGATAACCGCCTGCGCCTGCCGGATGTCGTTCTCGGTCAGTTTATTTTCGATACCCATGGCACCCTGCGTCTCCACTTTGATTTCAAAACCGAGCGTCTTCGCGACCTTTTCCAGGCGCGCGGCAGCCATATAAGTGTGGGCGATGCCGGTGGGGCACGCGGTGACGGCAACAATCTTCATGCAGCTTTTACCTCCGTCGTTTCTGTCGATCGCGCGCTCCGTGCTTTCAACAGATTAATCGAGACTGCGGTCACAATTGTCCCGGTCAAGATCGCCAAAACGTATGCCACTCGGTGATCGACGACAGGTATGACAATGGGGCCGCCGTGGGGCGCGTGATCTCCAACTTTGCCGAGCATGGCGATTACGGCGGCGACCGCAGAGCCCAACATAATGCTCGGCACCACCCGAATGGGATCTGCCGCGGCAAACGGAATTGCGCCTTCGGTGATTCCGATCAGACCCATGGCGATACCGGCCAAACCCGCTTCCCGTTCCTCCGTGCTCCACAACTGCTTTCGCAGGAGCGTAGCCAAGCCCATGCCCAGCGGGGGCGTGCAGATAGCCGCGGCACATGCTCCCATGATCTGATAGTTGCCCTCTTTGATCATGGCGGCCCCGAAAAAAAATGCAGTCTTGTTGATGGGACCTCCCATGTCGAAGGCAATCATCGCACCGAGAATCAGAGCCAGCACCACCCCGTTTCCCGTACCCATCGCCATCAGCCCGCTGTTGGCGCGCGACATCAGAAGCGCGATTGGTACCCCCAGCACCTTCAGCATCACGACCCCGATCAGCCCACCCGAAAGGATGGGAATCACGAGAATGGGCATGATCGGACGAAGGTGCTTCCATACTGGAACCTTCTTCAACATCTGCACCACGTAGCCGGCGAGCAAACCGGCCAGGATTGCTCCGAGAAATCCCGCCTTAACTTGATCGGAAAGGTATCCGCCGAGAAATCCCGGGACCAGTGCGGGCTTACCGCCGATGGAGTAAGCGATATATCCAGCCAGCACGGGCAACATCAACGTGAAAGCTGCCGTTCCGATGTCAAGAATGAGCTTGAGCCGGGGCGCATTCGAAAAATCCGGTCCCGCGGGAGTCATTGGCGCAAACGCAATTGCACATGCGATCAGGATGCCTCCGCAGGCGATGAATGGGATCGCATACGAAACCCCCGTCAACAAATGCTGCCGAAGGTGCTTGAGCAGTTCAGGCATCGGTGTCCTTGGTTACGAAGAGAATTTCGTGCATTGTAGCCGCAAAGTCGCCCATCCGCTCGTTGAAGCTATAGCTCTCGATGCTGATTGCCCTTCCGAACGCAGCCCGGCATTCGCTAAAGAGGTGGCTCCGTAGTATGTGTGATTAGTCCTAATCCCGAAACAGGAGAGATGGAACGTTTGTTGCACTCAGGTAACCTTTCCGATTTGTCTTGTTGGTTGCCGCGCCCAGGGCTCCCGAGACTTCCGCCAGCCGTTTTCGCACCGATCCGGTCCGGGCTATTTGCCGGGAGCGCTCGCTGCGCGGTACTGGGTGGGCGTGATTTTGCAGGTCTTCTTGAAGACCCGGCAGAAGTAGGCAGTGTCGTTGTAACCGCAATCGAAGGCGATCTCCTTCAGAGTCAGGCTATAGGTCTGCAGCATGAACTTGGCTCGATTCACCCGCACCAGGTTTAAATAATCGTTGAAGCGCATAAACCCTTCCTTGCGGAACAAGCGCGAGATATGGTTCGGGGCCAGACCAAAGTGGTGCGCCACACTCTCCCGCGTGATCTGACTCTGAAAGTTCTCCTGCACGTACAAACAGAGTGACTCATAGGTACGAATCGCCTTCCGCGGGGGATGCTGATGAGGAGACTTCAACAGCCGGAGACAGGCGTGCAGCAGGGATTCTGTCAGTAGGCGGGCGAGTGGACCTTTGACGTGGTCCGCCGCCAGTACCATCAGCGCGGCCAGAATACTGTGCGTAGGGACATCATAGCCGCCCTGCACGCTCGTCTTCAGCGCAGCGGCGGGTGACTGGGTATCTCCCTTATGACGCACCAGGCTGATGCCGATCTGCTTTGCGCCAAACAGGACGGTCAGGGCCTCGACGTGCGCCGACCAATCCGGCTTGTTCCAGGCGTGATCGGGGATAAAAACGGCGTGGCCGCGAACGGGTTGGATCGTTTCCACCCGTCCGCTGCGTGCGATCTCCATGGTGTGACATCCCGTGAGTGGGATCGAAAGGCGTGGGAAATTAGTCACGTAGGCCAGCGCGGGCGGGGGGGTGCTGCCGTCGCCAAAATGCACCTGGCGGATCTTTACGCTGCGCAGATACTCTTCCAGTTCGCGAAGGATAATCCGATTCGCCGGGAGAGTTGTACCATTTATTCGATCCGCCTGCCGTTTCACAGAACGTTACGTTAGTCCAATTAATGTTAAATGTCTACTATATCCTTTTGCGCCCTGAATCCACCATACTCCCCCACCGTGCGCGGTCTTACTGATTTAAATACCAGAGCAGTCTCGTGTGCCCGACCGACCGCGCCAGGCAGGGTGTGCATGGCCAATTCCGAGCGAGGTGCGCAATGAACGGTAAAGTGTTGGTCCTCCCTCTAGTTCTCGCAGTCACGCTCGTGTTTACAGCTTGCGGCAGCGGCTACGACAACCCTCCAGGCACCGGGACTGGAACGCTCACGGTGCAAATGGTTCAGGCGCCGCCGGCGGCGATCGTGGCGGGCGGCGCTGCGGGGATTGTGGCCACCGTACTGTACGACAGCAAGAACGGCGGGGTGAACTGGAGTTGTACTCCGGTTGGGGCCTGCGGTACGTTCAGTCCCGCCTCGACCGCGTATCAAGTCGCAACGCTTTATACCGCGCCGACTTCCGGTCCTGCGGGCGCTCTGAACGTGCCCGTTACGATTACCGCAACTTCAGCTACAGACAGCACGCAGTCCGCGAGTGCCACAACGATCGTACAAGTCGCCACCCCCGCGTTGTTGACCGGGCAGTATGCGTTTGTTCTTGAGGGATACGCGTCGTTCGGCATGGTTGGCAGCGTCACTTTGGATGGGAACGGAAACATTGTGAGTGGCGAGGCTGACGCCTCGGCCAATGGATTCTATTCGACCGTACCCTCGATCACCGGAACGTACACGCTCGATCCCACCGGGCACGGAACGTTGGCATTTTCCTTGAACAACACCAGTTGCTGCGGCACGTTTGCCCAAACCCACTCCATCACATGCGTCTCAACTTCGGCTGCGACCGGACTGTGCTCCCATCTCCTGATTTCCGAGGCCGATCAGTTCAACGGGCTCACGATCGGCGGCGTCGGCAGCATGGATCTGCAAACCGCAGGCCCGAGTTTCTCCGCGGCACAGGTGTCTGGCGGCTATTCCTTCACCTTGATCGGATTCAGTGCGGCTGCCGTTAAGGCTGCCGGTGGAACGGGTCTGAATGGAAGTTGGGGAGGTATCTTTACCGCCAACGGTGGGTCTGTTATCAGTGGCGGAATCTTCGACACGAACACGGCGGGCGGGGCGCCTGGTTACAGCTCGATCCCATTCACCGGAACATTTACGCCGCCAGACACCAACGGGAGAGGCACGCTGACATTCACCACCAACGGCGGCACGACCTACGCCTACTACATTGTGACCCCGGAAGTATTGCGACTCACCTCCATGACAAACCTTGGCTATGCCGGCAATACCGGCAGCGCATACGGGCAGGGCACGGTGGGTACGACCAATGCCGCGCTCACCGGAGGATTCGTGTTCGGGGACCTCGGTTTCGACGTGCCCGGGAATGCAATGGGGGCCGCTGGAGAGTTCACCACGGATGGCAACGGAAGCATCACGACCGGCATCATGGATCTCAATGATTCGGGAAACTCCGGGACCCTGGATTTGGGGCTGTCCTGGGCCGCGTCCACATATTCCATCTCTGGCAGTCCGCGCGGGACCGTCACAGGGCCGTCGGGTCAGACCTATAACGTCTATCTGACCGATCCTAATCTGAACCTGCTGGATCCCAACAACAGCAGTGGAGGCGGAGGCGCTTTATTCCTGGAGACCGACGCCACCTTCAGCGCGATTGGCACGCTCGTGCCGCAACCGAGTCCGGCATCCGCAATCCTGGACGGGCCATACGGCCTCCTTCTCTCAGACCAGAACAGCCCCGCAAACTCTGACGGCGGCTTCGTCGGCGACTTTGTGGTAGCCCCAGGAGCGGGCACGTTCACTGGTGAGGGCGCCTTTCAGGGTCAGGGTCCCGGCAACGCGACACTGATCGTGGGCCCCGTGGCCGGCGCCTTCACGGCGGACAGCAATAATTCGGGTCGCTTGACCGGAACGATCACTACGACGCCGGCGTTCCCTAACGGTGCGCTCGCCGGCACTACGCCCGGAACGGAGCTGGTTTCTTTCTACCTCGCCAACGGTTCCCAGGGATTCATCGTGGAAACCGACACTGGCGCTCCTGCGACTGGATTAGTGGAGGCGCAAGATCCGGCGAGTTCCGGCGCGAGAGCGGCGAAGCGACTCCATGTGCCGCAAGTTCGCCCCTCTGGGCTGGGGGACGCGCAACATGGTCATCCGAGCGAGCCACGATAGTCGAGCTTCGGGAAGCGGGTTGAAAGATTTCAGGAGGACGTCAATGACAGGTCCGTCGAAGTTCAAAATTGATGATCGTCGCGGGATGTGCCGGCTCGGCGCGGCGTTCGGTTTGGCCGCGTGCCTCCTGTTGCTGGTTAATCCGCAGCGCTCGCTGGCCCAGGAATTCCGCGCCACGCTGACGGGAACGGTCACCGACGTCTCCGGTGCAGTTGTATCGAAGGCCGAGGTAACGGCAACCAACGTGGAAACCGGATCGACGTACACGGCCAAGACCAGTGACGCCGGGGTTTATTACATTCCCTATGTCGTGCCCGGCACCTACACCGTGAAGGCCAGTGCTAACGGCTTCAAGACCGCGATCCAGGACAAGGTTCTGTTGCTCGCGGGAAAGTATTTCGGTCAGAACTTTACGCTGCAGGTTGGCGCCGCCGCCGAGAACGTGGAGGTTACGGCAGCGCCTCCCATGCTTGAGACGGCGAACGGATCAGGCGGAACCATTCTGGATGAGCGCACGCTGCAGAATGTCCCCGTCACCGGCCGACAGGTTTACAACCTCATCGGCACCACGCCGGGCAGCCAGTTCACCGGCAGCTCCCAGCGCAGAGGGTGGGACAACGACAACGCGTACATCATGGGTGGTGGAGTCGATCCCACGGGACAGGACAACACTGGTAACTCCGGTGGATTTAATCAATTTACCCTCAACGGCACGAACATCACGCAGCAGATTAGTTACGGCAATCAGGGAGCCGGGACCTGGAACGTTTCCCCCACGCTTGACTCGGTGCAGGAAGTCAACGTGATGACCGACACCTACGATGCCCGGTATGGTCGAACTACCGGCGGCACCGTGAATGTGGTGACGAAAAACGGGACCAACGCTTTTCATGGCGAGTTAGTGGAGAGCTACAAAGATGGCAGCCTGTTCGACGCCAACACCACAACCAACGTCTTCATCTCAGGACTACCCACGCAACAGCAAGTGGAGAACCAGTTCGGCGGGACAGTGGGCGGTCCAATCAAGAAGAACAAGATATGGTTCTTTTATGGGTTTGAAGGGTATCGTCAATCGCTTACAGGTACGGTGACGGGGGACGTACCCCCCGCTTATCTACGCCCGGGCTACGTCTCTACCGCGTACCCAAATGGCAATCCAGGGGTTGATTTTGGGCTCGTCGCCGGTAACATTTCCAGCGGTAACGCAGGCGCCCTCGACCCTGGGTTGATCAGCGGGGGCGCGCAAATCGACAAGTATCTGCTCTATGGCCTTACGTTATACCAGCCCGGCGACAGCACCAACTCCAGCAATCCGAACAATGCGGTGTGCGGTCAATTTGCCACGGGGGCAGTTGGACTTCCGCCGAGCGCGTGTAACAACGGCACGAACCTTATCAACAATGTGAATTCGTTTAATGGAGGGACGAACGGCGGTCCCTTGCTTCCCGCTTCCGAATTCAACAACACGGCTCTGCTGATGCTGAAGGCAGGGTACATTCCGCTTCCCAACATTAAAGGTGCGGAAAACTATATCGGTGGATTCGGAGAACCAGCGAACTATTTCGCGCCGGCGCCGGATTTCACGACCTACAACCAGCACATGATCCGGGTGGACTACAACACCAGCGAGAAGACTAAATGGTACAGCTTCTTTGGCATGCAGCGTGGCCATGAAAACCGCAACCAGAACGGTATGCCCGGGCTATTGGCCAACGGCGTTTTCTTTCAGCGCGACAGCTATACGGCGACCGAGGATATGACTCACATCTTCTCGCCGACATTGCTCGGCGATTTCAAACTGTCGCTCAGCCGGCTGCAGAACAAGAATCCGAACGGCATCATCGCGGATGCAAAGCCCGGTAGCACGATCGGAATCAATATCACGCCACCCCCCGTGACCACTCTCCAGGACGTGCCGGAGATTCGCATCAACGGGTTCCCGGACCCAGACGGGAACGGCAACGGGCCCATTTTCGGAAACCAGAACGACCAGGAAGCATCCACCAACCTGGCGTTGGACGCGGATATTACCAAGTCGATGGGGGCCCACAATCTTCACTTCGGGGGTGGGATCTCCTACTACACCTACGGAAATCCCATCAACGGTACGGTGACCAATAATGCCAATGGAGCGTTTGCGTTTAGCGGCGAGTGGACGCGATTCGACCCACTGAACGCCAACTGCTATCAGCCCACAAGTGTGGGCCTCACTCCAACTGCGGCATGCAGCGGTGTTTACGCTCCGAATGGTTTTGGCTGGGCGGATTTCCTGCTTGGCCTGCCCAGCAGCGGCAACGTCAATTGGAATGATTCACTGTTTGATTACCAGCCGATCTGGAACCTGTATTTCCAGGACGACTGGAAGATCAACCATCGCCTGACCGTCAATCTCGGTTTGCGTTACGACGTGCAGATAGGGCTGAAGGAGCGCTATAACGAACTGCCTCGCGGCTTCTGTGAAACCTGCGTGAACCCCATTACATCGGACGGCGTTTATCAGGCCAACGTCGCCAACGCCGGCAATGTTGCGGCCTGGCAAGCTGCCGGTATCAACACCGGCGCTCTATCCCAGGTTCTAGGCACGATTGCTCCCGCTGGCCAGAATGGAAACGCAAAGAGTGCCTACAACACAGACTGGGGCAACATTGCTCCCAGGGTCGGCTTCGCGTACGCGATCGACCCTAATACTGTGGTTCGCGGAGGCTGGGGATTTATGTACGGAGGCGGGCTGGAGGGTGGTTCGCCAATCGGGTATCAGCAGCAGACAAACTATCTAGCATCCACCAACGGCAACCCTGATCCCAACCAAGGCGGAGCCGCACCCGGAACAACTTCCGCCGGTCCCTACGGAGTGGGCACGCCATTTCCGTCAAGCCCCGCTTATCCATTGGGGCTGCAACCGCCAGTCGGCGCGGCTGGCCTCGCCTTGGCAGGTGTGGGCAGCGGCGGTTTGCAGGTCGACAGTCCTTTGCGGAAGATTCCCCGCACGCAGGTCATGTCGTTGGGCGTGCAACGCGCACTACCCGGCCAAATCGCGCTCGACGTGCATTTTGCCGCCAACTACACCAGCCGTTTGCGCGCTACGCTCTGGGATAACGGCGTTATCACCTATCCTCAGTTGCAGTACGCGTTGGCGCAAGGCAGCTCGGTTTATAGCAAACAGCTTCCCAACCCCTACTACGGAGTCTTCTCGGAATCGTTTCCCGGGGGTTGCGGGCAGTCGACAACCATCCAGGCACTGGCCTTATTGTTGCCCTGGTCGCAGTACTGCGGTACGAACGGAAGCGCCCCTCCGGTCGGAGTCTACAACGCGCCCATTGGCAAGAATTGGTACAACGGCCTGGAAGTGAAACTGACCAAGCATACTTCCCGCGGCCTGACCGTCAACGTCGCCTACACGTGGTCGAAGAACATGGACGGCAGCGGGTATCAGAATGGCTATCCCTATCAGGACGCCAACGAGGTGCACTGGATTTCGCAATTTGATCGTACTCACGTTCTGGCGGTGACAGGCGTTTACGACCTGCCCGTCGGGAAGGGCAGAACGTTTCTTGCGGCTGCGCCTCGGGCCTTGGACTACGCGCTGGGCGGCTGGACGCTGGGTTGGTCCTTCGCCGCCCAGAGTGGCACGCCACTCGGCATCAACAACGGCTTCAACTATAGTTGCCCGTTTGCATCCCCGAACGGAACTTCGGTGAAGCAATGGCTCAATCCTGCGCTTACGTCATCGACTTGCTTCAGCAGCGTGCCGCATATCGGGGGCTCCGGATTTACCTACAACACCACTCCCAGCGATATCACGGCGGTGCGCAATCCCACCGTCCCGAATCTGGATCTCTCTCTGCAGAAGAGCTTCAAGATCACCGAAAAAATCAGCTTCTCGTTGCGCGGAGAGGCCTTCAACGCGCTCAACTCCGTGTTGCTGGGAGGGCCGGACAATTCCCCGACGGATGGAGTTGCCAGTCCGTTTACCAACGGGACAACGGGCAAGACTTACTGGACGGGCTTTGGAACGATAAGCCCCAACCAGGATAATTTCCCCCGAAACCTGCGGGTGACAGGAAAGATCATTTTCTAGTTTCTAGCAGCGGGCAGTCACGAATGGAGAGTTCGATTATGCGCGACTTACACCTTCGAGCGAAGCAGGAGGAAAGAAGCATGAATCCACGAGGAAGCGCGTCGTTCGTATTGCTCTTGCCGGTGACGGCGTTGGTTCTGGTGCTGCTCGTCATGCCCGGGCTGGCGCATGCGCAAAACGTGCAGGTGGATCTGTCCGCAACTTCGGCCCTCTGCAGCGGACAGGAGTGTTTCAATACCGCTGGCCTGTTCAACACTGGAGTCCAGTTTCTGGGCACCAACGGCATGGACAACGGCAACAATTGCACCCCAACCGCGCCGTACACGAACTGCCCGGACGCATACTCCGCGAATCAGTTGGGATTGTCGACGAGCACGCCTCCCACA
>Ga0210400_10001775_pt1 | contig 21056 bp, 21 predicted proteins | sample IncBWH26MmetaG_FD_155456 | JGI IMG/M metagenome (GOLD analysis project Ga0210400, IMG submission 155456) | Forest soil microbial communities from Barre Woods Harvard Forest LTER site, Petersham, Massachusetts, United States - Inc-BW-H-26-M | ecosystem: Environmental > Terrestrial > Soil >...
GTCATCGACCACGATGCCGACCGCAAGCACGAGGCCGAACAAGGTCAGATTGTTGATTGCAAAGCCAGCGCGGCCATCGCGGCGAAGGTGCCGACCAACGATACCGGGATCGCCACGATGGGAATGATCGCCGGACGCCATCCCTGCAGGAATACCAGCACGACAATGACGACGAGGATCATCGCCTCATAAATCGTCTTGATCAATTCGCTGACGGATTGCGCGATGAATTCGGTCGGATTGTAGCCGATATTGTAATCGAGCCCCTTGGGGAATTCGGCCTTGAGCTTGACCATCGCATCAGTAATATTTTTCGCCGTGGCCAGCGCATTCGAGCCGGGGCGCTGGGTCACCAGCAACGCCACCGCGGTCTTGCGAAGCAGGAAGCTGTTGGTAGTGTAGTCCAGCGCTCCCAATTCGATCCGGGCTACATCACGCAGCCGCACGGTGCGCCCGTCGGCGCCGGCTTTGACGAGGATATCTTCGAACTGCCGGATATCCTTCAACCGGCCGGTGAAGGTGAGGTTGGGCTGAAATGCCCGGTCCGCGATCGGCGGAGCGGCGAGTTGGCCGCCGGTGATCTGCAGGTTCTGGGCGCGAATCGCTGCCAGTACGTCACCCGCAGTCAGCCCAAGATTCGCGATCTTGTCGGGATCGAGCCACAGGCGCATGGAGTAGTCGCGCGCGCCGAAAATCTGGATGTCGCCGATGCCATCGAGCCGAAGCAGCTGGTCACGGACCTGAAGCAGCGCGTAGTTGCTGATGTAAAGCTGGTCGAAGGTGTCGTCGGGCGACAGCATGAACACGACCATCAATATGTCCGGGCTGTTCTTGCGCGTGGTCACGCCGTTTCGCTGCACCTCATCCGGCAGTTGCGGCTGCGCGATCGCGACCCGGTTCTGGACCAGCACCTGGGCCTTGTCGAGATCGGTGCCGAGCTTGAACGTGACCGTGATCGTGAGCTGGCCGTTCGAGGTCGCCTGGCTGTAGAGGTAGAGCATGTCCTCGACGCCGTTGATCTGCTGCTCGATCGGCGCCGCAACGGTATCGGAGACGGTCTGTGCCGAAGCTCCGGGATATTGCGTGGTGACCACGACGGTCGGCGGCACGACTTGCGGATATTCTGCCACCGGCAACGTGGTGTAGGCGATCGCGCCGACGATCAAGAGCACGATCGACAGCACCATAGCCAGAATCGGCCGGTTGATCGAAAGCTGACCGAGGTTCATATCTTGCTACCGGCAGGAGCGGCTTTGGCAGCGTGCGGGCTTACCTTCGCTCCAACGCGCGCGCGCTGCAGACCTTCGACGATGACGCGGTCTTCCGGTTTCAGACCTTCGCGGATCACGCGCAAGCCGCCGTCGAGTGGACCAAGAATGACCGGCCGCGCCTCCACGGTATCATCGCCCTTGACCACGAAAACGATCTTGCGCGACTGATCGGTCGCGACGGCCTCATCCGGCACCAGCAACGCATCATAAGGCGCGCTTCCGATCAATCGCACCCGGCCGAACTGGCCGGGCAGGATCGAATAATCCTTGTTTGAGACCACCGCCCGCTGGCGCAGCGTACCGGTCGAGACATCCAACCGATTGTCGATGAAATCCATCTTGCCGTCATGCGACGGCTTGGTTTCACCGGTCAAGGTCACCTGAACGGGATTCGGCGTGTCGCGCGAACTGGGACGCTTACCTTCAAAGTAAAGCCGGTTGTCCTTGAGATAAGTCGCCTCATCCACGTCGAAGTAGATGTAAATCGGATCGAGCGAGACGATCGAGGTCAGGAGCGTTGCCCCGCCTTCGCTACCCTGCACGAGATTGCCGACGCTGACGAGATGGCGACTGACCCTGCCGCCGATCGGGGCCACCACATGGCTGAATTCGATATTGAGCTGGGCCGCCTTGAGCAAGCCTTCGGCTTGTATTTGCGCGGCCTTTGCCGCCTGCAAGGCCTGGCGGCGCTGGTCGACGACCTGTTCGGAGACCGCACTGGTCTGGACCAGGTTCAGGCCGCGGTCGAGTTCGCGCCTGGCAAGCTCCGCCTTGGCACGCGCATCCGCGAGCTGGCCGTCCGCCTGCTGGGCAACGGCTTCGAAGGGACGGGAATCGATGACGTACAGAAGGTCGCCGGTCTTGACGAAGGCACCGTCGCGAAACTCGACGCTGGTGACGAATCCACCGACGCGGGCGCGAACCTGAACCTCTTCGACCGCCTCGAACCGTCCGGTGAACTCGTCCCAATCCGTGACCGTACGTTTGGTGGGCTGGGCCACCGTGACAGGCGGTGGAGCGGCCGCGGCTGGCGGCGGCTTGTCGCCGCAACCGGACAAGGTGACCGCAAGCAGCATGATCAGCAGCCTGAGATCGCGCAATGAACGGCTAGTGACAGTTTGAGCTAACCGCTCGGATTTCTCAGCCGCGCTCAATTCCATCTCCTCTGCACTTTCTACCGCGATCAATCGAGGCGATCACAATCGCCGGCAGCATCAAGATGAGACCGGTCAGCAGTCTGTTCAAGAACCGGCCGGGATCAAGCAAAATCGTTATGCGTCGGCGATGCCGGGCTCTCAAACGCACCTGCACGGGCCAATGTTGTTGGAATAATCTGCCATGAGGCGGTATCGAGCGGTGCGCGCGACCATGCGCGTTCGTCGCCGGCCATGCAGACTTATTCCGGACGTCGTAAAACTGTCGCGCCGATCCCGGCGGGGTCATTTTAAGGCTTCCCCTCCTCGCGATTACTCCGCTAAATTGCTTCCAAAGCTACAACAAAATCAAATCGTCCGGGGAGGACAATCGTCGTGCACAAGGGCCGTGCCGTTTGCTGTGCGGTGGGCGAGGCTGATTTCGGCCGCCTTGCCGGCATGGGTGAAGCATTCGACCATTTGCACCCTGCGCGCGCGTGTCTGACGGTCAGTGGCGTGCGCGACCGCGTGCCCTCCGAGACCGATAACCCCCCCGAGCCAATCCCTGAACCATGGATGCCGCGCCACCCGCGCGACAGCGACAGCCCCGCGCACATGCGCGGATTTCTTTTTCTGGCCGTATAAGATCATCGGAGGAAAAATGTACACCGGAAAGCAGGCTCATCTCCGTCCCCTTCAGCCCGCCTTCATCATGGCAAACTCCGGCGAGACCGTGAGCTATGCGGAGCTGGAGGCGCGCAGCAACCGGCTGGCTCATTTGTTTCGCAATCGCGGCATGAAGCGGCTCGATCACTACGCCATCTACATGGAGAACAACAGCCGCTACCTCGAGGCCTGTGGCGCAGGCGAGAGGGCCGGTTTGTATTTCACCTGCGTCAATTCGTACCTGACGGGAAGCGAGCTTGCCTACATCGTCGACAACAGCGAATCCCGCATTCTCATCACCTCGGTTGCAAAGCTGGAGGTGGCCCGCGAGGCCCTCAAGCAATGTCCCAAGGTCGAACTCTGTATCGTCGTCGACGGCGAGAGCGAGGGCGAACGCATCATCGGCCTGCGGGAAGCCACCCGCGGACTGCCCAAGACACCGATACCGGACGAATGCATCGGGACCGCGATGCTCTATTCGTCTGGCACGACCGGGCGGCCGAAGGGCATCTTAAGGCCTCTGCCCGAACAACCGCCGGCGCAGCAGCTGCCGATCTTCGACTTCCTGCAAAAACTTTGGCAGTACCGCGAAGGCATGATCTATCTGTCGCCGGCGCCACTTTATCATTCGGCGCCGCAGGCCGCGGTCAATCTCGCGATCCGGATAGGTGCCACCGTCATCATCATGGAAAGCTTCGACCCCGAACGTTATCTCGAGCTGGTCGAGAAATGGGGCGTGACCCACAGCCAGCTGGTGCCGACGATGTTCTCGCGCATGCTGAAGCTGCCGGAGGCCGTGCGGACGCGCTATGACCTTTCATCCCTCGAGATCGCGGTCCATGCAGCGGCGCCCTGTCCGGCCATGGTGAAGGACGACATGATCAAATGGTGGGGACCGATCATCCACGAATATTACGGCGCCACCGAAGGCCTCGGGTTTACCGCTTGCAGCAGCGCCGAGTGGCTTGCCCACCGAGGGACCGTCGGCAAGGTCCTGCTCGGTGAGCTTCATATTCTCGATGAAAACATGAAGCCATCCCCGGCCGGCACGTCCGGCACGGTCTGGTTCAGGACCGCGACGCCGTTTGAATATTTCAACGACTCGAACAAGACCCGCGAGGCCCGCTCGCCCGACGGCACCATGAGCACCGTCGGCGACGTCGGTTATGTCGACAGCGACGGCTTTCTCCATCTGACCGATCGCGCGACGTTCATGATCATCTCGGGAGGCGTCAACATCTATCCGCAGGAATGCGAGAACCTCCTGATCACCCATCCCAAGATCGCCGACGCCGCGGTATTCGGTGTCCCCAATGCCGATCTTGGCGAGGAGGTCAAAGCGGTGGTGCAGCCGATGCCTGGAATTCTGGCGTGTCCGGATCTTGCCGAGGAACTGATCCTGTTCTGCAGCCAGTCGCTGTCGCGCCAGAAGGTGCCACGCTCGATTGACTTCGAGGCCCAACTGCCACGGCTGCCGACCGGAAAACTCTACAAGAGACTGCTGCGCGACCGTTACTGGGGCAACAAGACCTCGCGAATCCTGTGAGGAAGCGATTACGGCTGAATCGCGGTTGAGGTTGGCGATCCGCACGTCTGGATAGTGCTACGGAAATGGCCGACCCACGCGATCGCCTTGCCATTCGGGCTTTCCGGCAAAGCCGCTGCTTGATTGATCGCGGGCTTTTTGCTGAAATGCCGGTAGCTGAGGGTGTGAAATGAAATGGATGAAAGAGCGCGACCTTTTGATCGCACAAACCAAGGCTTTTGTTCAGTCTGTCACCGGGAAGATAGCGGCGGCAGACGCTCGGGATGAGCTGCGGCACGTCCTGATTGATTCAACCGCGGCTGACGCAATCGCGGCAGTGGAACGGCCTGTCGAGACCAAGCCGATCGAGACCGTACAGATCACTCGGCCGCCACCGGTTCGTCTCGGCGACTTCCGCGAAGAAATCCTCGGAAGGGTGGCTGCGTTCCGCGCCCACCAGGAGCTTTTCAATCGCGAACGCAATGAATATTTCAATTCTGTCCTGACAAGGCTTCGCGCTTCGACAGATCAGACGCCCAAGGCCTCGGACGAGCGGCCCCTTAAACCGTGATCTGGGCGTTTGTGTCGCCCGGCATGGCGTGACTTTTGCTCCGTTCGATCGGTTCGCCGTTGCCAGTAATCATCACCCGGCTGCGGTTGAACAAGCTGCTGGACACGAGTTGAGCCGCATTAGAAGCGCCGCGCGACCTTCTGCTGATCGCTGGCGAGATTCTCGGCCTCGACCGCCCGGCGAAAACCGTCGCGCGCCTGCAATCGCTGCCAATAGGCCGCGACCGCCGGGCCGAAATCGCTCGAAAGACCAATCCGCTGCGCCAGCAACAGCGCATATCCGACCGAAATATCGGCTGCGGTGAAACGGCCGGCGCAAAGCATGTCGCTTTTTGCCGCGGCGGCTTCCACCGCGCGCAACCGGCCGAAGAACCATTTCGCATAATCGGTCGCCACCTGCGGATTACGCCGTTCCTCCGGTTCAAGCGCCGTGTAGCGCAGCACCAGCGTTTGCGGGAACGTCAGTGTCGCCTCGCCGAAATGCAGCCAGTTGAGAAACGCGCCGTAGTCCGGTTCATCGACATCAACCGCGAGCGGCGTCGGCCCGTAGCGCGTCACAAGATAGTGCGCGATCCCGGCAGATTCCGTCATCCGTGTATCGCCGTCGAGCAGCAGCGGAATGGTGCCGAGCGGATTAAGGCCGAGATATTCCTTGGCAAAAACCCTTGGCGGGAACGGCAGCATCTTGAGGTCGTAGGGCAGTCCGAGTTCTTCGAGCGTCCATAGCGGCCGGAACGAGCGCGCCGCGGCGCAGTGATAAAGCGTGATCATGCCGTTCTGCCTCTATCTCCGATTCACTGGGGTATGCAATTCCGGAAGCGGTCTCTGTTCCCGCGGCGTGCCCTTAACAACCCTGAGGCTAAACTCCACTGCAATCAAAAGCCACTGGTGTCGATGGCCTCGTCGCTTTGCGTTCCGCAATGAAAAAGCCTTGCGATCTCCTGCGACGGTTCCCAATTAGGTGACGAAACCACCCACGATCCCGAACCGCCATGGATTCTCAGATTCACTATTTGCCGCTGACGCCGGGATTGTTTTCTGTCCTGGTATTTCTGGTTGTGGGCCTGATCATCCTGATTCAGCTCCGCATCCTCAGATACGCCTATATGCGGCTCGGGGTTGGTCCGGGCGTCGCGCTTGTTCTTCTGTTCGGTTCGCTGATCGGTAGCTATTTCAATATTCCGATTACAGTCCTGCCGGGACATCCGGTCCGATCGGACGAGATCGTCGACTTCTTCGGAATGCGTTATATCGTGCCTTTGGTTACGTCATGGCCGGGTACCGTTATTGCAGTAAATGTCGGCGGCGCCGTCATTCCAACCATCATGTCGTTCTATCTCGTCATCCGCTATCAACTCTGGATCAAGGCCGCGCTGGCCGTGGCGGCCATTGCCTTTGTTATGCATTCGATGGCCACACCGGTACCCGGGATTGGCATCGCCGTACCCGTCCTCGCCCCTGTCGTGACCACCGCGATCCTGGCCTTCATCCTTTCTCGCGAATACGCACCACCCCTTGCCTATATCGGCGGATCGATGGGAACGTTGATCGGCGCCGATCTCCTCAATCTCAACAGGATCGGCGACCTTGGCGCTCCGGTCGCCTCGATCGGCGGCGCGGGAACGTTCGACGGCATCTTCCTGACAGGCATTCTCGCCGTGCTGCTGGCCGGTCTTGCCGCCCCTTCACGCCCACGACCGGCCTGGTAAGCGCAGGGAATGGCAGGTCCGCGGATATTGCCGGGCCAGCCGAGTTGCCACCCTCCCCGACTATCAATAATAAGAATGAAAAGCTGCCGGGAACGGCGATATTGATCGATCGTCCTGCCGGAAAGAAACAAGGGTACGGTTACGCCTATGGAATCTCCGGCAAGCACCGCGCCAAATGCGGTCGGTAAATGGTCGCCTTCGCCAGATGCAAGCGGCATCGTGAAGAGCGTTCACGCCATGCTGCACCCGCGCAATATTGTGCTGGTCGGCGCGACCGACAAGCCGGGCAATTACGCCGAGCGCATCTGGAACAATCTGATCAAATATAAATTCGAAGGCGGCCTTTATCCGGTCAACGGCAAACGCGAAACCATCTGGGGCGTCCCCTGTTACAAGGATTTTGCCAGCCTGCCCGACAAACCCGATCACGTGCTGGTGCTGGTGCCGGCGCGTTTCGCGGTACAGGTTATCCGCGACGCCGCGGCGGCCGGTGCCCGCTCGGCCACCATCGTAACCTCCGGATTCAGCGAATTGCAGGACGATGAAAGCCAGAAGCTCGCCGCCGAACTGCAGCAGGCGATCCAGGAAACCGGCCTCGCTGTCACCGGCCCGAATTGTCTTGGTAATCTGAGCGCCGGCGAGAAACTGTTCACCAATATCGACGACCGCGTGGTCACGATGGAGGCCGGACCGGTCGCGATCGCCGGTCAATCCGGTGCCATTGTCATGGCGATCCGTCAGGCGCTGGAGGATCGCGGCGTCGGCGTCGGCTACATGGTCACGACCGGAAATGAGGCCGGATTAGAGACGCCCGATCTGATGACGTATTTTGCGGCCGATCCTTCAATCCGCGTGATCGTGGTTTATCTCGAGGGCGTGCGTAATACCAAGGTGTTCCGCGATGCCTGCAAGGCCGCGCGCGCAGCCGGCAAGCCGGTGATCGCCCTCAAGCTCGGCGCGTCCGAAGGCGGACGGGCCGCCGCGATGGCACACACCGGTGCGCTGGCCGGATCGATCGAGACCTTCGACGCCATTTCGACCCGGGAAGGCGTGATCCGCGCGCGGGGCCTGGATGAATTGATCGAAACCACCGAATGCTTCGTTCATGCCGATCCGCCGAAGGGTAATCGTCTTGCCGCGGTCACGCTGTCGGGCGGCAAGCGCGGGCTTTTGATCGACGCCTTTTCAGCCGCAGGATTGAATTTTTCCGGGCTGAGCCAGAATGCAAACGACAAACTGGCGAAGATGCTGGGCCCGGGCAGTATCGTCGGCAATCCGCTCGACGCGGGCTTCGCCGCGGTGGTCGACCCTTCGGTCTACATGCAGTCGATCAAGATCATGATCGACGATCCCGACACCGATATCGTCATCATCGACTCTGAGCTGCCAAAGGCACCGCACGAACTTCGCGAACGAAATCTGCACATCGTCAATGAAATGGCTGGAAAGGCCAGCAAGCCGGTCATCTATATCTCGACGATGTCAATCGGTTTTACGGAATTCACCAAAGGCTTGCGGAAATCGTTGCCGCATATCGCCGTGATGCAAGGCCTGGACCGGGCGGTGGGCGCGATCAAGGCCTTGATCGAATATGCCTCGCTGCGCAAGGAAGTGCCCGATATCGTATCGAGTTCCAGTGCAGCGGCGCGGGCGGCACTTGAAAATGCGCTCCGGAGCGCCAGGGGCGCGGCGCTCGACGAGGTCGCGTCAAAGAAATTGCTCAAGGCTTACGGCATTCCCGTGTCAAAGGAAGCGATCGCGCAGACGGCGGCGGATGCCGTGAAGATCGCCAACAAGATCGGATTTCCAGTTGTCGCCAAGGTGGTCAGCGCGGAGATTTTGCACAAATCCGACATCGGCGGCGTGGTGCTGAATATCAACAGCGCAGCCGAAGTCAGAAAAGCCTTCAACGACATTACCGCGCGGGTCAAGAATCTGAAGAACAAGCCGAAGCTCGAAGGCATCCTGATCGCCCAGCAGATCAAGGCCGAACTTGAGCTTGTCGTCGGCGCCTCCCTCGATGCCGAGATGGGTCCGGTGGTGCTGTTCGGCACCGGCGGCGTCGATATCGAACTGATGAAGGACGTCGCGCTGGCCGGCGCGCCGCTCGATGCCGCCGAGGCAAAAGAACTGATCGGCCGCACCAAGGCCGGGGTCAAGCTCAGGGGCTATCGCGGCGGGCCCGCCCTGCACTAAGCCTCGGCCGTGAAGGCCCTCGTCGGCCTGTCCAATCTGATGGCCGATGCCGGCAATCGCATCGCCTCGATCGACGTCAATCCGTTTCTGATCAATACCAGAACCGGCGTCGCCGTCGACGGTCTGATTGTTCTCAACAATGCCGCGGCGAAAAGCGCCGCCGGCCATTGATTATCAAATCACAAGGGGCATCCGATGAGACTTACTTTAGGGGCATTGGCAATCGTCGGCGTGACGATTTGCGGTGCTGCAATGGCGCAGGCTCCAAATGCGGTTTCCCCGTCTCCGGCATCGTCGGATTCATTTCCGGCATGGGCCTATCCATGGGTTCCGGATTTCAAGTCCGCGCCCGACGATGGCGTGCCGCGGCACGTTCCCGACAGCGCGGCTGCATTCACCATTACGCAGGAACGCGACCTTTTCTTCGCGCCCGACTGGCATCCTGACGATCACCCCGCCATGCCGGATGTCGTTGCGCACGGCAGACCGCCGGATGTTCGGGCCTGCGGCTCATGTCATCGCACAGAAGGCACCGGTGGCCCGGAGAACGCCAGCCTGGCCGGCCTTCCCGCCGCCTATATCGCCCAGCAGATGGCCGATTATAAAAGCGGCGCGCGGAAATTTGCCGGACCCCCGCAGCGTGGCCCGGTCCTGGTGATGACCGCGATCGCCAAGGCCGCCAGCGATGCCGATATAGCGGCCGCGGCGGCCTATTTTTCCTCACTCAAGCCGAGGTCTCTAATCAAGGTCGTCGAAACCGACATGGTCCCGGCGACACAGATCGCCCGCGTGTTCTACATGCTTTCGAAAGACGGCGGCACAGAACCGATTGGCGAGCGTATCATCGAGGTCCCGGACGATGCGGCGCAATTCGAACATCGCGACAGCCGTTCGACGTTCACGGCGTATGTGCCAAAAGGCAGCATCGCAAAGGGCGAGGCCTTGGCGAAGACCGGCGGAGCAGGCATCACGACGCCTTGCGCGATCTGCCATGGGCCGGACCTGAGGGGTGTGGCGTCCATTCCCGGTATTGCCGGTCGTTCGCCGAGCTATCTCGTGCGACAGATCTACGACATCCAGCAGCATGCACGGGCCGGAAGCGCCAGCGCCCTGATGGTGCCCGTGGTCGAAAAGCTTACGCAGAACGACATGATCTCGCTGGCGGCTTACGTTTCGTCCTTGAAGCCTTGAACAACTGTTATCGACCGGCCTGGAGCCTGCGATGGCGGGCACCGGGCCGACGGCGCATTTCATAAGTGCGCGCCCCTAGACCGAAGGTCGCAGGGCTTCTCCGGGGTTATTATTAGCAAAAACGAACCGAAAAGGTTACGCTCCCGACTTGCAAAGGCGTCGAAGAATGCCGCGCGAGAAGACACATCATCTTGTCTGGGAGGACAACATGGGCACCCCACAACGACCTTGGCAGGTCGACCGACGGGCTATCCTAAAGACAAGCGCAGCACTTGCTGCAGTGCAGTTCTCATCTCCCTTCATCATCAAGGCCAGAGGCGAAACCCCGGTGCGAATCGGCTTGGTCGATCCGTTGACGGGAGTTTATGCGGCAATCGCCCAGGGCGAAGTGGTGGGAGCAAAATTCGCCACCGAGGAGATCAACAAGAAAGGTGGCATTCTCGGCAGGCCGGTCGAACTGCTGATCGAAGACTCGGCTAATGATGTCGGCACCGGCGTGCAGAAGGCGCGAAAACTGATCGAACGCGATCAGGTCAGCTTCATTGTCGGCGATGTGAATTCCGGCATCGCGATTGCGATAGCGCAGGTCACCAGCGAAAAGAAGGTGCTTCATATCGTTTCCGGGGGCCACACCGATCCGATCACCGGCGCAAACTGTTCGTGGAACGTATTTCGGGTCTGCAACTCCACCACCATGGACGCCAATGCCATTGCGTCAACCCTGATGGAGAAATTCGGCAAGAAATGGTATTTCCTGACGCCGGACTATGCGTATGGCCATTCGGTCCAGGCCGGCTTTGAAAAGCTGTTGAAGGCCGCGGGCGGCACTTCCGCTGCATCCCTTGTCCCTTTGGGCACCCCCGATTATTCAGCTTACCTGATTCAGGCCAAGGCCTATGGCCCGCAAGTGCTGATCAACGTCATGGGCGGCGGCGACCAGGTCTCAAGTCTCAAGCAATTTGTCCAGTTCGGTCTGGACAAGCAGATGGCGGTCGGCGGCACCTTGTTCGAACTCGAGAGCATACGCGCGGTCCCCGACGGCGCGCGCGTCGGGTGGTGGACCATGGAGTGGTGGTGGGACCAGCCCGACGTGCCGCACGTCGCGGAATTCAATGCCACCATGAAGAAGATCACAGGCCTGTCCGCCACCGCCCGCAACTGGTTCGGCTACGCGTCGGTACAGACCCTCGCGACGATTGCGAACCAGGAGAAGACACTCGACGCCGTGAAACTGGCGCGCGCGCTTTCCGGATTCAAGCTGCCGCCGGAGATCGCGTTGCAGCCAGGCGCACCTTCATTCCGCGCCGGAGACCATGAATTGATGAGCACTGTATTTGTCGGCGAGGTCCATCCCCCACAGGGCGATCCCGACAATATGTTCACGGTACGCAATCCCGTTCCGGGTGAAAAAGCCGCCGGTCCCGCCGAGAACACTGGCTGCAAGATACAATGGCCGGCGTGAGACAGAAAACATGAGATAAGCATTGCCGGCCGGCGTTTCATCACGCCAGCCGAAACGAAACGTCAAACAACAGAAACGATCTGTTCGGAGGAAGACCCATGATATCGCAGACTTTCAGCGCCAAGATCACTCGCCGCACGCTCGTGAAGGGCGTCGCAGCACTGGGCGCCTTTCAGGTGGCTTCCCCCTTCATCATTCAGGCACGCGGCGAGACGCCGATCCGGATCGGCATGGTCGATCCTCTCACCGGCGTTTACGCGGCGCCGGCTGGCAACGAGGTGATGGGAGCCAGGCTTGCCGTCGACCAGATCAACGCCAAGGGCGGTATTCTCGGACGCCAGGTCGAACTACTGGTGGAAGATTCCGCCAATGATGTCGGCACCGGCGTCCAAAAGGCCCGCAAGCTGATCGAGCGCGATCAGGTCAACTTCATGATCGGCGATGTCAATTCGGGCATTGCGGCTGCAATCGCGCAGGTCACCAACGAAAAGAAGATCCTGCACATCGTTTCAGGAGGGCACACCGATTCGATCACCGGCAAGGATTGCAAATGGAACGTGTTCCGCGTTTGCAATACCACGCGGATGGAAGCGAATTCGGTTTCCAGCGTGCTGTACAGCAAGTACGGCAAGAAATGGCACTTCATCACGCCAGACTACGCCTTCGGCCACACGCTCTATGACGCCTGTACCGAAGACCTGAAAAAGCTCGGTGGTACCGTTACCGGCAACGAACTCACGCCGCTCGGCACCACCGATTTCTCCGCCTATTTGATCAAGGCGCGGGCGGCCAATCCGGATGTGATGATCCTGCTGGTGCAGGGCTCCGACATGATCAACTGCCTCAAGCAGGTCGTGCAGTTCGGCCTCAACAAGCAGATCCACGTGGCCGGAACGCAGCAAGAGCTTGAGTCGCTAGCCGGCCTGCCGCCGGAAGCGCGGATCGGCGTCTGGATGTTCGAATGGTACTGGAAGCAACCGGGCGTTCCCGGCGTCGACAAGTTCGTCGCCGATGTCCGCAAGGTCAACAAAGGCAATGTACCTACCGCGCGACACTGGTTCGGCTATGTTTCGGCGATGAGCTTCGCGCTGGTTGCGAACCAGGAGAAAGCGCTCGACGCGGTCAAGCTTGCAGCTGCATTGGAGAATTTTGAGCTGCCTGACGATGTCAAGCTGCAACCCAACAAGGTCTACTACCGCAAGGGCGACCACCAGTTAATGACGTCGGCTTTTGTCGGCGAGGCACAATCCAAGGGCAAGGACGATCCGGAAGATCTGTACCGCGTCGACGAAGTTGTCCCCGGCGACAAGACGGCTCCGACTGTCGGTGAGACCGGCTGCACCGTTCAGTGGCCGGCATAAGATAAGGGCCCGTTATTTTATGAGATCCGGGGACTCACGCCTCCCGGGTCAGACGCATGTTTTCTTATCCGGTGAGTTATGACGCAACTTCTCCTGTTTAATGTCACCAACGGGCTCATCATCGGTGCCTTCTACGTGCTGATGGCGCTTGGCCTTTCCCTCATTCTCAATTTGAGCAACGTCATCAATTTCGCGCATGGCGGATTTCTCGTCATCGGCGGCTACATCGCCTATGCGATTACGCCCTATCTCGGCTTTTGGGGAGCGCTGCTGCTGGCGCCACCCCTGACAGCCGTTATTGGGCTCGTGGTCGAACGGGCGCTGATCCGGCCGCTCTATGGGCGCGATCCGCTCTACAGCCTGCTGCTGACGTTCGGTCTGGCGTTCATGATCGAGGACGGCACTCGCTTCATCTGGGGCCCACAGGGCAAGCCCGTTACCATCCCGGCATTTCTGGCGCAGCCGCTGAGCAACGATCTGTTTTTCATTACCGGCTACCGCCTGTTCATGGTGGCGGTGGTGATGGTGGCAGTGACCTTGCTGTTCCTGCTGTTGCGCTATACCCGATTGGGCATCCGCATCCGTGCCGGCACGCTCGACCTGGAAACCGTCGCCGCGCTGGGAATCAATGTGCAAATGCTGCGCTCGCTCAATTTCGCAGTCGGCATTTTTCTCGCGGGACTGAGCGGCGTACTGGCGGCAGGGCAACTGGGTCTTGAGCCGACCATGGGCACCGGCCTGTTAATGCCGAGCTTCATTGCCATCATTGTCGGCGGGATCGGCAGCCTGCCGGGAACGCTGGTCGGCGGTTTACTGATCGGCGTGGCATCCGGCTTGACGGCTGTGTTTTTACCGGCCGCCAGTGAGGCGGTCATCTACGTCATGATGGCGGTGGTTCTTCTGTTGCGCCCGCGCGGACTATTCGGCGAAGAAGGAATGATGAGTTGAGTGCCGAACAGATTCGCAAGCTGATCGTTCTCGCGGCGATCTGGATAATATTGATACTCGCCCCCTATTGGATGGTGCCGCTCGGGGGCTACACCGCTCTCGCGACGCGCGTCCTGGTGCTTGGACTGGCTGCGATGTCGGTCAATTTCCTGCTGGGATTTACCGGCGTCCTGTCCTTTGGACACGCCGCCTATTTTGGTCTTGGCGCCTATGGCACCGGCCTGACGCTGAAATTTCTGGCGCCTAGCACACCGCTGGCTCTGGTCGCCGGAATGCTGCTGGGCGGTGTTTGCGGTGCGATCCTGGGCACGCTGATCGTGCGGCGGCGCGGCGTCTATTTCGCCATGGTGACGATCGCCTTCGGCCAGGTTTTTTACTACATCGCCTTTCAATGGAGTTCGCTGACGGGCGGAGACGACGGGTTGCGCGGCTTCTCGCGTCAACCGATCGACTTCGGCCTGTTCAAGCTCGACATTCTGTCCGACGCCAACACCTTCTATTTCTTCGTCTTGTTCTGCTTTGCGCTCGCCGTCGGCGCCATGGGATTCATTTTGCGATCTCCGTTCGGCCGGACCATGATTGCGATCCGCGAGAACGAACGCCGCTCCCGCTTCCTTGGCATCCCCGTGGAACGACACATCTGGATCGCATTTACGTTATCCTGCTTCTTCATGGGATTTGCCGGCGCGCTGTATGCGCTTGTCAACAACTTCGCTGATCCAAGAGGACTGCATTACAGCCAGTCCGGTGATTTCGTCATGATGGCTGTGATGGGGGGCATGCGCAGCTTCTGGGGTCCGCTGCTCGGCGCCGCCGTTTTTGTGATATTGCAGGACTATCTGTCGAGTATCACCGTCAACTGGATGTCGTTCGTTGGATTGCTGTTTGTCCTGGTGGTGCTGTTTTTCCCGCGTGGACTGCTTGGCGTTTTTCGGCGGAGCAAGGCATGAACGTCCTCGAAATCAATGACGTCACCAAGAGATTCGGCAACCTCGTGGCCGTGCGCGACGTATCGCTCAACGTGGCAAAGGGAGAGATGTGCGCGATCATCGGACCGAACGGTGCGGGAAAGACCACCTTCTTCAACCTGATCAGCGGATTTTTTCCGCCGACCTCGGGTGCCATCAATTTCGATGGCCGCGACATCACCAGGCTCGCGACGCATCAGCGCGTCGCGCGCGGCATGGCCCGAACGTTCCAGATCACCGAAATTTTTCCGGAGCTCACCGTCTTCGAAAACGTCCGCATTGCCGCGGAAGTCGCCGGCGGATATCGGTTGCGGCCCTGGATCAACCGTTCGGAAAAAGGAGAAATCCATCGGCGCGTCGAGGAGACGCTCAAACTGGTTGCTCTGGAAGCCAAAACGGATCGGCTGGTGGGTGAACTCGCGCACGGCGATCAGCGCGCCGCCGAGATCGCCATGGCGCTGGCGTTGAAACCGCATCTGCTGCTGCTCGATGAACCGACCGCAGGGATGGGCGATCAGGAAACATTCCAGATCACCCAGTTGATCCGCCGGCTGCATCGCGACAACGATTACACCATCGTGCTGATCGAACATGACATGCGCGTCGTGTTCAATCTCGCCGACCGAATCTGCGTACTCGATCAGGGCCGCATGCTGGCGCAAGGCACCCCGCAGGAGATCGCCGCCAACGAAACCGTTCAAGCCGCCTATTTGGGCAACGCCGCATGACCGCAGCACTGACCGCCGAAGGCCTCCACACCTATTACGGCAAGAGCCATATCCTGCACGGCGTCGGACTGGAGGTTGCCGAAGGCAAGATTACCGCCTTGCTGGGCCGCAATGGCGCAGGCAAGTCCACGACGCTGCGCAGCCTGATGGGGCTCACTCCCGCCCGCGAGGGCAAGATCACGATCTTCGGCGAGGACACCACGCATTGGCCGACCTTCCGTATCGCCGCCCAGGGCGTGGGTTATGTGCCTGAAGGCCGGCGCATCTTCGCCAATCTCAGCGTCGAAGAGAATCTAAAGGTGCCGCTGGAGCGTGGAGGTCCCTGGACCGTCGAACGCATCTACGCGCTGTTCCCCCGCCTCGAGGAACGAAAGCTTAACCGCGGCCGTCAGCTTTCCGGCGGCGAACAGGAGATGTTATCGATCGGCCGCGCTTTGCTGCTGAACCCGCGGCTGTTGATTCTCGACGAACCTTCTCAAGGATTGGCGCCGCTTATCGTCCGCGAGGTGTTCCGCATCGTCCAGCAGATGAAGGCTGAGGGCATTTCCGTCCTGCTGGTCGAACAGAATGCACGGATGAGCCTGGAAATTGCCGACAACGCCTACGTGCTGGATGACGGTATCGTCGTCTATTCAGGACCGGCCCGCGAACTCGCCGCTGACGAAGCGCGGGTTCGGGCGCTCGCGGGCGCCAGCGCCGAAGAATGGACACTGACCTAGATCGGTTTCGAACCCGGAACCGTTATTTGGCGCGCCGGCTCCCGGCAGCGGTCTTTCGCTCGTTTTGCTTTACCCGTACAATCAGGCAATGACGAACGGCGCAGGTCTTGTCACACCAGCCTGTCGCAGCCGGGTTGCGGAATGAAGACACGGGCCAGCAATCTGATGATCGGAACCACCACGCTCGCGGTCATTGCCGCGGCGTTTGTCGGCTTGCTCGGGTTCCGGAAAATCCACAGCATCCAGCAACGCGGCCCGTTGCGTATCGTTTTCGAAGGCTCCGTCAGTGGCCTGCACAAAGGCGGTAACGTCAATTTCGACGGTGTTCAGATCGGGGAGATATTGTCTCTCAAGCTGGAGAGCCCCCGCAAGATTGTGGTCCTGGCCAGGGTCGATAACAGCGCCCCGATCCGCAAGGACACGATTGTCGGAGTGGAGTCGCAGGGCCTGACCGGTATATCGGCCATATCGCTGACGGGTGGCGCTGCGGCCGCGCCTCCGGTACCGCTGGATGCGGACGGCGTTCCGACACTGACCGCCGACCTGAGCGAGATCCAGACGATTCGCGATACGCTGCACAATGTCGACCGGCTTCTTGTCAGCAACCAGACCGTCCTGAAGGATACGATGTTGTCGTTCGAGACCTATACCGAGACTCTGGCGAGCAGTGGTGAGGCGATCGATGACGTCATGCGCAGGGCCACCGGCGCTTTCGATGGCGTCGACAGCGCGTTGGCCAAGATCGATCATGTCCTGCCAGGCTTTTCGAACGGAAGCGACGGCGAACTGTTTCAAAAGGTGAAGTCGCTCCGCGAGCTGGCCGAGAGCTTCAACAAGCATTCGGGCGCGCTGATGGAGGAAGGGCGGCGCTCGCTTCTCGACATCAGTGAGGCAGCCGTCAAAGTGACCCGCAAGTTCGACCCGCAAGCCGTAAGCGGCGACAATCCATCCCCACCGCGGAAGCCAGCTCCAAAACGGCAATGACGTAACGCATTCCGGACGACGCAGGGGTCAGTGGCTGATCATCCACGGACGCGCTGTCGGAAAACTCTTCCCGCCGCTCCTGGTCTTCTTCACAAGGCGGGAGGGTTTGGTAGAACAACACCCGCAACCCGCCCCATGCGACGCCTTGTATTCGCCAACGGTTTTGGGCGCGTTGGCGCTGCGCTCATTGGTGGCGTGGGCCTTGCGCTTGTCCGAGGGCAGGCAGAAGAAATTCGGCGCGGTCAGGATCACGCGCGGCGATTCGCCTTCGCATTTCGGACAGCCCTGCGGCGCATCGCATTCCGCCATCGGCCGCATATCCGTGAACGGACCGCAATCGTTGCAGAGATACTCGTAGACCGGCATTTTATTCCCTCGCGCGTTCTATGTCCCTAAAGTTCGCAACGGCGGATGCGGGGCGGCAGGCAGGTGCCGTCCCGCATCCCGTAACGCGGAGCTTATTTGTCCTGTGACAGCGGCATCTGGATGTCGCCCTTGATATGTTTGATCGGACCGGCCGACGACGGCATGATGTCGAAGTCGAAGATCTCCGTGGGCAACCACAGCGTCGCGCACGCGTTCGGCACGTCGACCACGCCGGAGATATGGCCCTGACACGGCGCCGTCCCCAGAATGGAATAGGCCTGCGCGCCGGAATAGCCGAACTTCTTGAGATACTCGATCGCGTTCAGGCAGGCCTGACGATACGCGATGTGCACATCGAGGTAATGCTGCTTGCCTTGTTCATCCACCGAGATGCCCTCGAAGATCAGGTAGTCCTTGTAGTTCGGCGTGATCGGCGACGGTTTGAATACCGGATTCTTGATGCCGTATTTTGCAACGCCGTCCTTGATGACGTCGACCTTGATATGCAGCCAGCCGGCCATCTCGATCGCGCCGCAGAAGGTGATCTCGCCGTCGCCCTGGCTGAAATGCAGGTCGCCCATCGAAAGACCGCCGCCGGGCACATAGACCGGGAAGTAGATCTTCGAACCGCGCGACAGATCCTTGATGTCGCAGTTGCCGCCATGCTCGCGCGGCGGCACTGTGCGCGCACCTTCGGCACCGATCTTGGCCTTGACGTCGCCTTTCGCGCGGCCGCCATGCGCGGTCGCAGCGAACGGCGGATTGGCGAGGCCGGGCACGCGGGTCGGATTGGTCGCAATCAACGCGTTCTCGCGCTCGTTCCAGGTCGCCAGCAGTTTCGGATCGGGCAGACAGCCGATCAGACCAGGATGGATAAGGCCCGCGAAATTCACGCCGGGGATGTGGCGCGATGAGGTGTAGAGGCCCTTGATGTCCCAGATCGATTTTTGCGCCAGCGGAAAATGATCGGTGAGGAATCCGCCGCCGTTTTTCTTCGAGAAGAAGCCGTTGAAGCCCCACAGGCTTTCCTTCATAGGACCGACGTCGAGCAGGTCGACCACCAGGAGATCGCCGGGCTCCGCGCCCTTGACGCCGATCGGGCCGGACAGGAAATGTACAATCGACAGATCGATATCGCGCACGTCATCGGCGGAATCGTTATTCTTGATGAAACCGCCGGTCCAGTCATAGGTCTCGATGATGAAATCGTCGCCCGGGCTGACCCACTCCACGATCGGAATGTCGGGGTGCCAGCGGTTGTGGATCTTGTCGTTTTCATAGGCCGACTGTGTGAGATCGACCTTGATCAGTGTATCTGGCATCAAAAAGCTCCCTGGTTACATGCTTGGTTAGAAATCAGACCGACAGATATTTCGAGATCTGCGCGGCATCGACGCCCTCGCGCGCGTCGTCGCGAACGATCTCGCCGTTCTCGATGACAAGGACGCGGTCGGCGATGTCGAGCGCGAAGCTCAGTACCTGCTCGGAGACCACGATCGACAATCCGCGCTCATCGCGAATGCGCTTCAGCGTTCGGGCCATCTCCCGGATGATCGAGGGTTGAATCCCCTCAGTCGGCTCATCGAGCAGAAGCACCTTGGGTTTGGTGGCGAGCGCGCGCGCGATCGCAAGCTGCTGTTGTTGCCCGCCGGACAGATTGCCGCCGCGGCGGCCTTTCATTTCCAGCAGCACCGGAAATAGTTCGTAGATATCGCCTGGCACTTCGCTTTCACCCGACGCGACGAGGCCGGTCTCGATGTTTTCCTTCACGGTCATGGTCGAAAAGATCATGCGGCCCTGCGGCACATAGGCGAGCCCCTTCGCCACCCGCTCATAGCTCTTGAGCGTCGAGAGTTCGGTGCCTTCCATGGTCACCGAGCCGCTCTTGGTCGGCACGATCCCCATCAACGACTTCATCAGCGTGGTCTTGCCCATGCCGTTGCGGCCCATGATCGCGACGATCTCGTTGGGCGCTACGGAGACGTTAAGGCCATGCAACACTTCGCTCTGGCCGTAGGCGACATGCAGATCGGAGATAGCCAGCATTAAAGTGTTCCTTGTCTTTCGCCGAACATGATCTCGTCCGGAAGAGCGGCGCCGCTTTCCGGAGTCAAGTGCTAGTGCCCGAGATAAACTTCAATCACTTTCGGGTCATTTTTGACGTGTTCCATCGAACCTTCCGACAGGATCTGGCCCTGATGCAGAACCGTGACCTTGTGGGCGATGTCCTCGACGAACTTCATGTCGTGCTCGATCACCAGCACCGATCGGTCCTTGATGATTCGGTTGAGCAGCTCGGCGGTCTTGACCCGCTCGCTGACGCTCATCCCCGCCACCGGCTCATCGAGCATCAGCAGATCGGGGTCCTGGATCAGCAGCATGCCTATTTCCAGCCATTGCTTCTGGCCGTGGCTGAGCAGGTCGGCATTCATGTTGAGCCGGTCTTTCAGGAAAATCATCTCGGCGACTTCGTGAACCCGGTCGCGCACGGCGGCATCGCGGGTGAACGTCAACGCACCGAACACGGTGCGGCCGCGCGGATAGGAAATCTCCAGATTTTCGAACACGGTGAGATCGTCATAGATCGACGGCGTCTGGAACTTGCGTCCGACCCCGGCCTGGACGATCTGGTTCTCCTTCATCTTGGTCAGTTCCTGGCTGCGGAACTGGATCGAGCCGGAAGTCGCCTTGGTCTTCCCGCAGATCAGGTCGAGTACCGTGGTCTTGCCGGCGCCGTTGGGACCGATGATGACGCGAATTTCGTTTTCATCGACGTAAAACGATAGGTCGTTCACCGCCTTGAAACCATCGAACGAAACCGTCAGCGCCTCGACCGCGAGCAGGAATTCCCTGGGCTTGTGGCCTATCAGCATGATTGTCTCCTCACTCCGCCGGCGCGCCGTCGGCGACCGAATTGTCGGTCCACTCCTTGCCGGGCTTGGATTTCCGCGACGAGATCAGGCGATCGACGCGCGGCTGCACGTAGTCGCCCCAAATGCCGGCAAGACCATTCGGGAAAGCGAGAACGACCGCGATAAATAGACCGCCCAATCCGAACAGCCACAATTCGGGAAACGATTCCGACAGGCTGGTCTTGGCGAAATTGACCAGCAGCGTTCCGTATACCGCGCCCAGGATCGAGAGCCGGCCTCCCACCGCCGTATAGATCACCATTTCAATCGACGGCACGATGCCGACAAAGGATGGCGACATGAAGCCAACCTCCAGCGCAAACATCGCACCGCCGATCGCCGCGAAG
>Ga0210400_10001776_pt1 | contig 21053 bp, 16 predicted proteins | sample IncBWH26MmetaG_FD_155456 | JGI IMG/M metagenome (GOLD analysis project Ga0210400, IMG submission 155456) | Forest soil microbial communities from Barre Woods Harvard Forest LTER site, Petersham, Massachusetts, United States - Inc-BW-H-26-M | ecosystem: Environmental > Terrestrial > Soil >...
TTCTTCAACCGGAATCGGCGTCTTGCCGACCCCTACGATCTGGATCACGCCTGGCGTAATCAGAACGGGCAAACGATTGTGGGGATTCATCCGGCAGAATAAATATCCTGGGAACATTGCCAGTTCGAGGTCTTTTACGCGGTCGGACCACTGCCGGGTCAGCTTAATGACGGGCAAGTAGCACTCATAACCCGAATTCCGCAACAGTAAGGCCGCATTTTTCTCCCTGCCGGTCCTGGTTAGGATCGCAAACCAGGGCCACTGCCGAATCTCAGTGCTCATATATGACTCCTTTGTAGAAGCTACCGCCGCGGGAGTCCCAATGTTGTTGGAACCCCCGGCAAAACCTAGGCAGGTAGGGGGCGAACTAGGCCCATGCCGGACGGTAACGGAAACGGAACTCGCTCACAATCCGGTCTAAACCCTAATAATTACAGCAGACAATACCCGACCGAAAGCGGTGAGTTCTTTCCCGGCAGCTTCGCATGTGTATCGCAACGATGTGGTTCTAATTCTGAGTGAACATCACAGGACTTGGCCGGCCCACGGGGATTCCCCCCACATCAAAGCCAAGATTCTACTGATTGGAATGTGATTTCATTGCCGTTTATCCTTGGGCGTGCACGGCCCATTGGCAAGAATAACGGAGATCTCTGTCCGGACGTCGCGCTATGCTTTTTGATTCCCCAGTTTATTTCTTGTTCTTGATACCGGTCGTGCTGTTGTACTGGCGTCTCAATCATCGCGCCCAAAATATATTCCTTCTCTTGGCAAGCTACTTTTTCTATGGATGGTGGGACTGGCGTTTCCTTACTCTAATGATCGGCAGCACCACGATGGATTTTCTGATTGCGCAGAAAATCGTGTCGTGCCGCCCGGACTCCAACCGGAAGAAGTGGCTCATCCTTTCGCTCGTCCTGAATTTCACTATTCTGGGGATTTTCAAGTACTTCGACTTCTTCGCAGACTCTTTTGCAGGCACCCTCGAAAAACTTGGCGTTCACAATATTCCGCTACCCTTGATTCGCGTTATTCTTCCTCCCGGCATTTCGTTCTACACGTTTCAGGAAGTCGCTTATATCGTGGACGTTTACAAAGGAAGAATTGAGGCCTCCAGGTCCTTTTTCGACTACGGTCTTTTCATCAGTCTATTCCCGCACTTGATCGCTGGCCCGATACAGAGGCCAAGCCATCTGCTTCCCCAGGTCCAGAAGGATCGCACGTTCGACGCGGATAGATTTTTCGATGGTTTGATGCTGATCTTTTCCGGCCTTATACGAAAATGCGTGGTCGCTGATAATTGCGCCCTTCTCGCTAACGCGGTATTTGGCGGTCAGTTTGGACCTTCAAACTTCTGGCTGGTTCTGCTCGGAACGTATGCGTTCACCTGGCAGGTATATGGGGACTTCAGCGGTTACAGCGATATCGCGCGCGGGAGCGCTCAGCTGCTGGGTTTCCATTTCATGGTCAATTTCCGCCAGCCCTTCCTTGCGCCGCGTCTCCAGGATTTCTGGCGGCGCTGGCACATCAGCTTGAGCACTTGGCTGCGCGATTACTTGTACATACCACTGGGTGGTAGCGCGCAGGGAAACTGGAAGACCTCTCGAAATCTTTTTATCACCATGGTTCTGGCTGGCCTCTGGCATGGCGCGAATTGGACCTTTGTCATCTTTGGAGCCATTCACGGAGTAGTGCTGTCTGTTGAGCGCTACTTCTTCCCATCCAAAGCCGGTTCGAAAGGCGCCGATGTTCCTCAACGCTCCATAGGTTTCTTGTCCCTTTGGGGGCAGCGGATCCTAACCTTCAACATACTTGGCCTAAGCCTGGCCTTCTTCCGGGCCACTTCCCTACGCGCCGCGGTCCAGTTGCTGGCTGGATTGACCAGGTTCTCTTGGCGGCCTGAATACGCTTCCGCGTTCTTCATGCTCTGCGTTTTCTCAATCCCTTTGTTCCTTGTGGACCTGTTGCTCGAAGCCGGTAACTACGAATACCCATTCGCGACTTCGCCTTATGCCGTTCGAACCGCCCTCGCGGCTGCTGCGCTAGTTGTGCTGGCACTTTTTTCCGGGAGCAATCTCAATGCGTTCGTATACTTCCGGTTCTAAACTCGGCGCGCTCTTCTACGCAAAACTACTGGCGGGGATCTGCGCTTTTCTCATCGTTGCCTTCGAATTGTTAAGTAATTTTATGCTTAAGCACTACTCCGAAACATACGCACGCGTCTCTCGACAATACGCCGAAGCCGTCAACGTACGTCCCGGGAGGCCGGGTGAAGCTATTCCCGTTCTGATCGTTGGCAATTCGCTGCTGCTTGAGGCAATTGACGTCGACCGGTTGAAGGGGTTGACCTCCGGGCAGATGCGCATCTATCCCATCTTTCTCGAAGCTACCGGTTACTATGACTGGCTGTACGCGTTGCAGCGCTTGTTTCGAGAGGGTTCGAGGCCCCAAGTCGTGGTCTTCGGTGTCGGTGTGGATAGCTTTCTCGCTGACACCGTACGGCAGGACTATGCACCTTTGGTATTATTTGATGCGGAGGATTCTCTCGGCGTGGCGTCCGATCTAAAGATGGATCGCACAGCTACCGGTAACCTCTTACTTGCCCATTCGAGTGCTTTCTGGGACACACGTAGCGTCTTTCGCACGCAAATCCTGCGTCACACTGTTCCCCATTACGAAGAGCTCGTGTCGCTATTGAAACCGCAACCCGTAGTTCCGCCAGCTCTCCAGTTTCGTGCCGTCGCGAATTCTCGGTTGGGACGGCTTCGCCATCTCTGTCACACGTATGGCGCAAAGCTCATCATTCTTGTTCCGCCCACCCCGTCTTCAGAGGATGCCATCCAGCGAATGGTTATCGCTTCGCGAGAGGCCGGCGTAGATACATTGGTACCGATTGACCCAGCAGCGCTCTCCACCAAGTATTACCAGCCTGACGAACTTCATCTCAATCCCGAAGGCGCCCAGCTTTTCACGTCAGCGCTCGCGAATTTTCTTCCCAAGACTCTGGATCATAAGCAGGAAGTTTCACCAAATTAAAGCCGCGGCGTTCGGCCGAATTTCTCACGACAAATGTACCGACAAAGACGAGTCTGCCTCTTTTTGGAGCGGTCCTCCTCTAACCAATCGACATACGCAAGCTCTTTCCGCTTCGAACCGGCAATGCAGAATAATTGCCGTGACAAATTAGGTCCTCAAAGGAGGACAGAAGCTAGGCGCTCCTGAACAATCATAAGAATTCCGCAAGCGACGACCTTACGTTAATTTACAGTTTTTACCTGATTTGAGAGTGCACCCGAAATTGGTACACACCGCATTTGCGATTGACCCTGCGCGTCAGGAAGGTCTCATATGTGGACAATACCGATTAAGAATCTAACTGTCATAAGCTTGACCACAACCTTGTTAATTCTGGGTGCGAGGCCCGCCGTAGCGGACCCCATCGCGGGAAGGACAGCCGCGGCCGCGCAAACAAGTACCCGGGATCCCGAAGCTACCGCCTCAACAATCGCCATCGGAGAATTGACTTTTGATTTGTGGCAGAGCTTCATCGCCCAGAATCGTAAATGGGAACTCTCGACCTTGACCAGCTTCGATCAATTCTTTGTCTCCGAATTTGACGCGGCCGAATCCAGCCAATATGACGTAAACCACTCGATTGTCGCTGGGGTTGGTTCATTCGCGGGAGCTTACCTGAATTCCCATTGGGGTCATGCGCCGGGCAACGTCGACTCCGCATGCGAAGAACGGTCTTGGATGTTGGCTTGGGATAAAACGTCCGGGCAACTCATTCCTGACCAAGTTGTTGCACTTCCTGAACCCCCTTCCCTGATTCTTCTTACAATGGGGCTTCTCTGGCTGGCTATTCGCGTTCGCCGGAAGCTTTCTCGCCAGGAAAGAACGGGGAATTTAAACCGCACAATTTCTTGAATAACCATAAGCGAAAGAAGCATGTTTGGTTCTTTCTCGGCGGGTTATTATTCTGCCCAAAGAGGGCCGCGACGCTTTCCACAGCCATTTGCTTTAGGCCCGTTTCAGGTGATTACCTGATTGTTCCTCGGACAAGACCGGAGAAGATTCACCCTATGCAAGACGACTGGCTTGGGGAATTGGCATTCATGCATTATTGGCGCTTGCTGGAGGAGCGGTGCCCTGGTGCAGTGTTGGCCCCGGAGTTCGCGCATATGAGTCTCGTGGAGCGTCAGGCTTGGATTGAAGCCGCAAGAGCTGTTCGAGAACATGTGCGAGCCAGTCCTTCCCTTGCCTCTTCAAAATGACACCGGCGCCAAATAAAAAGTCTGTGGCTATTTTCGGGGTCGTTTGGATGTAGAATAGAGCAAATGCAGACGGTCGCGTGAGAATTTTGAATGATCTCCTGCCGCCTCTGGTGTTGCGCATTTGCCAGCGACGTCGGCAACATCCGATGAGAGTTTAGAAATCTCGCGCCGTGCCGAAGGCTTCGTAGCGAATTCTGTCCCACAGTGAACGCGCCTTCTCAGGACTCGTGCGTACTTCTACTCAGCCATTAGGCGCACATGGGAGGGGAGCCAGCCATGTTCATAGATTGGGTCAACAATGCATCTTTTATTCTGGAATCAGCGGGCGTTCGCCTTATCTGTGATCCTTGGCTGGATGGGACCATCTTCAATAGCGGATGGAAACTGCTCTCGGAGACAAAGCTACGCTATGAGGATTTCGGCGATATCACCCACATTTGGCTTTCGCATGAACATCCCGACCACTTTAGCCCGCCAAACCTGAGAAGCATCCCGGAACAATATCGCCGAAAAATTACTGTCCTCTTCCACGATACGAAAGACAAGCGCGTGGTCAATGTTTGCAAAGCCCTCGGTTTTCAGGTTCAGGAGTTAGCTGAGGGTGAACCCGTGGAGCTGGCAGAAGATTTCCGCTTGGTCGGCGGCCGGCAAGGGCTGATTGATTCCTGGATGGCCGTCTTCAGTGAGGGGAAGACAGTGCTGAATATGAACGACTGTGTTTACGAACGACGGCGAGATATGGAGGCCATCAAGTCCAAACTGGGCAAGGTAGATCTCCTGCTCTCCCAGTTCTCTTTTGCCAACTGGGTAGGAAACCCTGGCGACCACGCCTGTCACAAAGAGCACGCGGAGCGGAAGTTTGCTGAAGTTCGGACGCAGGTTCAGATCTTCAAGCCTGCTATGTTTGTTCCCTTTGCCAGCTTCATCTATTTCTGCCACGCCGAGAATTTCTTCATGAACCAGGCTGTCAATCATATCCGCGACGTCTACCGATTCGTGAGCCAGGAGCTTCACGTTCCCACGGTGGTTCTCTATCCAGGTGACCACTGGGAAATGGGCGCAGCACATGACTCTGACGAAGCCATGCGGCGTTATGACCTGGACTACGGACGTATGATGACCACCGCGCCTGAAACAACCGGCTCGGTCACCATGAGCAAGCTCCAAGAAGCAGCGCAAGCATTTATTCTCAAATCGGCGAGCAGAAATGAGCGCTACTTGCTGAACGCTCTAGTCTCTTCGGTGGTCCAAATTCGTGATTTGGGAATCTTGGTGGAATTCTCGTATCATCACGGTCTGACGGAGGTAACAGGAAAGCATCCGGACATTATCATGTCCTCCGACTCCCTGCTTCATTGCCTGAGCTATGATTGGGGCGGCGAGTGCTTGGCGATCAATGGGCGGTACGAAGTACCCCGTGGCGGCCATCCACAGTTGTTCTTCTGGATCTTCAGAGTTCCTGCCCACAATAGGCTCGGAAGTACCTTTGACCTTGCATTTCTCGCACGCCAAGCGGTCATGCGGACTGTTCGGGCCATCGCACCACAGGGGTGATATTCAGCCGAAGAGGCAGAGACTTGGATTATCCCTACTCGCAATCGCGAATCTATGCCTCGCATCGCCTTGACGGAGGCGAGATTAAATAACAATTTGGGGGAGCATTCGACGCGTTGGACTCGACAGCGTGATGCAAACATACCCCCCGCAAGCTGGCGAGGTGTGCCGATGACGAAAGCAAAACTAACATTGCTCGCTACTCTGGCAGTTGGGGTTCGCGCCGCTGCACAACAACCTCCGCACGAAAACACCGTTTTGGTACCTTAGGACGCTGATGGTCCAAGGTTCGCACTACATTCTCGGGCCTTTTGGACAGGACAGTGATCTGCGGCGCTGGGGACTGAAGCTTGCCGAGCGAGGAGGAAAGAATGCCAAGAAACGAGCCGTCGTTGCCGTGGCTCGGAAGTTGGCGGTACTGCTACACAAGTTGTGGGTGTCCGGCCCCGCGGAATGATGACTCCTGCGAGGAGTCGGCTGGTTCGCCCCTTGTCCAGGCACTGCGCAACTCCTCGGCGCGGCGAATAACCCGATCCACGACGAGGTTGTTGGACGCCAACGACTTGCCCGGGGTGACCGCATTAGCGCGGCTTGGAGAGATCTCTAGCTGTTCAAGTTTTTCAAACACCGGCTTCATGGCGCGGTCCGGGTTGCGGAGAAATTCGGTGCTGCGGATGCGAGTGAAGATCCAGCCCATGCGCTCGAGGATAGATTGACGATTCATGTCCTCCGAGAGCTTCTCGAGCGGCTGATAGCGGTCGCCATCGCATTCAATGGCGAGGCGTTTGCCGGAGCCCTCAACAACCAGGTCGATTCGAAAAGCCCCGATTCTCCATTGCGGAGAGACTTGATAGCCGGCCGCAAGGAGCCGCTTCATGACTTCCCGTTCGAACGGAGATTGAGTCCGCGCCTCCTTTTCTTCAAGCGCGCGCAACAAGCGGCTGGGGTCCTGCGCGTGTTCGATGAGCTGACGGCGAAGATCGTCAGCCTTGAGGTCTTGATTAGGGCTGAGTGAATGGACGATCCACATCTGGTCGCGGGCGCGACTGGAGGCGACGTTGAAGCGCTGCTTGAATAACTCCTGGTCACGCAGCGAGAGGGGGCCGCGCTGAGCGGTGTCGACCAGAGAAATAAAAACGACGTCGCGCTCGTCGCCTTGAAACTGTGCCGCGTTCCCGCACAACACCCGATGCAGCTCGTATTTGTCCGGCGAGATATGGGATCGGAGGAGGCTGTCGATTTCGATCGCCTGCTCATCACCCACCAGGGAGACGACGCCAAAGCTCAGCGGTTGACCCGCGTCATTCTTGTTGTATTCAGGTTGCTCCATGGCTGCCGTGAGAAGCGAGGCGATCGTGAGAGCCTCCTGGCGGTTGATTTTGCCATCGCGCGTGGAGCCGGAAACGCGATGAGCGATGGTGTGGGGGCGAAGGTGAACGCGGCTGGCGTCGCGCAGGGGCCTGATCCGCGAATCGTAGGAAATTACGTTGCTGAACTGAATAATTTCCGGGACGCAGCGGAAGTGCTCGACCAAACAAGTGGTTCCGCCGAAGGACTGCCGTGCGAGGTCGTAGATGGAGATTTGGCCGTCGTAAAGATCGGCGTTCGGAATACCGGGGAGAAATTGAAAAATAAGGTTTTGAATGATACCGAGATCCTGGCCGACGGCGGAGGGGCTAACTTGCTCATGGTCGCCGACAACCAGCACCGTTTTCCCGAGATAAAGCGCGACTAGGGCCATGACGTCGCTCTGACTGGCTTCGTCGATGATGACGACGTCGAACCGCGTGACGCGCGGGTCAAAATTCTCTACGACGCGAGACAGAGGCATAACCCATACAGGCACGGCGCCGCGGCATTCACTCATTTTTCGGGCCGCCTCGGAACGCAGCAAACCTACGCGGATGCCATGACCTTTCCCAATCCGGCGGATGGTGTCGAGCCAGCCAACGAGCGCCTGACGCTGGCGAGGCGTAGTGCGGCGAGCTTGCGCCGACCAGGCGCGCTTGTCGATGAGTTCGACGGTTACCCGGCGAAGCTGCTCGCGAAGTTTCTCGCCTTTAGTTTGTAAAGTTTCCAGAGACACTTTGCCGCGGCGATCGAGCTCCTCGTTAAGCTGCCGCCACGTCCAGGCAGCGGCAGGATTGCGCGGAGGTTCGCCGCGGCCATGGACTCCTGTACGGTTTCGGATAGCGCCAGCCCAGGCTGGCGCGGCGGTCTCTAACTTGGCCACTAAGGTGTGGCGCAAATCGAGATCCGCCTGACGGCTCTTGAGTTCGAGGAGACGCTCGTAAGCTTCACGGTAACCGCCCGAATCCTCATCACCAACCGCCCTAAGAAGCTGCGCAATTACTTTTGAAGACTTGGCAAAACGAGCGGCGAGTTTAAGCCTGCCTTTCAAATCGCGGAGTTCTTCTGCAAGCTGCGACAGTTTCAGCTTTTTGTAGCGGGAATCAAGGATGGAGAGAAGCGGGCCGGTCACTGCAGTACCAATGCGCAGCAATTCGCCGTCGGCGCCAACGACCGCCGGTTGCTCCGCGAGGAATTTGTCCCAGCGAAAACCAGCATCTACCAATTGTTTCTGGAGCGGCATCCAGGTGTGACTATGCCAGTTCAAACAGTCCTCGATGGCATCGCAAAACTGCATCAAAGTCTTTTCCACTTCCTCTCCCATTTCGCTCGATGGGGGTGCGCCAAGAGGAGCGGCTTGCCGATCCCAGCGGGTCGAGAGATCTTTGCGCAGGCTTTTCAACCGGCTAAGCTGGCGCAGCGCAAGAAAATGTTCAGGGAGCCGTGGGCGCTCGTCATTTACCCTCGTTTGTTCGACGAATTCACTCCATGTCTTGTGGGTAAAAAGCGTAAATGCACCTATTTTGCCGCCGAGCTCGAGATGGGTGAATATTTCGCGGGCGATGCGTTCCTGCTCCTCGAGTGTCAGATCGCTTGCCAATTGCGGGCCAAATCTGACGAGCGACTCCTGGGCATTCGCAGCTTCGCGATGAACGAGGCGCACGAAAGAGACCAGCTGGTCCCAAGGAAGGCGATAGGTGTCTCCGTACTTGCCGGCATAAACCGCGGCGAGCTTCCATCTTTCCTTGCCCGAAAGAGGTTCTGCAGCCTGCACGAGGTTATCGGATAGCGCGCGTATCTCGGTTGCCGCGCCCTGCGAAGTCGGGGAATCCCACAGATCGGCGCGCAAGTCCAATTCCTCCGCGCTGAATCGATTCTGTTCGCTAATCGAACCATCGAATTCTTCCGGCCCCGGCAGGTCGTGCAGTTCGGGCAGATTGCCTGAAAGTTCACTTTCGTCTTCACGGGAAAGTGAGGTGTTGGTGCGGTAGAGATCAACCAATTCACCGGCCGAGAGCGGCAAAGGAGCCACCGCCGCGACGGGCCCGGGAATCCAGCTATAAGCTTCTTTTTCTTGTGCCACCTTGCGCGCCGCTTCCGCCGGCGCCCAGGCTCTTCCGCCAATGGCAATGTCGCGATACTCGTCACCGCGAGCATCCGTGAGCTGATTGCGGACTTCGCGCAGCTTTTTCAACAGCTCGAGCCGCTGGGTTTCCAATTTTCTGGCTTCCGTGTTGAGCGAGCCGGCATCGGAGCGGGACAGCCTCTCGGCAATCGACCCAACCGCGCTCTCCAGCTGTTTCCGGCTGTCCAAGTCGCTTTCCAGGACGCTCACGCACAAGGGCCGCAGCTCCGGGACAATGTGATGCCTAACCATTCGCAAAGCTTTCGTCGTGTGACTGGTGACCAGCACGCTTCTTCCCTGCGCCAGCAGATGGCCGACTAGATTCCCAATGGTGTGCGTTTTTCCCGTTCCCGGTGGACCTTGAACCAGCACTCCGCCGTGCTCTTCCAGTTGTCTTGCAATCCGTATCTGCTCGGGGTTGGCTGGTTTGCTCAGAAGTACATCAGCGTCGGGGTCGCCGGGTTCGACCGTTGCTAACTCCGACTCCGGGGTTTCAACAATCGGGGATTCTTCTCCGATTATGTTCAACAGAGACCAGGGAAGATCCTCCCGAGTTCGAAGGTCTCCTAGTATGCCTTCGATGGCCGCGGCATATCCAAGGGTGCGGCCGCGCAGGAAAATAACCGGGTCCCGACCGACGTGAGGATCATTTTGCTCGCCGGCGGGCGCAGAACTTTCCATGAATTCTCCCCGCGGCGAGAGTTGCACCACCAGCCGCTTCAGATACTCCGAGGTTGCGCCGTTGATTAAGGGATGAAAGCCGTTTTCTTCCAACTCCTCTCGGCAGCGGCCGATCGCCCGGCCGTCCACGTCGGCCATCGATTGGAACAGGGCGGAGTAGAGTTCGACCGGATGGTCAGCCTCGGAAAGGGTGAATTCTGGCACCGCGGCATTAAACTGTAGCTGAAGGCGTTGGAGGAGGATGGGATGGTAGATGCTTCCTTCCGGACGCCGCCAACTTAGAATGCCATCCCCCAAGACCAACTCCACTCTCTCAGCTTCGCGATCAATGCGGCCGTACAAACTGTAAAGTGTCTCGAAGATCTTCATGGAAATACGAGCAGGCTTCTCGTTCTTTGCCCACTCATCGCGCACAGCTCTCCAACGCTCAAAGGCCGCAGGTCTTGCCGGGTCATCCTCGAAAGTCACAGTGCGAGGCTGTTCGTTTTCCCTGGACTCATCCGGGGACTCCTGGATGGAGGTTTCATTCGACGGGTCCTCCCAGCCGGTTTCGATCCACGCGGCGATCTCCGGGGGAGGTGTGGGCGGAAGAGTCAGCGTCGGGCGCTGGACCTTGAGCACAAAATCGGGATCGCTGACTTCAATAGCCTGCGTTTTTGAGCTGCCCTCCCTTAAACCCTTGGTTTTGGACCCTCCCCGCTTAATTGCGGGGTGGTCGGGGAGGTCGTGCAGCCAAAGGCTCCAGAGCTGTTCGCGAAGTTGCCGTTTTGCCGGATTGCGGTGCTGGTTGAGCGCCTCCAAATAGCGAAAGACGCGCGTGAGCTTATCGCGGGCAATCCTGACTTTCTCGGGATCCATGTTTAATTGCCTTTTCCAGAGATGTGCAGGGTCTGGGGGTGGCCGGGGGAGATTTCAGAATACCAGTGTTCGCAGGGCATTCTCAACATCCTAGGAATTGAACACGGGTGTCGCGCTTAAGTTGTCTGGCGCCAAAATATCGAATGCATTCTTGTGGGTAACCCTTTCCGAGTGAGCAGTAGCTACCAGATGCGAGGGTTGCTGGCCGAGCCCCACATGACTTCGGATAGCCAGTACCGAGGTCAACTTTCTGTAAGGAATTTACTACGCGTACCGGTAATTAGCCTTTTACGCTGACGGCCAACGGCTGCAGCAGCGAAAGCTGAGCCGGCTCTCCGCAGCCAGAGTAATTTCCTTCTTACCCGTGGCCGCCGCCCCCGCCGTTCCGGCCCCGGCGCCGACCGCACTGCCAATCAATGCGCCCGTGCCACCCCCAGCGAGACCTCCGATGAGCGCCCCGCCCGCAGCGCCGCCGCCGATGAAGCCGAGCTTGCGCCTCCAGGTTTCTCGATGTAGAGCACGTAAGTCCCATCCCGGATGTAGGAGATGGTAGCCAGTGGGACGATTTCAACACCGACGGCATGACGACAACGCAACGGGCCTTGCCGATCAGATCCTACCCAATCGCCAATCACTCCAGATAGGTGGCCCCATATTCATATTCCAGCAGACCCTTAACCACTGTCTTCCGCGAACTTACGATCCTTGCGGACGCGTAAATGTTGGGAGACTTGGAAGTGTAGGGAACCGCTATTTCTACGCGTGATCCCTCTGGGTACTCGGCACCACTGTAAAAGCTTAAGCCTCCACGCGCCAAGTCCTTCACGACCACAACTTCGTATCCACGACCGGGACGCCGCACGCATCCAACCGCCTCCAATTGAATACGACCGTGGGACCGTCGGTTTTGCGTTCCGGGGGCCACAGCAGCAATAGGCCCTGCGAAGGTACGGTCATTCGGGCGGTTCCAAATGGTGAAGCCACCGCAATGCTTGCACATCCGAGAGATGGAGTGGTGGTAGAGGAAGAGATCAGCCTCAAATTCGCTGAGGTAAGATACCTCCGTTCGGTCGCAGTCCACACATCTCAGAAAAGCCCGCAGCACCGGCTTGTCCATGTCGGCGATGGCAGGAAATACCACACTCCAGGGGTTTACAGCGGCAGGGTCGAGCATCGTCACCCCAAACAAACAGCCCTCGGATCCCCCCTCAACACGGCCTACGACTTGAGCCGTCGCCTCTTTGCCAACTCCATCAAGTCGCTGGACTTTAATGATCTCGCCAGCGAATAGCTCCCTGCCCACCTTGATGGTAGCGCCTTGCCGACTGATATCTACTGTTTGCCCATCCTCGAAGAAATCTTTACCGTTTCCGCGAACACCTGAGACACGAATGCGTAAGGTCAAAACAACACGATCGCTTTGGCGGTGATTTTTCTCCAGAGCGGGAGAAAGGGCATGCTCCGCTCCGCCACTGTGCTCGCTGGACCCGTTGCTGTGATTGTTGGGCGTAGTGTAATGCCTCGAACGGAGGAACTAAGCGAACCTCGAGTTCTTCATCCCGGCTGGACAACAGAGTCTAGTCTCACTGGCACCGTCACGGCAATCGGGTGAAACATGGATTTCGGAGAGAGTGATTCCACTTATGGCCTGTTACATCCGCGGGGTTGTTTTCGGAAACTGCGAGGTTTACATGAGAAGAAGTGTCGCCAGTAAAGCTGCGGCAAATAGCATAAGTATTCCCAACACGAGGAATCCTTCATGTTTGGAACGGGACGAGCGGGTAGAAATCATGGCTGCCAAGCCTGCTTAGTCTTCTGTTAATCGCACTAGCAATACACAGGCTGGGCAAGTTAGAGTGACAGGGATGAACAGAAGCGGCAGCAAGAGACGCAATTCGTGCGCCCACGGAGAAATGTGCTCGAATTCAGCATTAAGCAAGAGAAAAAACTCTTGCAACGGCCGGCGTCGTTAGAGATACCGCGTTTACTAGGCCCCATCGTTCTACTTGCAGCGGACCCAATCTCTAGTTCTGTAATCGGTTTCGGCAAACTGTGCCTACCCTTTGTCCGGGATTAGGGTATTCATCTGACAATGATTTCAAGAATTCCCCCGATGGTATTTCCCTCTCAGCGTCCGTAATCTCCCGTCGAGATGCCCAGCAGGTTCGACGCGTTATGTTATTAAAGTTACGTTTATATTTCATGGACAGTGTTCGACGGATTTCGCACCGTGTCCCAAGAGATTGCGTTTAGTAGTCACCCTATTGCACTTCGTTGTGAGGCCTTTTCCAATTTTGGTAACACTTTCGGGGATCTCCCCAAGGAGACGGCTATGTCTACAAAAACTCTCGAACATCTGTCGGCCCTTGGCCTGCGAGCGCTCGCTATCATTGCTATCTCGACGGCTATCTCGCTGGCCGTGATCACCACGCAAGCCTCAGCAGCCACCAATGACAAACATTTCTTTTGGGCACCGGGACAGGCACCCAATCCCAGTTCGGTGGCGAATGATCTGATTTATCACGGCGGCAATGCGGGATCCGGGGCCATCGGCGTCGAGACTACGCCGGGTATCTATCTGATTTTCTGGGGACCTGATTGGGCTAACGGTTTCACGACCGCGGACGCGAACGGAAAGCAGTACACCAGCCAGCAACTACAGAACTACGTCACCTCGTTCTTGAGCAATCTCGGCGGCACATCCTGGGCGGCCATCCAGACGGAATACTGTAACAATGTCCCGGCCGGCACGACCAGTTGCGCCACTGTCAGCGGGGGCGGCTACATTACCAATCCCAGGAAACAATTCAAAGGTGTGTGGACCGACACGACGCCCGTGCCCAGCGACATCGTCGCCCTGGGCTTAGCGGAAAACGTGGCCGACGATCCGCTAGCCATGGAAGCGATACGCGCATCCGCTCACTTCAATTACGATCCGCAAGCGACCTACATCATCCTCACGCCGCCGACAACCATTGCCACCGGGCAGCCGGTTTATTGCGGCTATCACACGCAGACGAGCAGCATCGATGGCATTGGCAATCCCTACCGGCTACAGTACGCCTTCATTCCGTTCCTCAACATGAACTGGCCGGGCCTCGGCACCGGCGGTTGTGGAATGAACTCGGTGAACGTGATCAGCGATAGCTTCGGCCACGGGGTCTTCGACGGCTACAGCATCGTAACCGGGCACGAGTACGCCGAAGCTGTCACCGACCCGGACAATTTTGCGAGCGTTCAGGACGGCTGGAACGACGCGCAGGGCTCCGAGAACGGCGACAAGTGTGCCTGGAAGGGTCTTGGGAATGTTCCCATGGACAGCCACACCTCGTTCGCGGTGCAGCCCCTTTGGAGTAATAAGGCATTCGACGTGACCGGCGACGGCTGTGTGCGCTCTGCCCCCACCAATCCACACGCCATGCCTTCGGTGGGCATCACGCCGCCCACGATTGACATCTGCATGACCCTTCCCACCTGCCCGCCCGGCGTCGCCGCGGGGCAGCCCATGCCTGTCAACATGGCGTACTTCGGCGGACACGTGCAGGTGAACCCCAAGATCTACCTCGTCCTTTGGGGTTGGGGGCAGCCGAATGCATTCGATCACACAACTGCGGGTAACCCGGCGAGCGATCCGGACGGCGCTGGGGCGCTGATGACCAGATTCGTCTCCGCCATGGGCGGCACAACGTGGGGAGATGTTGTCACGCAGTATTATCAGTCCAATTACAACGGTAACTATTCGACGATCGGCAACCCGGGGCAGCAGTTGACGGGCGTGTGGCACGACAATACCAACCCCATTCACGATAATCTGAGCCCCATCGACCTAGCGCGCGAAGCAGCGCGAGCGGTGCAGTTCTTTCACGCTACCGACCTGGCCGATTCAAATTTCGTGATCGCCACGCCGCAGAAGTTCAACGATGCGGGGTTCAATCAAAGCCAATACTGCGCGTGGCACGATTACACGACTCCCGTGGGTTATCCAGGCGTGCAGCAGGGCATTGCGTTCACGAACATGCCTTACGTGTTGAATGCGGGCGGCGGATGCGGGAAGGACTTTGTCAATCCCGCTCCAACTGGCGATCTTGACGGCGTCACCATCGTGCTGGGTCACGAAATCGCCGAAACCCTCACCGACCCGGGCGCCGAGTCGTCCACCGGCTTGGTGCAGAATGGCGGCTGGTTCGACTATCAGGGCTGGGAGATCGGCGACAAATGCGCGTGGGTCGGCGACGGCCTCCAGGTACCGGGCGCACCGTTCAATATGATCGGAAACGACGGCCGCGCGTACCCGGTTCAGACACTCTGGAGCAATAAGACATTAAGCGGAGTAGGTTACTGCTCGCAGGGATTCTAAAACGTGTTTCCGCGATAACCCTTAAGTTGCGTGTGGGTACTGAGAGGGGTGCGGCACATGGGACAATTTTCGCGCCACATATTTAATCAGCCTTTTTTCTGAACTAACAAGCCGCAGCGTAGGCGGGCACGTGAAGCTGATCGATCATTGCGTAGAATTCTTCCCGCCGCTGAAGCGCGGTGAGAAGCGCGAGCGCTTTTCCGTAGGCTGCTATCGCTCCGGTCAGCTTGTGAAACTCCGGAGAATCCTTAACAGTGCCCCGTCTTCGTATGTGCGCATCTGCCGAGAGTTCGAGGATTCGGTCTATGAGTTGGTTCGCGAGACCTGCGCTAGCTTTGATCATTGGTTGGGCCTCCTTCTATTAGATAAGAGCATACGCACGCGAGATTCCCTATAAGGGGAAGCTTCTAATCTACTGACGGATTATCACGGAGGAGCAATACGGGCTTATGGGCGTAAGGGCCGGGCAGGGCGCCAAAGGGCACAGCCTGCCCTTCGACAAGGCGCAGGGTAAAGAAGGTTATGCGGTTCTCGCCGACGGCGAGTACTAAGGTGATTTCCTGCACGAAGAATAGAGCATCTTCCTACTTGGCGGGTGTGCGGCGATGGCGTAAAGATGGGGTAGGTTTAGAGGAGGAAGCATTTCCAAGGGACTAAAAGATCCAGCGAGCGAATCCCCGCGAGCCATGGACGGTCTTACTCCACCAACAGCTGTTCGCTCGTTTCTATTCGACGGCAGAGTTGAGAGGCGCCTCTCGATGCAGGTGCCCGTGTACCTCGCCAGGGAGAACGAACCGCGCACCGGTGAGCGGGTGTTCACGCGGAACGTCAGCCCGCACGGGGTCCGGCTGGTGACCAAGCAGAAGTGGCAACCCGGCGGGGAACCGCTGATCACGCCACATGCGGGTGAATTCCCGCAGCCCGCGCAAGTGGTCTATTGCCACGTCCGGGAAAGAGGTGGCTTCTATGTAGGGCTAAGATTCACGGGCCGCTCGATCAAGTGGAATGAATTGCCGAGCGGGTAGCAAAGCAACTCGAAGGTTCGTATGCTGGCCGCGGCCAATGAAAAGTGAAGTGTTGGCCGGATCATCGCGTAGTCAAGCATATTTGCGCTTCCGACAATTTTGTTCTCTTCCAACCCTTTAGCGATCTTTGCGAAGATCGGTCTCGTTCTCGGATTTGACGCTGCGCGCCGCCGAGACCCCAGAGCGTCCGTACTTTACGAGTGAGCAGGTTAACCAGATTGTTCGGGCCGCTAGAGAGCCTTACAAGACGATGTTTGCTCTCGCTTCGTTAATGGGCGCAAGAGCGGGCGAGTTGATGGCTTTGACAGTGTCTGATTTGGATTTCGAGCGAAAGACGATTCGGGTGAACAAGTCGGCGGACGACCGAACCAGGGTTGTTCGTCAACCAAAAACAAAAAAGTCCGTGGCCGTGCTTCCGATGCCATCGAGTCTGGAGGCATTGCTACGGAATTACCTGAAGCATCACTGGAAAGAGAATCCGGGCAAATTGCTCTTCCCTGCCCCGCGCAAGGAAGGTTTCGCCTATTCGAGAAACAACGTAGTGCGGTCCGGACTAAAGCCAATCCTCCGCAAGCTAGGAATCCCTGACGAAAACGTAGGTCTACACGCTTTTCGTCACGGCCTGGCGACGGAGTTGGCGGAGAGCGAACCTATCACAGTTTTGCAGGCCCAAATGCGGCACGCAGACGTGAGGACAACGCTCAAGGTCTACGCACACGTCATTCCGCAGTCGCAGCGTAATTCGATGGAGCGCATTGCCAACCGTTCAATTGGAACAAATGTTCCGAATGGAACAGGATCAATCGCTTAACATGTTGATTTGAAAGAAGTTTGGTAGGGGCGGTGGGGATCGAACCCACGACCTTCGGCTTAAAAGGCCGCTGCTCTACCACTGAGCTACGCCCCTAATCTACTCAAAACATTGCTGCTTGATTGGCCTTCGAGACGCACCGAAGCGTGCCGCGTCGATTTTGCCAGTGAAGCTCTTCAATCTTAGCATTCTTCGCTGCGCCCTCAAACCAAGCGCGTGACTCGCCATTTGCGGACGCGCAGCAGCATCGCGTGAAACAGTCAAAGCCGCTGACTGTTCCTCTTGCCAACAAGTGGGCGATCTCCGGAAAATTCAGATGGTCGCTTCGGCGCGGACGCGCGGGCGTTTGCGCTTCCATTCGTAATCTTTGCGCAATTTCGACTGGTGTTTCTTCACTTGCGATTCCAGCTCAGCGAACGCTTTCTTGCAGCTCGTTCGCACGCTTGTTCCTGTCGCCGCGGCGTGCAGGGTCCCCGTCGGCAGCGATAGATTCAGCGTGCAGGATTGTTGTTCCTTATGCGAATTCTCCGCAAACACGCCGTGGAGCTGCACCAGATCCGGTGCATAGCTCTTCAACAATCTTGCCAGCTTACCGAGGTGCCGTTCGACTTCGGCCTCGACCGGTTGGTGCGACTCGACGTTCCTGTAGCTGATGGAAAGTTTCATGGATGCACCTGTAGGAATTCGTGCGGGGAAGAGCCGCGACGCAGATTTCGCTTCTGCACCGCTTCATGATCACAGCATAGCAGCCTACACCGTTCACGGCAAACCCGCCCCTCGACATACTCTTAACCTCGCGTTGACAACAGCGCTCCGCAAACTCTACGCTTCGTTCTACGGAAAGCGCTTCACTACTTAGATGCCGCGTCGAAACGCAAAGTCCGCCAATTCGCCATCACCAGAACGAGCGCCGAAGGCTGCGCGGAGGCCCTTGCAGGTACCCGCGCCGGAAGGTTCGCAGCAGGGGCCACCGCAAATCATTCGCGTGGGCCCGGCGGGCTGGTCCTACCCGGACTGGGCCGGCTACGTTTATCCCATTCGCCGGCCAAGAGGCTTTCACGAAGCGTCCTATCTCGCGGAATTCTTTGACACCATCGAGATCAACACCTCGTTTTACCAGCCGCTTCGCCCGGACCACGCCACGCAATGGCTCGGCCGCGTGGCGGCGAACCCGCGGTTCGTTTTCACCGCCAAACTCTGGCAGCGGTTTACGCACGATCCTGTTTCTGCTGGACCTGGCACCGCCGAAGACGAGCGCGCGGTGCGTGCCGGCTTCGAGCCTCTGCAAAAAGCCGGCAAGCTCGGAGCGGTCCTGCTGCAATTCCCTTTTTCCTTCCATCGAACGCCCGAAACCGTCGCGCATCTCACGGCGCTCTTGAAGCGCTTCGCCGACTACCCTCTCGTCGTCGAAGTGCGCCATGCTTCGTGGAACACTCCCGATACCTTCGCCCTGCTCCGCGAGCACCGCGCGGGTTTCTGCAACATCGACCAGCCCATCATCGGCCGTTCGCTCGAACCTTCCGAATCGGCCACCTCGCCCGTCGGCTACGTCCGCCTCCACGGACGCCGGTACGACACCTGGTTCACCGACGACGCCACCATCCCCACCCACGAACGCTACAACTATCTCTATTCCCCGGAAGAACTTGCTCCCTGGGCCGGGCGCATCCGCAAAGTCGCGGAAAACGCCCGCGACACCTTTGTCGTCACCAACAATCACTATCAAGGCAAAGCTGTCGTCAACGCCCTCCAGCTCATCAGCATCCTCAAGCGCTCCAAGGTCAAGGTGCCCGAACCGCTGCGCGTGCACTTTCCCGAACTCGACGCCATCGCCGATAAGCCTCCCGCCGAGCCAACGCTGTTCCCGCTGGCGAAGAAGTAGCGATTTCCAATGAACGGTCGAATTTCGGCGTTGGACGGTAATTATGGGGGGTGGAACGGGTGGGGAATGGCTCGCGGAGCGAAGAGGGCCACCCAAGATATTTTCAAGACTTAAGGCGCGGCCACCCGCCCAGGACTTACGTGGCAGGTCTCAGGGACAGACAGCAACATCCCTGCGTCTCGGCTGTCCCCACAACACATTCGAACTGTTGCACACCCCACAGACAGTAACCCTCCTTCGCGGTTAGATTGAGTTTGAGGACTCACCTGGCTGCGATGGTCAAAGGACGCAAAAATGTAAAGGTGCGCGTTTTCGATGCGCAAGCTTTTCTCGACTCGGCCGGCGTGGCGAGAAAAGTTAAGGAGTTCAAGAGAGCGGAGGTCGTTTATTCTCAAGGTGATACCGCTAAGAGCGTAATGTACTTACAAGAAGGCCGAGTGAAGCTCACCGTGGTTAGTGAAGGCGGCAAAGAAGCGGTCGTCGCCATTCTGGGACCAGGTGACTTCTTTGGTGAAGGCTGCCTGGCAGGTCAGTCCGTTCGCATGGGGACGGCCGCGACGATTACACCAAGCACCGTGCTCGTCATTGAGAAGAGTGAAATGTTCAAGGTGCTTCACGAACAGCATGCCCTGTCTGACCGGTTCATCAGTTTCATGCTGGCACGGAACATTCGCATCGAGGAGGACTTGATCGATCAGCTATTCAATTCGAGCGAGAAGCGGCTCGCCCGCACTCTTCTGTTGCTTGCCCGTTACGGCAAGGAAGACCAGCCGCACGGACTACTCCCCAAAGTATCGCAAGAAACGCTGGCGGAGATGATTGGCACAACGCGCTCGCGGGTCAATTTTTTCATGAACAAGTTCAGGAAACTCGGTTTCATCAGGTACAACGGCGGACTTCAGATCAACACTTCTCTCTTGAGCGTCGTGCTTCACGAATAAGCCAAAACTATACGCTGCACCAAGATATGGGATCGAGCTGCATCCGAGAGGAGTTCACTATGCGAATCGCGCCCAATTAACGCGGTTACCCGACACTGACAAGAATGGCTATCTCAACCCTAGTTCATCCTCGAACTGTTGAATGACACCATAACACTCACACGCGGAGTTCTGGAGTTTCCTGCGGTTCACAACCTTCACGGCGCCTCGCGCGTATTCTATGATTCCCTTTTTCTGCAGTACGGATGCTGCCACGCTCACCGTGGCTCGGTCCGTACCCATCATGGTCGCAATGAAATCGTGAGTGATGGGAAGCACTCCCAAATTCACTCGATCCTGCGTCATCAGCAGCCACCGCGAGAGCCGCTGCTGTATGTCGTGGAGCCGATTGCACGCCGCGGTCTGTGCCACTTGCATCGCTTGCAGCCCGGTATGCCTGCTCAAGATCTTCTGCAACTGCGGAGCCGACCGCAGAATACGTTCGAGCGCATTCCCCACCATTCGGAAGCCATCGCCGGCGATCTGGATGATTTCACGCACCGAACTTCTGGTCAGACCGACTGCCAATCCTGCCCCAACATAGCCCTCGTTCCCCACTACGCCCACTTCCACGGTTCGGCCGTCTTTGGTCACTACAACTTGAGAAACCATTCCGCGGTTAGGGAAATATACGAACTCGATATTTTCCGTCGGCTCATGAAGGCTGAGATGATGCGGCAGGTCGATATACGTCAAGTCGGAACGCATCAACTCGTATTCCTTATCGGGCGTTGCCAACAGTACTTTGTTACTTACTTGTTTTCCCTCGGTGTTCGTCCGTTGGCCTGTCTGTAGGACTCGAAAGTTTTTCCCGCTCATGTCAATCCTGAATGGCACCGGAGTGCCTTGCATTCCTTGGGTGAAACTTCATGGGCTCTGCGATTGAATGTCAATTCAACCAAAAGAGGGTCTAACAATCTGTCCGAAATGGGACATCTCTCAAAACCAAAGCGGAGCCGATGATAAACCAGAAGTCAACCTAGTCGAAGCCATCTAATCTTTCTCGTTACAAGTGCCGGTGAAGCAACCGATTCAAGTTAGACCTCTACCAATCCATCAAGAACTTCTTGACAAGAATGGCGCGGTTGCACTAAACCTAGTCAGGTGGTGTCTCTATGCGGGCATCCACGACTTCCGGGAAGATCAAGTCCAATAT
>Ga0210400_10001777_pt1 | contig 21050 bp, 15 predicted proteins | sample IncBWH26MmetaG_FD_155456 | JGI IMG/M metagenome (GOLD analysis project Ga0210400, IMG submission 155456) | Forest soil microbial communities from Barre Woods Harvard Forest LTER site, Petersham, Massachusetts, United States - Inc-BW-H-26-M | ecosystem: Environmental > Terrestrial > Soil >...
TATCTTTTCCCGTTGTTGTATCTGATCAGCAGGCACTCTTAGGCTTAAGGATCGTCATGTCGGAACACGAAGAACACGCTAGTCACTCGCAAGGGTTTTACATAGCCATTGGCCTAATCTTGCTTGTACTGACGGCAACGACGGTCGGCGCCGCCTTCGTGAACCTCGGTCCTTTCAATCCCGTCATTGCGCTCCTCATTGCGACCATCAAAGCCACGCTGGTCGTGCTCTTCTTTATGCACGTCAAAGGCGCGAGCGAAAAGCTGACCGGGGCTGTAGTTGTCTCGGGCTTCTTCTTTCTCGCGATCCTGCTGATCCTGTCCTTGGCGGATTACCTGACACGATCCTGGCGGTAGGCGATTTCGGGTGCAAGCTCTACCGTGCCTCAGCTATTCTGCTGCGGGAGGGCATGATGCGCAGATTTTGGGACGCCTTGCAAGAACGGGCATTGACAGACCTGTTCGTGATCGTTGCCTTTCTGGCTGTCTTTGGGGTCATTTTTTACCGGCATCGTCTGCCCGAATGGCTTCAATCGTTACGCGCAGACGGGTGGCGAATTGCCCAAGGATCAGTTGAAACCGGCGATGTCACTGCAATGCGAACGTCAGTCTACGGGAATCTTCGATTCCTGCGGGCACCTGAACTAGCCAGGGCCTGCCTCGGCTACTGCTACAACGTAGATGGCACTTTTTTACTCTGGCCATTATTCACGGGCATTTATGGATCAGCAGAAGGCATGGGATTTTGTGCGTGCGTGGAAGGGTCAGGCCGTGATGGTTCGCGTCCACCCCAACAAGCCGGACATCGCAGTGATGTGGCTGAACGATCAATCGTGCTCCTCGGAAGCTGCATTGCGTCGATAGACTTTCCGCAATCCCCTTGCGCCCAACGCCCGCATCCTCGAAGATGTTCTGTACCCTATGCCGCAAGATATCGCCCCACCCCCGGCCCATTCCACGCAACTCGATGCCTCCGCGCTTGAGGCCTCTCTCCGCCGCCACCTTCGCGGAGAGGTCCGTTTCGACTCGGGCAGCCGTGCTCTCTACGCAACCGACGGTTCCAATTACCGTCAGGTTCCTATCGGAGTCGTAGTTCCGCACGATAAAGAAGACGTTCTTGCCGCCGTTGCCCTCTGCCGCGACCATCGCGCTCCGCTGCTCGCACGCGGAGGAGGCACGTCACTCGCGGGACAATGCTGTAACTCGGCCATCATTCTCGACTTTTCGAAGTACATGGCAGGCATTCTCGAAATCGATGCCGCGCGCGGCATCGCGCGCGTCGAGCCCGGCGTGGTCCTCGACAGTCTTCGCGCGGCGGCCGAGAAGCACCACCTTACCTTCGCGCCCGATCCCGCTACGCACGACCGCTGCACGCTCGGGGGCATGATCGGCAACAACTCCTGCGGTGTGCACTCGATCATGGCGGGCAAGACGGACGACAACATCGAGGCGCTTGAGATCCTCACTTACGGCGGTCAGCGCATGCACGTCGGCCCGACAAGTGCGGATGACTTCGACCGCTTCATTCGCGAAGGCGGACGCCGTGCCGAAATCTATACTGGGCTCAAGTCCATCGCCGATCGCTACGGCAAGCAGGTTCGCCGCCAGTTTCCCAACATTCCGCGCCGCGTTTCCGGATACAACCTCAACCATCTGCTCCCCGAAAACGGTTTTCACGTGGCGCGTGCGCTGGTCGGCTCCGAGGGAACTTGTGTCACAGTTCTCGAAGCCACCTGCCGCCTGGTTGAGAGTCCACCGGCGCGGGTGCTGCTCGTCATCGGATGGCCCGATATCTATCTCTGCGCCGACCACGTCCCGCAGATCATGGAGCATCGCCCGATCGGCCTCGAAGGATTTGACGACATCATGGTCGACGCGAGTCGCCGCAAAGGTGTGAACCTCGAAGGCCTCGCGCTGTTGCCCGAAGGCGGTGGCTGGCTGATGGTTGAATTCGGCGCCAACACCGTTGCCGAAGCCGAATCGCAGGCGCGCAATCTGATGGAGATGCTTGATCGCTCCGCGGCTCCTCCTAATGTGCGCCTGTTTACCGACCAGAAACTAGCTCGGCGCATCTGGGAAGTCCGCGAGTCCAGTCTGGGCGTGACTTCGCACGTGCCCGGCGAACCGTTGCGCTGGGAGGGATTCGAAGATTCCGCAGTCGCACCCGAAAAACTCGGCGCTTACCTGCGCGAGTTGCGCAGCCTGATGCAAGCCTTCCATTACGAAGGCTCGTTCTATGGACACTTCGGCCACGCCTGCGTGCACACCCGCATGGACTATGACCTCGAATCGACCGAAGGCGTGCGTAAGTTTCGGCAGTTCATGGAAGAGGCCGCCGACCTCGTCGTGCGCTACGGCGGCTCACTCTCCGGCGAGCACGGAGACGGCCAGGCCCGTGCTGAGCTTCTTCCTAAGATGTTTGGGCCTGAAATTATGCAGGCCTTCCGCGAATTTAAGTCCCTCTGGGATCCCGATTGGAAGATGAACCCGGGCAAGCTTATCGAGCCCTATCGCCTCGACGAGAATCTCCGCCTCGGCGCGGGCTATGATCCCTGGCAGCCCGAGACGCATTTCAAATTTCCAGACGACCACGGCAGCCTGGCCGCTGCTACGCTGCGCTGCGTTGGAGTCGGCAAGTGCCGCCGCGACGAAGGCGGAGTCATGTGTCCGAGCTTCCGCGTCACGCGCGACGAAGAACACTCCACCCGCGGCCGCGCCCACCTGCTCTGGGAGATGACGAAGGGCGACGTCATCAAAGACGGCTGGCAGAACGAGGCAGTGAAAGAATCGCTCGACCTTTGTCTTGCCTGCAAAGGCTGTAAAAGCGATTGTCCTGTCGGGGTCGATGTCGCGACCTACAAGGCGGAGTTTCTGTCGCACTACTACGAAACTAATCGCCGATCGCTGAATGCATTGGCGCTTTCGAGTTTTGACCTGTGGGTCCGAGTGGCGTCGCATGTACCGGGCCTTGTGAATCTCACAACGCAGCTCCCCGGCCTGCGGGACCTTGCCAAGTTGGCGGGTGGAATCCACGCCCAGCGCCGCATTCCGGCGTTCGCCCCGCAAACATTTAAGCAGTGGTGGGAGGAGAACCGTCGCGGAGTTTCGCTCCGCGGCACAGCCGAGGGCGGCCGTCCCCACGTGAGTCGTGGCAACTCCGTGCTGTTATGGGCTGACACTTTCAATAACCACTTTCTCCCCTCGACCGCCAAGGCCGCCGCCGAAGTCCTCGAAGCTGCGGGGTTCGACGTGACCGTTCCGCGCGATCACCTTTGCTGCGGGCGCCCGCTTTACGACGTGGGCATGCTCGACCGCGCCAAGAGTTTGCTCCTCCAGATCATGGATGAGTTGCTCCCCGAAATCGAGGCCGCCACGCCCATCGTCGTTTTGGAACCCAGCTGCGCCGCCGTCTTCCGCGACGAACTTACGAACCTTTTCCCAGAAGACGAACGCGCACGGGCGCTGTCGAAGCAAGTCTTCCTGCTCAGTGAGTTTCTCGAGCAGCGGGCAAAAAATTTCCCGCTTCCCAAACTGCCGCGCCGCGCGCTTATCCATGGGCATTGTCACCATAAGGCCATCATGAAGATGGCCGCCGAAGAGTCGGTCCTCGAGCGCATGGGTGTCAACTTCACCGCACCCGCCCCGGGATGCTGTGGTATGGCCGGAGCGTTCGGCTTCGAGAAAGAGAAATACGAGATTTCGAAAGCCATCGGCGAACTCGAACTGCTGCCCGCCATCCGCCAAGCTCCCACCGACTGGCTCATCGTCGCTGACGGTTTTAGTTGCCGGGAGCAGATCGCCCAGGAAACTGATCGTCACGCGCTTCACCTCGCCGAAGTTCTCCAGATGGCCTTGCGCGAAGCGACCGAAACGCCGGAAGGCTTCCCGATGTTCGACCCCGCACCGCAACACTATCCCGAAGATGCCTGGGTTCGGCCGCATCGGGCCGCTGTCGAAAAAAACATGAAGCGAACCGGGTTGGCCCTGGCTGGCATCGCAGCTGGGGCGGCGCTGTTGTTGACGCTTGCCAGAAAGCGCTAGATTCGCCTTGGCGCAGGCGGTGCTGTTGAGCTTCGCTCAACCTGGACGGGCGGGGCGCTCGTCCCCACACAAACACCCGCAAGATATTGATATATATAGACTTATATGTCCACTGCCCATCCTGTCCTCTTTCTGGGACAATAGACATAGACAATAGGCCTGACCGTAGCGGCTGTCGGTTCCCGTTGCACTGCGGATCGCGCCGCAGAAGCTTAGAAGAGCCGCAAGCAGAAAGCTAATCCTATGGAAACCGCAAATTCCCCCGTCGTAGTCCCGGTCCCAGCCCCAACGCCGTCCATAGCTATCAACCAGAACAAATCGCTACAGGGCTCCGTCCTGGTGCTGATCCAGTTCGACGTTTGCGAGGAGATCAACCTCGACGCGCTGCGCGACATTTTTGGAGCTCGCCGCCAGGAGGCTAGCTTCAAGCACCCTGCTCCGGGATACGTGCGTTTTGAACGTGCGCCGGTCGTCGAACCGGTTGAACCAATGATCCTCGAAAGTGGGGAGCGCCTTGACGTTCAGATCAAGTACTACGATTACGGCGTCCTGAGCGTGGTCTTCGAGCTGCCATTCTCCGGCGACTGGGACACGCTCGTGCGCATCGCCAGCCGCTGGGTTTGGGACACCGATTTCACCAGCTTCGCCCAGAAAATCGTCAAACAGAAAATCGACCGTGCCCGTCCCGCCCTCGTCAAGCTTTACGACAGCTGGCTGCATGAAGATTATTTCGTCTTCCACGTACGCGATATCGCCGGCAATCCGTCGGCGGCTGAACTGCTCTCGACCCAGGGTGGACGCATCGCGCAGATCGTCCGCGGCGAGAACGTTCCGCTCTCCGAAGGTGAACAGCAGGAAATCATGCAGTCGAGGATCTCGTATTATCCGAACGACTTGGCCGTGATCAGCTGGAATGGAGCATTTCTCTATGACTCAGCCGCCGGTGCGGAAACCGTCATCCAACTGCTTGAATACGCGAACTCGCAGCTCCTGGAATTCCGTCACTACGACGAGTTGCTGACGCGAGAACTGAAAAGCGTTTACGATTTCATGGACAAAGGATCCGGCATCTGGGCCCGCTGGCGCACCGCCAGGCGCGCCAGCCGTCTGCACACCGTCCTGCTTGATGTGGACGAACTGACCGAGCGTGCCGACAACGCTATTAAGTTCCTGAGTGACATGTTTTCAGCGCGCCTTTACAAAGTTGCCGCGTCGAAGATCGGAGTCACCGACTATAAAAACCTTGTCAACCAGAAAGTCCACACCGCCGAGGAGCTCTACCGCTTCATGGTCGACCAATTTCATCAGAGCCGGGCTTTTGTGCTGGCGTTGATGGTGGTGATTATTTTGATCATCGATCTGATCTGGCTGTTTAAGGGACGTACTCCGGTCTGACGAGCAGTTCTCAGTTCTCGGTTCTCAGTAGAATCAAACCCGCTTAAGGATCGACGCCCTCATTCGGATTCGCTCGGGTCCGTCCGGATTGGCGCCAATTGAGATTTTCCCCGTCTTGATCCGTGCCAATTTGCCAAGATCAGGTAGTTACCCAGTAGCTGTGCCCCCCAATGTGTGGGCTCCCCGCTGCCTCGCAACTCCGCCGCCCTCACATGCTAGAATCGTTATTGTGATGCCCCGGACCGATGCTTCCTGACATCGACAAATTGCTGGAGCTGCAGGTGGCGGACAAAGAAATCCGCAGACTGCAGGACGAAGTTGCCGCGCTGCCGAAACGCGTGGCGGTCATCGAGCAAAAGCTGGCCGGAACCAAGGCGCAACTGGAAAAAGCGCGGTCCGCGGCCAAGGGCGATGAAGCCAACCGCAAGAAGTTCGAAGCCGCTATTAAAGATCTACAAGGCAAGATTTCCAAGTATCGCGACCAGTCCCTCGACGTTAAAACCAACGAACAATACAAAGCGCTGTTGCACGAGATCCAGTTTTCCGAACAAGAGATCCGCCTCAATGAGGACCGCATCCTCGAGGTGATGGTCAACGTGGAGGCGCGGGAGAAAGAAGTCAAGGCGGCGGAGGCTGAGCTAAAGGCGGAGACGGCCGAGATCGAGAAAGAAAAAGAAGACGCGCGAAAAGTTACCGCGGAAGATCAAAAGAAGCTCTCTGAGTGGAATGCCAAGCGCGATGCCCTGCGCCAGGGGATTTCCGAAGATATTCTCCGCCAATATGAGCGCGTGGCGAAGTTCCGCGGCAGTGGCCTCGCGGAAGTTCGCGACCACAAGTGCATGGGCTGCCAGGTGAAGCTCCGTCCCCAGACCTACAACGAAGTGCGGAACGGCGAGAAGGTAATGGTCTGCGAGTCGTGCTCGCGAGTTTATTATTTCAATCCCGCGAACGAAGTGAAGCCGGAGCAGGAAGTCGTGACGGTTACCGGGCGCAAGCGCGCCCGCCCCAAGGCCGACGCGCCGCAGGCCTGGTTCTACCGTCCGGACTACGGCGAAGAAGGCGAAGTGCTGCTGGTGTTCACCAATAGCGGCGGCAGTTCCACCCGGCGCATCTACGAAATGCACACCGGACGCCAGGTTGGCGGCGTGTTGCTGCGCGAGGGAAATTACCGCCAGGCGTTTCCTGAGGACCTAACCGACGCCGCTCTCCGCCTCAACGGCCATTGGGAAGAAAAAGAAATCGACGAGTGGGGTACCGAGATACCCTCGAATGCACTCGATCTTCTTCATAAAGATATTTTAGCCATCTGGCGTGAGCACCGAGCGCATAAGGACCATTCCACCTCTCCGGCCGAACAAACGGCTGTCCGCTAAGGTTCACACCCGTTCAGCAAACCATAGATTGCTTAGGGTACTTTTGTAATCGGGAACAGTTGTTTCGTTCATGGTATCGTCGCCTCACCGCCGTCAGCTAGGGGTCGATGAAATCGATGGATTCAACCGAGCAGAAGCCCGCACAGCACCCGGCTGAGTCCCACATTTTTCACGTCCCACAAAAGCGCAGGTTGATTCTTTGCCTGCTGCTTGCCCTGGCGACCTTGGTGCTCTACAACCCGGTCACACGCGCTCCCTTTCTCAATTACGACGATCCCATTTACGTTACCGGCAATCCCCAGGTTCGTGCCGGGCTTACCTGGAACACCATCGTTTGGACTTTTCGCACCCCTAAGGCTCTGGACTGGCACCCGATAACCTGGCTCTCGTACGCTCTTGATGGCCAGATGTTCGGCTTGAACCCGGAGGGCTACCACACTACCAACATACTTCTCCATGCGGCCAATGCGGTGCTCCTGTTCTTGATTCTGGAGAGCGCTACGGGCTCTGCCTGGCGCAGCCTGGCGGTCGCCGCGCTCTTCGGTCTCGCTCCGATCAACGTGGAATCAGTGGCGTGGATCTCGGAGCGCAAGAACGTCCTCAGCATGCTGTTCTTTCTGCTCGCGCTGGCCGCCTATGGCTGGTATGCGCGCCGGCCCGGCATCGGTCGATACCTGGTCGTCACGCTTGCCTATGTTTTGGCCCTGATGAGCAAAGCCCAGGTGATTACGTTTCCGTTTGCCCTTCTTCTGCTGGACTACTGGCCACTGTGTCGTCTAGGGCAACATCTCGCGACACAGGAAGAGAAAGGCGATCTGGCATTCGTAGCCGCAGGCGTGCGCGGTCCCTCTTTCTGGAGTCTGGTGGTGGAGAAAGTGCCTTGGTTTGCGCTGTCGGCCGTGAGCGCGGTCATCACCACGCAGACCGGGGCGCAGGCGTTCAGCTACATAGTGGAGTCGCACGCAGCCCCGTCGATGTTCCCGCTCTGGATACGTCTGGCAACGGCGGCGATCGGGTATGTCAAGTATCTCGGAAAAGCCTTCTGGCCGGTCAATCTGGCGCTCGTTTATCCGCATCCAGGATTTGCGACCAGCATCCCCGCGGCCCTACTATCAGCATTCGCAATCATCGCCGTCACCGCTCTGATCTTCATCTTTCGGCAGCCCCGTTCTTTCTTTGTCGGGTGGTTTTGGTTCCTGGGAACGCTGGCACCGATGAGCGGATTCATTACGATTGGCCCTCACTCCATGGCCGACCGCTACGCCTATATTCCTCTGATAGGAATCTTTGTAGTCGTCTCGTGGGGCGCGGCCGATCTAATAAAACGTTGGCATGTTCCCATGGCCGTCTTTGCGGTCGGCGCTGCCGCCATCCTGCTGACCATGGGAATTGCTCTTCACCGACAAGTGAGTTTTTGGAGCGACAATGTCACCCTCTGGAGTCACACTCTCGAGATCACCGGGGCAAACTTCACCGCCGAAGAGAATCTTGCTCTCGCACTGATTGACCAAGGCAGGGTACAGGAAGCTTTGCCGCATCTGCAGCGAGCGCGCTTCTTACGGCCCGACGACCCGCTGGCTACACTCAATATTGCAACCTACGATCAAATGCATGGCAACTATCAGTCTGCTCTCGACGGGTTCCGGAAGGTAGTTCAATTTCCCTATACCGCCCCTTCTTTGAGGGCAACAGCACATGCCAACAGCGGATACGCGCATCTCTCGCTAAAGCAGTTCGGCAACGCCAAACAGGACTTCGAAGCTGCTTTGAACGAGCAGCCAGGTAATTCAGCAGCGTATCGCGGCGTGGGCTTGCTGGCGCAGCGAACGGGCGACATCGTCCAGGCTACCGGCGATTATCAGCGGTCCGTCGAGCTGCAGCCCTCGCCCGTGGGCTATCTGCTTTTAGCGCAGGCCCTCGAGCTCCGCCGTCAGGATGAGGCGGCCCACGCAGCCGTGGCTCAGGCCGTCCGCATGACGCAAGATCTCAACGACGATATCGCGGTCGTGAAGAAGTTATTGGCTAACTAAGTTATTGCCCGACTCACGCTCTGAAAAATTTATGTTGGTAAATTTATCCGATGCGGCCAGGCTACTTCGCGCCATATGGGTTGGGATACCGCAGCACCTTGTTCAGATTCTTGCCGCGGACGATCCCGGCCTGGTGATAGGTCAGTCCCCAGGAATCGATCGATGACATATCCGGGAAGATGCAAGCCTCGAGCACAGTGTCGACCGGATCCAACTTCAACACCCAGCCACCGCCATTCAAGTTAATTCCACCAAACAGATCAGTGCCACCAAGCTGCGAGCAGTAGCAGGATCCCGGATTCCCACGGCAGTTGCCGCCATACGGAACCTTGGCGTAATAGGCCAGTGCCGCCATGGTGGGCTTATCGCTGTAGAGCGTGGAAAGCAGTACGTGAATTCGCGATCCATCTTTTTTGGATGTGAACTTGCAAAAATTGCGATCTCCGGAAAGACGGAGCCAGCTTCTCTGGTCGGCGTTGGTGTTGAAATAGGGTGCGCGAATATCGACTTCGCCGCCCTTTTGGACGCAGTAATTCCCGGCGTTGGCGAGATCGGTAGCATCCGGCGAAGTCGGATTTGTGACACTACTGGCTTGAGCGGGTCGGGCGGCGGGAAGAAAGACCGCAATTGCGATCGCGATACAAAGCATTATCATCAGCGCGACGAGTGGACGTTGCACGAAGGCCTCCTGGGAAGATCGGGCTATGGACTCTGTTGCCGAGGTCGAAGGTTAACACAAAAGCCCGGCTGTGCCTTCGAGGTTTTCTTCTTTGCCCTCCGCGGCCTCTGTGGTTGTACGCGAGAGTCTTAACCACAGGGGACACGGAGATTCACGGAGACCGCTCAGGTCCGCGAAGGACGCCGAAAAAGAATCTGAAGCCGAATTCAAGATCGATTTTGCGGTAAGATTGCGGCCACGAGGTGAATGATGGGCAACAATAACGACATCAGTCCTCCTTTTGCATCCCGCCGTTCGTTTCTCAGTCTGTCTGCAGCCGCATCCGCCGCGCTGGCATTCCGAATTGTGACCGAACCTATGCTGGCTCGCGCTCGCGTGCACAATTTTACGAAAGATGCGATTCGGATTGACGCCAACGAAAACCCGCTCGGGCCCTCGGCTTCGGCGCGGGAGGCGGCAGCGGCCATCGTTCCTCAGGGCGGCCGTTATTCCGACTACCTGACGGATGATCTGGTGAAGACGCTGGCGGAAATGGAAGGGCTGAAGCTGGAACAGGTCCGCGTGTATGCCGGATCGAGTGAGCCTCTGCATCACACGGTGGCCGCGTTCGCCTCGCCGCAGCGCAGCTATGTGACTGCCGATCCGGGATACGAAGCCGGGATGTTCGCAGCTATTGCAGCCGGTGCGAGGGTGGTGAAAGTTCCTTTTACGAAAAGCTACGCCCACGATGTGAAGGCGATGCTGGCTGCTGCTCCCGATGCGGGCGTGTTCTATGTCTGTACGCCGAACAATCCGACCGGCACGCTGACCAGTCATTCCGATATCGAATACCTGGTCGAGAACAAGCCCAAGGGTTCCATCGTGCTGGTGGACGAAGCCTATATTCATTTTGCCGACACGGTTTCGGCGATGGATCTGGTGAAAGCGGGTAAGGACGTGATCCTGCTGCGCACCTTCTCGAAGATTTATGGAATGGCTGGCCTGCGCTGTGGCGCCGCATTCGGCCGGCCCGATCTGCTGGAGAAAATCGAACACTATGGCGGCTGGAATTTCATGCCAATCACCGCGCTCGCCGCCGCATCGGCCAGCCTGAAAGACGCGCAGCTCGTGCCTGAGCGTAAGCGCATCAACGCCCGCATCCGCGGCGAGGTCTTTGCCTGGCTCGACCACAACGGATACTCCTACGTTCCTTCAGAATCGAACTGCTTCATGCTTGACACGAAACGGCCGGCGAAGACGGTGATCGATGCCATGGCGAAACAAAATATATTTATTGGCCGCATCTGGCCGGTCTGGCCGACCTACGCTCGCATCACGATTGGGACCGCGCCCGAGATGGAGCAGTTCCAGGCAGCGTGGCAGAAGGTAATGTCGGGCGCAGTGACGGCTAGCATTGGCGCGATGCCGAGTTCGGGAGAACTGGGCCGACGCAAGCGGAATCTGAATGGGAACATGATTCGCGCGTAAAGGAACGCGTCCTTGTGTGGGGCGGGCGCCTGACTGTATCGCAACCACTGTGCCGTCCCTCCGGGACTCGACTCGTTTCAGTTTTGTTTCCCCGCACGACGTGCCGAGCTTTCCTGTTCCGCCGCTTCGCGGCTGAACAATGGCGCGGTCCACTCTTTTGCGGACCTCGGGCTTGCGACACAGACTCGCCTCGGCCGTCCCTACGCAACCTCGGTTCGCTATAACATCTATTGATGACGAAAAAGCTTGCCGCCACCACCGAGCGCGCGGAGCCTTCCGTAAAAATTTCTGCCCGAGGCGTTGCCCGGCTGCAAGGCCGGCATCCGTGGGTCTACCGCTCGGATGTCGCCGAGCGGAACGTCGAACCGAACGGCGTGCCTCCCGGCTCGCTCGTTCGGGTCTTCGATCAGCGTGGGAAATTTCTGGGAACTGCGCTCTACAGTTCGTCGTCGCAGATCGCGATCCGCATGATCTCTCACGGGTCAGTGGCCGATCTTCCGGCGCTGGTCGCAGAACGCATTCGGGGCGCCATCTCCTACCGGAAAGAACTCGTCTCGAATACCGACTCCTACCGCATCGTTTTCAGCGAAGCCGATTTTTTGCCGGGCCTGATTGTCGATCGCTATAACGATGTTCTCTGCCTTCAGATCCTGACCCAGGCGATGGATGCTGCACCCGTCCGCGCAGCCGTCCTGCAAACCTTACGCGAAGAACTACAACCGGCAGGGTTCGTCGAGCGTGTGGATGCTCGCATTCGAGAGCTTGAGCAATTGCCGCCGCTTCAGTCCCGACTGCTTTGGGGGGAGAAGAGTTCGACTGTTATCACCATGAACAGCGGCGTGCGTTTTCACTACGACGGCCTCGAAGGCCAAAAGACCGGTGCGTTTCTCGATCAGCGGGAAAACTATGCGGCGGCGGCGCAATATGCGCGCGGTGTAGCCCTCGACACTTTCTGCTATCAGGGGGGATTTGCGCTGCACTTTGCTCTTCATCCCGACCGAAAAACTTCAAGCGTCACCGGTGTGGACAGCTCGCGTCCAGCGCTCGAAATGGCGGAAAAGAACGCGACGCTGAACGGCAGTGAAATGGATTGGATCGAGGCTAATGCATTCGATCTTTTGAGGGAGTACGCTGCCGCAGGCCGGCGCTATGACACGATCGTTCTCGATCCGCCGGCGTTTGCCAAGACCAAGCGCGACCTCGAAAAGGCCTTGGGCGGCTACAAGGAGCTCAATCTGCGCGCCATGAAGATGCTCCGTCCGGGGGGGATTCTTGTCACCTGCTCCTGCTCATTCCATGTCGGGGCTGCGGACTTCTTCGAAGTTGTGGCTGATGCCGCCCGCGACGCCCACAAATCTTTTCGCGTGATAGAAAACCGCGCCGCCGCGAAGGATCATCCAACGCTCCTCAACGTTCCGGAAACCAGCTACTTAAAGTGCCTAATATTGAGTGTAAGCGATTGAATAATAACCAGATAAAGTACTTGACAATGATACACTAAGATTTTATGCTGTAGTCACACTAATCAAAAACCCGGGAGCTGTGGAAGTTCCCCGAATGAAGTTGAAGAAGGAGGATCTTAATTTTATGACGTTGATTGCGCGTTATGACCCGTTCCGTGAGTTCGCTAGTCTGCAGGACCGCATGAATCGATTGTTCCGTGACCCGCGTGGGTCCGAAGGGCACGACGAGTCGCTGACCTCGACCGCATTCGCCCCGCCCGTGGACGTCTACGAGGACGAACACAATGTCACCTTGAAAATCGAGGTGCCGGGAATCGATGAAAAGGACATCGATGTCCGCATCGAGAACAACACTCTGACCGTGCATGGCGAGCGCAAGTTCGAGAAGGAAGAGAAAGAAGAGAACTACCGCCGAGTGGAACGTCAGTATGGCAGCTTCACCCGCACCTTTACCCTGCCCTCGACAGTCGACCAGGAAAGCGTTCAGGCCGACTATGACAAGGGCGTGTTGAAGATTAAGCTGGCGAAGAAAGCCGAAGCGAGGCCAAAGCAGATCAAGGTAAATGTCGGCAGCGAGAAGACGCTTGAAAGCAAAGAGCCGAAGAGCGTAACCAAAGCCGCGTAACGGCAACTGCCGGGCTTTGCCTGGCTGGACGGGCGCGTCGCCCGTCCGCACACGAACTGTAAACTCAGCGGGAGGCGGCAGCACCAGCGCCTCCCGCGCTTCATTTGCCATCGACAATTTGCAAGGGGTAAAACTTTTAAAGATCAGGAGTAGAGACACATGGCAATCCGTTGGGACAAATTCACCGTTAAGGCGCAGGAAGCCGTCCAGCGCGCGAACGAGCTCGCCTCGGAGCACGGCAATCCTGAATTGCTGCCTGTGCACCTACTCGCCGCCCTGGTCGAAGACCGCGAGGGCATCGTTCCGCCCGTGCTTGAAAAAATCGGCATTGGGCCGCAGGCCGTGCTCAGCGACGTCTACAAAGAAATTGACAAGTTGCCCAAAGTGTCGGGCACGAGCGGCGCGAACCAACCGTCCATGTCGTCGCAGGTCAACCAGCTTCTGGAGAAGTCCTTCAAAGAAGCCGATACCTTCAAAGACGAATACGTTTCGACCGAACACATGCTGCTGGCGCTGACTAGCCTGAAGCGCGATCCGGCGCAGGAACTGCTCACCCGTCACGGCGCGACCCACGATGCCATTTTGAAGGCTCTGACCGCGGTTCGAGGATCGCAGCGCATCACCGACCAGAATCCGGAAGGCAAGTACCAGGCGCTCGAGCGTTACGCCCGCGACCTGACGGAGCAGGCGCGGCGCGGCAAGCTTGATCCCGTAATCGGCCGCGATGAAGAAATTCGCCGTGTGGTGCAAGTGCTTTCGCGGCGCACGAAGAATAATCCGGTGTTGATCGGCGAGCCTGGCGTCGGAAAGACTGCCATCGTCGAGGGCCTGGCACAGCGCATCATTTCCGGCGACGTGCCGGAAGCCCTGAAGAACAAGCGCGTCGTTGCGCTCGATCTGGGAGCCATGCTCGCTGGCGCGAAATATCGCGGCGAATTCGAAGACCGCCTGAAGGCCGTCCTCAAGGAGATTGAAGACTCGCAGGGCAAGACCATCCTCTTTATCGACGAGTTGCACACGCTCGTCGGCGCTGGCGCCGCCGAAGGCTCGATCGACGCCTCGAACATGCTGAAACCGGCGCTTGCCCGCGGAGAGCTGCGCGCGATCGGCGCCACCACGCTCAACGAATATCGCAAGTACATCGAGAAAGACGCCGCGCTCGAACGCCGCTTTCAGATTGTGTTTGTGGGCGAGCCGAACGTCGAGGACACGATCGCCATCCTGCGGGGGCTGAAGGAAAAGTACGAAGTGCATCACGGCGTGCGCATTAAAGATTCGGCCATCGTCGCGGCCGCGACGCTGTCGCACCGCTACATTTCTGACCGCTTCCTGCCCGACAAAGCTATCGATCTGATCGACGAAGCCGCCTCCTCGCTGCGCATCCAGATCGATTCCATGCCCACGGAAATCGATCAGCTGGAACGGCGGGCCACGCAACTCGAAATCGAAAAGCAGGCGCTGAAGAAAGAGGACGACCCTAATTCCAAAGAGCGCCTCGCCCACGTTGAGAAAGAACTGGCCGGCATTCGGGAAAAATCCAATGCGCTCAAAGCCAAGTGGAAGCAGGAAAAGGACCTCATCGCGAAAGCTCGCGCGCTGAAAGAAAAACTGGAGCAACTGAAGGTCGAAGAAGCTGCCGAGGAGCGCAAAGGAAATCTGGAGCGCGTGGCGCAGATCCGCTATGGGCTCATTCGCAACACTGAAGACGAATTGAATAAAGTCACTGCACAGATCGACAGCAAGTCCGGGCATCGCATGTTGAAAGAAGAAGTCGATGAGGAAGACGTAGCCCGCATCGTTTCCAAGTGGACTGGCATTCCGGTTTCCAAAATGCTTGAGGGCGAAGTCAAGAAGCTCATCAACATGGAAGAGCGACTGCGGCAGCGCGTCGTCGGACAGGACGAAGCGCTGGAACGCGTGGCCAATGCCATTCGCCGTTCGCGCGCCGGGTTAAGCGATCCGAAGCGGCCAATTGGGTCGTTTATCTTCCTCGGCCCAACCGGCGTTGGTAAAACCGAACTCGCCCGCGCCCTCGCCGAATTTCTTTTCGACGACGAGCACGCTATGGTACGCATCGACATGTCCGAATATATGGAGAAGCATGCCGTGTCGCGTCTGATCGGCGCGCCTCCGGGATACGTTGGCTATGAAGAGGGCGGACAACTCACCGAGCAGGTGCGGCGGCATCCTTACGCGGTCGTGCTCTTCGACGAAATCGAAAAAGCGCACCCCGATGTGTTCAACGTCCTGCTGCAGATCATGGATGACGGCCGCCTCACCGACGGCAAGGGCCGCAAGGTCGACTTCAAGAACACGGTCATCATCATGACGTCGAATCTGGGCTCGTCGTACCTGCAGTCGGAAAACATTCGCTCCGCCGATGCCTTCGAGCGCGCCTCGAAGCAGGTGATGGAGGCGCTGCACGGCCATTTCAAGCCTGAGTTCCTGAACCGCGTAGACGACATCATCATCTTCCATCCGCTCGGCAAGGAACAGTTGGTCAAGATCGTCGATTTGCGTCTGGAAGACTTGCGCCGCCTCCTGGCCGATCGCAAAATTTCTTTGGAGCTCACCGACGCGGCGAAAGAACTGCTCTTCACCGAAGGCTACGATCCAAACTTCGGAGCGCGTCCGCTGAAGCGCGCGATTCAGAAGCTGGTGCAGGATCCGCTGGCACTGAAAATTCTGGATGGCGAAGTGCTGCATGGCGACCATGTAGTGGTGGACGCTGACAAGAAGGCGGCGAAGATGACGTTTAAGGTAAGCGAGCGGGTGGGGGAGAAAGAGCCAGCGCGGGCTAAGAAGTAAACGCAGCCGCTTACGTAGGATGGCCGCCCTCGGCCGTCCAGGCGGCGCACACGCTGCCGACCTTCACTCGGCTGGACGGGCGAGTCGCCCGTCCCCACATAAACCTTTCCACTTAATACTCTTCTTCCGACGCAAGAATCGCTCTCGGGTACGATCAATAGTTACCCGTTAGCCTGCCCGGCGTCTGATTTCGAAGAGCTTACGCGCGAAACGCCTCCGCCACCTCTCCGCGCGACAAATACCACGCCACCATGGCGCGCACGATGATCCCGAGACCGCCGAACGCCAGCGCCTTCGGTTGGACCATGACGGTTGCGGCTGAAACGGACGGCACGAGCATTACGATTCCTGTGATGGCGATTAGTAAAGCTGCGTGGCGGACGATGTTATTGAGTTCCACAAGCCCCCACGCTACTCCAACTCCGACGAGTGCCATGAGCAGGAACATGTAGGGCCCAGATAGTTCCAGGCCGAATAAGAGCGGTGCCCCTGCCGACATAGATATCGTGCCTGGACGGACCAGCATCAGGATGCCCGCGATCGCCAGATAAACCGCGCTGAGAGCAAACAGGGCGGCTATGGCTCGCACTCCACCTGGGACCGGGTTGGCAAGGTCGCCTGTCACGCTTTGTTTACCTTACTAGTATGTGCTGCAATGGGACGGAGCCAGCGCCCCGTAGCCCCATCCCTCCGATATGGTGCGGGCTGGAATTAGTAACTGGTCTAAGGCGAAAAAAGCACAGAACCAATATGGGAGTAAGGAGCAAAATCCGCAAGAAATACCTTTTCATTTCACTCCATCCATGGCATCGTTTTACGACCGCTCCCCGGTCGAGGCGGATGTCGATTCGACCGAGGATCCGGTTGATAATCCATCGTACGTTCTGAGGAGGCTGTATGAAGAGGTTTGTCCTTTCCGTGTCGGCATTCGCTTTGCTGATGGCAATCACCACTGCAGCTCAAAACGCCCCCAAGAAATCGCTAAACGAGCCACCCAAACGGGGAATTCACTGGGCAAAGGGCCATGCCCCAAAACGAGGTGGCGGTAGCCCCCTCATGATCTGGCATAGCGGCGCCATTATGACCACCGCTGCCACAGCAGCTATCTTCTGGGGACCTAGCTGGGTCACCAGTCCGGGCGACAAGATCTCGGGCATGGACACCTGGTACTCCGGATTCGGCAACTCCAATTATGCTGCCACCTCAAATGAATATACGGGCACCAATGGTCAAGTGACCTCTTCCGTACCTTATGGCGGCCACTTCGTGGACAGTTCGACAGCGAGTGGCGGGTCCAAAACTTCGGCCATCCTGGCTGAGGTCTGCAAAGTAATTCCAAGCCCTACCGCGAATGGTTATTATGCCGTGTACACAGACATTCCGCGTGGCCACTCCGGATACTGCGCCTATCACAGCTACGGATCTTGCGGATCAACCCCCGTGCAGTTTGCTTTCTTCTGGAGAATGGATGGAGACGCGGGCTGCGACCCGCAATCGACCGTCGCGGGAGAGTCGCAGGGTCTGGCCGCCATAGCCAATGTGAGTGGACACGAACTCTCGGAAGCCCGCACCGATCCACGTAACGGTGGATGGTACGACTCCTCGGGTCAGGAAAATGGCGATAAGTGCGCCTGGACCTTCAACGTTCCTTCCGTGACCTTCAGCAACGGCTCGCAATGGAAGGTTCAGGGCGAATGGTCGAACAACGCTTACAACACCAACACGGGATACCCCAACAGTTCCGGCCAACATGGATGTCTGGACGGGCACTGAAATCTTGCTGCTCTTCAATCTTTCAAGCGGATCTTTCAAGGAATCTGGGCCGGATTCTCTTCAGGGAATGCGGCCCTCTTTTTTGTGTGGCTCCATCCACATCGGCTTTGCCTCTTCTTTTCCTCTTGAACGCTTCCAAGGGTCCTGAACCAACTCCGGGAAGGAAATGAATTGCGGTTTGCCCAGCCGAAGTTGTAACGTACTCGGCCAAGGCTCTATTGCTGACTGGGGGATGAATTGAAGATCAACCATTATCTGTGTCTGTTTATTCTTTCGTTTTCCTGGATCAATTTTTCCTGGGCCCAAGCCGTGCCCGTGGCGACGACCGTCGTCATCCGCGCTGGCCGCCTGCTTGACGTGAAGACGGGCAAGACGCTCTCGAACCAAACCATCGTGATTAAGGGTGACAAGATTGTCAGCGTTGGGTCGGACACACAGATTCCTGCCGGGGCGCAGGTGGTCGATCTGTCGAACGCCACCGTCCTACCCGGATTGATCGACGCGCACACCCACATCACGATGACTACGAATTTCGGCTATTCGCGCCTCGGGATTTCGGTGCCGCGCGAAGCCCTCAACGGAGCGCGCAATTCCCGCGTCACGCTCGAAGCCGGTTTTACGACCATCCGCAACGTGGGAGCGAGGGGTTTCACCGACGTTGCCTTGCGCGATGCGATCAACGCTGGCGACGTGCCCGGACCGCGCATGCTAGTTAGCGGGCCTGCGCTGAGCATTACTGGTGGCCACTGCGATAACAATCTGCTGCCGCTTGAGTCTCACGTGCAGAACGAAGGCGTGGCGGATGGCGTTGAAGCCGTCCAGCACAAGACGCGCGAGATCATCAAGTATGGCGCTGACCTGATTAAAATTTGCGCCACCGGCGGCGTGCTTTCGCATGGCGACAATCCGCAAGCCTCGCAGTACACCCTCGAAGAGATGAAGGCCATCGTCGCAGACGCCCACCGGCTCGGACGCAAGGTCGCGGCTCATGCGCATGGAGCGGAGGGCATCCGCTGGGCGTCGGAGGCCGGCGTGGATTCGATCGAGCACGGGTCTTACATTGACGACGCGGCGATTGCCGTTATGAAGAAAAATGGTACGTACCTGGTGCCAACGCTGTACCTCGCCGACTGGTTTCTGGAGAACGCGGAAAAGATTGGCACGCCTCCCGAGCTGATTGCCAAGGGACGCGAAGTGATGCCCGCGGCACGTAAGAACGTGGCGCGCGCGTTTGCCGCGGGAGTGAAAGTCGGTTTTGGCACCGACGCTGCTGTGTATCCGCACGGGCTTAACGCACATGAATTCGCGGTTATGGTGAAACTTGGTTTGACTCCGCTGCAGGCGATCCAGGCAGCGACTATTAACGACGCCGATCTGCTGGGCTGGTCTGACAAGGTCGGGACGATTGAGCCGGGGAAGTGGGCTGACATTGTCGGAGTCGATGGGGATCCACTAGCTGACGTCACTACTCTTGAGCGCGTGAAGTTTGTGATGAAGGGCGGCGAGGTGGTTAAGAATCTCTATGTGAAGTAAGTCTGATTTCCCGTAGAGACGCGGCTTGTTGCGTCTCTACGACCGACCGCAACCTCTCGAAACGTTGCACGCAGTGAGACGGGGCAAGCCCCGTCTCTACGATAGAATCACCCGGTGTCTTTCCGCCTGCAAATTGAAGCCACTCGCGGCGCTGCCCGCGCGGGGAAGCTCATCACCCCTCATGGAGAGGTCGAGACGCCCGTCTTCATGCCGGTGGGGACGCTGGCTTCGGTCAAGGGCGTCTCGCAGGACGCGCTGGAGGAGCTCGGCGTCGAGATTCTGCTAAGCAATACCTATCATCTTTATCTACGGCCTGGGTTTGAAACCGTTCGCCGGATGGGCGGGCTGCATCGGTTCATGTCCTGGGAACGCGCCATCCTTACAGACTCGGGCGGGTTTCAGGTTTTCAGTCTCACCGAACTGCGCAAGGTCAGCGAAGAAGGTGTGGCGTTTCGCTCACACCTTGACGGTGCCTCGCACTTTCTGAGTCCCGAAAAAGCGATAGAGGCGCAGATTGGACTGGGGGCGGACATCATCATGGCGTTCGACGAATGTACGGAGTATCCGGCCGACGCTGCGCGTCTGCGCGCGTCGATGGAGCTGACCGTGCGCTGGGCTGCGCGTTGCAAGAATTATTTTGAGGAGAATAAGCAGGAAGTGCCGTGGGCGCGTACAGAGTCTGCTGAACTTCGCTCCGCAGGACAGCCGAGGGCGGCTGTCCCTACGCGAGCGGGGGCGACGCGGGCGGCGGGCGCTACGCAAGCCTTATTCGGCATCGTGCAGGGTGGGATGGATCCTGAACTGCGACGTGAGTCTGCTGGGCGAACTATAGACATCGGCTTTCCGGGGTATGCCATCGGCGGGCTTAGCGTTGGCGAACCTCGCGAGCTTACTCGCGACATTGTCTTGTCCACACTCGAGCATTTGCCATCCGACCAGCCGCGCTATCTGATGGGAGTGGGCACTCCCGAGGAGATCGCGCAGTACGCTCAGGCGGGCGTTGACATGATGGATTGCGTGCTTCCCACGCGCGCCGCCCGTCATGGATTGCTGTTTACTTCGGAAGGAAAGGTCTCGATCAAGCAGGCCCGGTATGCGCAGGATGAGAGTGCGCTCGATCCGGCCTGCGAGTGCCGCGTTTGCCGCCGGTATTCACGGGCTTACTTGCGGCATCTTTATGCCTCGAACGAACTGCTGGCCCAGGTTTTGAATACGGTGCACAATCTGCATTTTTATCTTGCGACCATGCGGACCGTCCGTGCGTGGGTCCGGGCAGGCCATGCGTCCACAGCCAGAGTTTCGAGGTTGTAAATTCGGCGTACCCGCCTTGACACCTAGCGAGCCGTCCGGCATTCTATTTAGCTTGGGGATAAGGTCAGTTTCTTTCTGTGCCGTTCGCGCGGCATCGCCGGCTCTGGACGGGAAGCGGGTCTCCGGCCTTCAGAGGAAAAATTCCCGTAGTTAAACGGAAAGCGTCAAGCAAAGAAAGTCAAGCTGAGAGTTCAGCGGAGAAAGTCTAGCGGCGAAAGAAGCAAACTTGTGCTGAGTTCCGTTCGGCCGGTCCGAATAGGGCGCTTCAAACTGCCGTGGTTTTAATCAGGTATTTCGTTCAATATTCGTTACAAAGGATCGACTTGGCGCTGGAAATCATTTTGTCTGGCATGCCATCTGCTACGACTGGCGGATTGGCGTTTTGGTTGCAACTACCTGGGGGCACAAGTCTGCTCGGGCTGGCGCCGCTGCTGTTTATCTTTGCCATTTTTTATTTCCTGCTGATTATGCCGCAGCAGCGGAAGCAGAAAAAATGGCAGGCTATGCTGAGCGAGTTGAAAAATGGGGACAAGATCGGAACCAGCGGCGGGCT
>Ga0210400_10001779_pt1 | contig 21027 bp, 15 predicted proteins | sample IncBWH26MmetaG_FD_155456 | JGI IMG/M metagenome (GOLD analysis project Ga0210400, IMG submission 155456) | Forest soil microbial communities from Barre Woods Harvard Forest LTER site, Petersham, Massachusetts, United States - Inc-BW-H-26-M | ecosystem: Environmental > Terrestrial > Soil >...
GATTCACCGGGAAATAGGACGGCGTCCCGCCGCTTCGCAGAGCGGTCAGCCGCGCAGCGTCGAGGTTTGCGACCTGGCTTCGCGTGCTCATCTTGACGGTCTGCGGATACCAGACGCCCCGATAGAGCGTCGCCAGGGACTGGCCATCGCCGGTGAACGTCAGCGCGAGAACAACATCTGCGGCCCAGGTGCCCCTCGCAAATGGCCCTGGAATATCGAACGCCGGCTGCCAGTCGCCTGTGCGCCAGACGCGAAGCCCGTGCTGGCCGGCGGCCAGGAGCTTTCCATCCGGGCTGAAGGCCAGGGCGCCTCCCACCAGGCTGGCCCGTTCGCTGGGCGTGTCGAGGATCGCGACGGAACGCCGGGATCGAGCGTCGATGACCTCGACGCAGAGCTTTTGGCGCTCTTTGTTGCAAAAGCCCAGCATGGCCAGATGGCCGCCGTCGGGACTGAAGGCCAGGGCGAGGGTCGTAACAATCTTGGTCGACACCCTATCGACCCGGGCAGGTATCGGGCGGCTCGCTTGGGCCACCGGCGCGGCGTCCGTCGCGTACGGTTGGGCCCAGGAAAGCAGGGTTCCCGCGAGAAGGATGGCGGCCGCAAAGCCCGTTAGCCTTGGCACTCGAAACTCCGGCTAGCCGTCCACAGTCAGGGTAACCCGGGCTGACTTAGTTGAGCTCTTGGGCAAGTCCGATGAGCAGCCCTTCCGGCCCACGAATGTAGCAGAGCCGATACACGTCTTGATACTGAACGACTTCGCCGACGAGCTGCGCGCCACGTTTGCGGAGCCTTTCAAGTGTCTCGTCGAGATCGTCCACAGCGAACATGACGCGGAGGTAGCCGAGAGCGTTCACCGGGGCGTTGCGATGATCGGCAACGACAGGCGGCGTGAGGAAGCGGGAGAGCTCGACCCGGCCGTGGCCATCCGGCGTGCGCATCATGGCGATCTCGACATGCTGATCGCCCAGCCCGGTGACACGTCCGGCCCATTCTCCGTCGATGGTGGCCCGCCCTTCGAGCTCGAGGCCGACCTCGCGAAAGAAATCAATCGTCCCTTCGAGGTCGTCGACGACGATCCCTATGTTGTCCATCCGTTTGAGCGCCATGGGTCCAATCTACGGGGTGGCGCCCGGTCCAACAACGGACCCTTTGTGCGACAGCTCGCGCTCGAGCATCTTGAGCAGGAGCGGACGCCGCGGAGATCGCCTGGGGCAGGGATGGCTTGCGCCTCTCCGCCACCGCTGCGCGGCGGCCGGGTTTGACCTCGGCCGCAATCGGCGCAGGTTGCAGGCCAACTTGGGGGCGAGTCCGAACGCATGCCGGGGTCCGTATCGCGCCGTGAGGCCCTGTCCCGGGCGCTCGCCGTCTCGACCCTGGCCGCGGCCGCGCCTGCCTGGGCTGCCCGCGGCGATGCGGGCGACGCTGCCGCGCGGGCGGTGCTGACCAGGCTCTTTGGCCCCGCCGCTGCGCGCATCGCGCTGACGCTCGAACCCGCGGGCGCGCGGCCCTGGTACGCGGCCGAGGTTCGGAACGGCGCGCTCTCGGTCCACGGCGACACCCCCGTCGCCCTGGCGCGCGGCGCCTATGCCTGGATGCGCCAAACCGGCGCGGCGCACGTCAGTTGGGAGGGCGATCGCACAGCCCTGCCCGCCCGCTTGCCCGATGGCGCGAGCGGCCGCGTCGAGAGCCCGTTCGCGCACCGCGCCTACCTCAACCCCTGCACCTACGGCTACACCACGCCCTGGTGGGACTGGCCGCGCTGGCGACGCGAGATCGACTGGATGGCGGTCCACGGGATCGACATGCCGCTGGCGCTCGAGGGCCAGGAGTTCGTCTGGCGGGCCCTGTGGCGCGAGATGGGGCTCACAGAGGCCGAGCTGGCCGGCTACTTCTCCGGCCCCGCCTTCACGCCCTGGCAGAGGATGGGCAACATCGAGGGCTATCGCGCCCCGCTCCCGGCGGCCTGGATCGACAAGAAGCGGGACCTCCAGCGGCGGATCCTCGGCGCCATGCGCGCGCTCGGCATGAGTCCGATCCTGCCGGCGTTCGGCGGCTATGTGCCCAAGGCCTTCGCCCTGAAGCACGCGGACGCCCGCATCTACCGCATGCCGGCCGGCGGCGGCTTCCACGAGACCTATTGGCTCGACCCGCGCGATCCGCTGTTCGCGAAGCTCGCCGCGCGGTTCCTGGCGCTCTACACTGAGACCTACGGGTCGGGGACCTACTACCTCGCCGACTCCTTCAACGAGATGCGGCCGCCGGTCGCCGATGACGGCACAGGCGGCGGCAACGCGGGCTTCGCCGACGGCGGCGCCGGCAAGGCCGCGGCCGCCCAGGTCGATCCCGCGTTGAAGGCCAGGCGTCTCGCCGCCTACGGCAAGGCGATCCACGCGGCCTTCCACGCGGCTCGCCCCGACGCCGTCTGGGTGATGCAGGGCTGGCTCTTCGGGGCCGACTCGCAGTTCTGGGACGAGGCCGCGATCGCCGCCTATTTCAGCGAAGTCCCCGACGGCGGGGTGATGGTGCTCGACATCGGCAACGACCGCTATCCGGATGTCTGGCGGCGCGCCCGCGCCTTCGCCGGCAAGCCCTGGATCTTCGGCTATGTGCACAACTACGGCGCCAGCAACCCGGTCTACGGCGACCTGGAGGGCTACCGCCGCGACCTGGCGGCGGTCCTGGCCGATCCGCAGGCCGGGCGGCTGGCCGGCTTCGGCCTGTTCCCGGAAGGGCTCGACAACAATTCCATCGTCTACGAGGAGGCCTACGACCTGGCCTGGGGCGCCGGCGGGGCGTCGCTCTCGGCCTGGCTCTCGGGCTACGCGAAATCGCGCTACGGCCGCACCACCCCGGAACTCGATGCGGCGCTCCGCCAACTGGCCGACGCCGCCTACACGACGCGCTACTGGTCGCCGCGCTGGTGGAACGGCCGGGCCGGCGCCTACCTCTTCTGCAAGCGGCCGACGGCGACCATCGGCGAGTTCCCCGGCCATCCCGGCGACCGGGCCAAGCTGGCTGCCGCCGTCGCCGAATTGGCCCGCATGGCCCCGGCCTTCGCAGGCGAGCCGCTCTTCGTCCACGACCTGATTGACGCCACAGGCCACCTGGTCAGCGAGGAGATCGACCTCCTGCTGCAGGCCGCCGTCGCCGCCTATCGCCGCGGCGACCTGGCGGCCGGCGACCGGGCGCGGCGCAAGGCGGAGGACCTGGCCCTGGCGCTCGACGCGCTCCTGGGCGCTCAGCCCGATACCCTGGCGACCTGGATCGACGCCGCCCGCGCCTACGCCGACAACCCCGCCGACGCCCGCGCCTATGTCCTCGACGCCAAGGCCCAGGTGACGGTCTGGGGCGGCGACGGCGGCCTGGCCGACTACGCCTCCAAGGCCTGGCAGGGCCTCTATGGCGACTTCTACCTCCCCCGGTGGTCGCAGTTCCTGGACGCGCTGCGCGCCGCCGGCGCCGGCCCCTTCGACGAAGCGGCGGTCGTGGCCGGCGTCGCGGCCTGGGAACAGGCCTGGGTGGAACGGGACACGGCCTACGTCCGCCGGCGCCCCGCCGATCCGGTGGGCGGCGCGCGGGCCCTTCTCGCCCGCCTTGGGCGGCCGTAGGGTTCGCCATGGAGAAGCCCGCCGCGCGCTTCCTGTCCCTGGACGTGTTCCGCGGGCTCGCCGTCTGCCTGATGATCGTCGTCAACACGCCCGGCCCAGGGGCGCATCCCTATCCCTGGCTGGTCCACGCCAGGTGGTTCGGCTTCACCGCCGCGGACGCGGTGTTCCCCTCCTTCCTGTTCGCCGTCGGCTGCTCGATGAGCTTCGCCTTCGCCCAGCGCCCGACCGCCGGCGCCTTCGCGCTCAAGGTCCTGCGGCGGGCGGCGCTCATCTTCCTGCTCGGCTTCCTGATGTACTGGTACCCCTTCGTCCATCGCGAGGGCGGCGCCTGGACGCTGAGCCCCTTCGCGGACACCCGGGTGATGGGCGTGCTGCAGCGGATCGCGCTCTGCTATGCGCTGGCCGCGTTCGCCGTGCGCTATCTGTCGCCGCGCTGGCTGGTGGGCTTGAGCGCCCTGCTCCTCCTCGGCTACTGGGGGCTGCTGCTGGGATTCGGCCCGCCGGGCGACCCGTTCTCCAAGCTCGGCAACGCCGGGACCCGGCTCGATCTCTTCGTGCTGGGGGCCAGCCACCTCTACCGCCGCGACGGCGGCTTCGATCCTGAGGGCCTGTTGGGCACGCTGCCCGCGACGGTCAACGTGATCGCCGGCTACCTGGCGGCGCGCTACATCCAGGCTGCAGGCGGCCGGCGGCCGGCCCTCACGCGAATGGCGCTGCTTGGGCTCCTCCTGGCCATCGCCGCCTATGCCTGGACCCCGCTCTTTCCGATGTCGAAGAAGCTCTGGAGCGGCAGCTTCGTCCTGCTGACCGTCGGCATGGACCTCGTGCTGCTCGCAGCGCTCGCCGCCGCCCTGGAGGGCCGCGCCCCCAATCCCGCGGCCCGCTTCTTCCAGGTGTTCGGGCTCAATCCGCTGGCGATCTACCTGTTTTCGGAGCTCTTCGTCACGACCCTGCAGCAGATCGAGGTCGCCCCCGGCGTCGGGGTCTACGACTGGATCGGCGCGAACCTTTTCCAGGCCGCCGCGCCCGGGCCGCTGGGCTCTCTCCTCTGCGCCATCGCCTACATGCTGACCTGCTGGCTCCTGGGCTACGTCCTGGACCGCCGCCGGATCGTCGTACGCCTGTAGGGTGGACGGCCGCTTACTGACGGCGGCGGCGATTAAGGATTAAGCGGGACAATTCGCCGCTGAATAGCGGTGACGCTGTTTACCCTTAGCGCTTAGACTCCGCCCTCAAGCGGGGTGATTTGCCCTATTTCGGGAGCGGCGAGCCTTGGGGGCACGCGATGATATGAGCGCGGCCAGGGCGCTGGAGCGGTCCGCCGACCTGGCGCTCGCCAAGCCGCCTACGCAGCGCTTCGCGCGCATCGCGATCCTGGCGGCCCTCCTGTTGCTGGCGGTCTACACCGCCCTGGCCATCGCCCGCCTCACCGAGGGGCCCTTGAGCCTTGCCGAGCAGATCGTCTCCCTGATGATTCCCTTGGCGGTCGCCGGCGCGCTGGGCGGCCTGCTGCTGCTGGAGTCCCGCCGGGTCGAGCGGGCCCACGCCGCCTACAGCGACAGCGAGCAGCGTTTCCGCCTGGCGGTCGAGGCCGCCCGCTGCGGCATCTGGGAATGGGACCTCTCGGAAGACCGCATCTTCATGTCCGACGTCACCGCCGCCCTGTTCGGCTGGCGCGGCGGCGTGGTCGACGGCCAGCAGGTGCTGGAGCGGGTCTCCGAGGGCCATCGCGACGGCCTGCGCGAGGCGCTGGCCAACGCCGCGGTCTATGGCGGCTTCGACGTGTCGTTCCGCGTCCCCAGCCTGATCGGCGGCCGGCCCGTCTGGATCGACGCCCGCGGCCAGGGCTTCGGCAAGAGCCCCGAGGGCGGCTTCGCCCGCATCATCGGCGTGGCCCTGGACGTCACAGAGGAGCGCCTGGCCCAGGCCCGCGCGCAGGCCGCCGAGACCCGCCTGCGCGACGCCATCGAAAGCGTCTCCGAGGCCTTCGTCCTCTGGGACAAGCAGGGCCGGCTTTTGATGTGCAACAAGAACTACCGCAGCTTCTTCCGCCTGGAGCCGCAGATCCTCAAGCCCGGCGTCCTGCGCGAGGACCTCGAGGCCCAGGCCAAGCTCGCCGTGCGCCAGGAGTTCCCGTCGCTCGGCGGGCGCAAGGGCGTGCGCGAGGCCGAGCTGGTCGACGGTCGCTGGGTGCAGATCTCCGAGCGCACCACCGCCGAGGGCGGCCTGGTGGTGACCGCCGCCGACATCACCGCGCTCAAGGCCCAGGAGGAGGCGCGCCGGGTGAACGAGGACGAGCTGCGCCGCGCGGTGGTCAACCTGGAGCGCAGCCAGGAGCAGCTCTCGGAACTGGCCCGCAAGTACGAGAACGAGAAGCTCCGCGCCGAGGGCGCCAACCAGGCCAAGAGCGAGTTCCTGGCCAATATGAGCCACGAGCTGCGCACGCCGCTGAACGCCATCAACGGCTTCTCCGAGATCATGGTCGCCGAGATGTACGGCCCGGTCGGCGACCCGCGCTACAAGGACTACGCCCGCGACATCCTCAATTCCGGCCAGCACCTGCTCGCCCTGATCAACGACATCCTCGACATGTCGAAGATCGAGGCCGGCAAGATGAACCTGCGCTTCGAGCCGGTGGCGCTGGAGGACGTGGCCGAGGACGCCCTTCGCCTGGTCCGCAACCGCGCCGAGGCCGCGGGCCTGGCCCTGCGCCTGGACTTCTCCGACCTGCCCGAGGTCGAGGCCGACTACCGGGCGATCAAGCAGGTGCTGCTGAACCTGCTCTCCAACGCCATCAAGTTCACCCCGCGCGGCGGCCTGATCACCGTGCGCGCCGAGCGCCGCGACGACCCGCTGGGCGAGCGGGTGCGGATGAGCGTGCAGGACACCGGCATCGGCATCCCGCCGGAGGACCTGGCGCGCCTGGCCCAGCCCTTCGAACAGATCGAGAGCCAGCACGCCAAGACCCAGCAGGGCACCGGCCTGGGGCTGGCGCTCACCAAGGCCCTGGTGGAAATGCACGGCGGCCTGCTCGACCTGCGCAGCGCGCCGGGCCAGGGCACCAGCGCGTCCTTCTCGCTCCCCGTGCGCCAATCCAGCGTCGCGCTCGCCGCAGTCGCCGCCGCGCGCTGACGGCGTAGTCCCTTTCGAGCGACGAGGGGCGTTCTATCCGTTGACGATCTTCTCGTAGCCGCGGTTGGCGGCCGCCTGCACGCGGCCCAGGGTCGCCTTGAGCTGGCGGAAGTCCCGCACGCCCCCGGCGCGGGCCAGCAGCGCGCGGAAGGCCGGCGGTTCGCCCGACGGGTCGGTGGTGTCGCCCAGCGCGACCTTCAAGAGCTGGGTCAGGTCCTGTTGCAGCCGCCAGGCCGCCTCCAGGTCCCCGGCCGGCCCGGCGGGCGCCAGGCCGCTGTGCCTGAGCGCCGCAAGCGCCGCGGCGGTGTTGGGCGACAGCGGCCCGCCCTCGGCGGCGTGCGCGATCTGCAGGAACTGGGCGGCGAACTCGATGTCCACCAGGCCGCCGGGCGAGAGCTTCAGGTCCCACTCGCCCTTGGCCGGGCGCTCGCGGTGCATCAGCTCGCGCATCTCGCGCACGTCCTTGGCCGTCTGGGCGCGGTCGCGCGGGCGGCGCAGGGCCCGGCCGAAGGCGGCCTCCGCGTCGGCCGCGAAGCCCGGGCTGGTCGACCAGACCACCCGCGCCCGGGTCAGGGCCAGCAACTCCCAGGTCTCGGCCTCGGCCTGGTAGTAACCCTCGAAGGCCGCGAAACTCACCGCCACCGGACCCTTGGTGCCGGAGGGCCGCAGTTGCATGTCCACCTCGTAGAGGCCGCCCTGGCCAGTCTGGCTGGACAGCGCCGCGATCAGGCGCTGGGTGAACCGCCCATAGAAGGTGACCGCGTCCCAGCTCTTCGCCTGCGAGCCCGCGTGCGGATCGGCGGCCCTGTAGAGGGTCATCAGGTCCAGGTCGGAAGTGGCGCTCATCTCCCGCGAGCCGCACTTGCCCAGGGCCACCACCGCCACGTCGCCGGGGAAGGCCCCGCCCAGCCGCTCCGTTTCCGCCAGCGCCGCGTCGGCCAGGGCGTCGATACAGACGTCGGCCAGGTCGGCGAAGGCCTTGCCGGCCACCACGGCGCTGGCCGCCCCGCTCATCACCTGCACGCCGACGCGGAAGGCCTGCTCGCGGTGGACCACGCGGACCACGTCCATGGCCGCCTCGAAGCCGGCGGCCTCGGCCACCGCCGCGCGCATCACCGCGCGGTCCTCGGCGATGTCGATGGGCTCGAAGAAGCTGCCGTCCAGCATGGCGTCGATGGCCGCGGGGCGCCGCGCCAGGGTCGCCGCCAGCCGCGGGGCGAAGGCCATCACCTGCACGACCAGCTCGAACAGGTTCGGCTGGGCCAGGAACAGCGACTGGAGCTGCACCCCCGACGACAGCCGCGAGAAGAAGTCGGCGAACCGGTTGAAGGCCGCGTCCGGCGCCCCGGTGGCCTGGGCCGCCTCCAGCAGGCGCGGCGCCAGCCGGGTGAACAGCTCGCGGCCCCGCTCGGTGGCCGTGGCCGGGATATGGCCGTGGTGCCAGCTCCGGATCGTCGCCGCCACCGCCGGCGGGTTGGAGAAACCCAACCGCTTCAGCGTCGCCAGGGTCTCCGGGTCGTCCCCGACGCCGGTGAACACCAGGCTGCCGAACCGCGAGGACAGCGGCTCCTCGGAGGGGAAGAGCTCACCGTAGCGGGCGTTCACGCCCTTCAGCGTCCGGGTGATCGCGGCGTCGAAAGTGCGGAGCTGGTCGTAGCCGCTCAGCGCCGCCACCCGCCGGCGGTCGGCGTCGGCCTCCGGCAGCCGGTGGGTCTGCTCGTCGGCCAGCATCTGGATGCGGTGCTCGACGCTGCGCAGCCGCCCGTAGGCCTCGGTCAGTTCGGCGCAGGTCTGCGGCGCCACATGGCCGGCCTCAGTGAGGGCCGCCAGCGCATCGAGGGTGCGGCGGCTGCGCAAGCCCGGGTTGCGCCCGCCCAGGATCAGTTGCTGGGTCTGGACGTAGAACTCGATCTCGCGGATTCCGCCGGCGCCCAGCTTCACGTCGAACCCCTTGGCGGTCATCCGCTCGTCGACCTTGTGGGCGTGGATCTGGCGCTTGATCGAATGGATGTCGGCGATGGCCGCGAAGTCCAGGTTCCGGCGCCAGACGAAGGGCTGCAGCTCGGCCAGGAACGCCTGCGCTGCGGGGATGTCCCCGGCGCAGGGCCTGGCCTTGATGAACGCCGCCCGCTCCCAGTTCTGGCCGACGCTCTCGTAATAGTCCAAGGCCGCCGGGATCGGCACGGCGGCCTGGGTGGAAGACGGATCGGGCCGCAGGCGCAGGTCCATGCGGAAGACGTAGCCGTCGGCGGTGCGGAGCTGCATCAGCTCCGACAGCCGCTGCGTCAGCCGCACCGCGAAGGCCTCACTCTCCACCCCGGGCGCGAGCGGCATGGCGTCCGGGTCAAAGAACACCGACACGTCGATGTCGCTGGAATAGTTCAGCTCGAAGGCGCCCTGCTTGCCCATGGCGATGCAGAACCAGCCGGGGACCGGCCCCGCCGCGCCCTCGCCCAGGTGGGTCAGCCGCCCGGCCTCCGCCTCGCCCCGGGCCGCCACCGTCAGCGCCGCCGTCACCGCCGCGTCGGCGAAGCGGGTGAGCGCGCCGGTCACCTGGTCCAGGTCCCAGACGCCGCCCAGGTCGGTCAGCGCCGTCAGCAGGTGAAGCTCGGCCTTGAGCTCGCGAAGGCGGACCTGGGCGCCCGGCAGGTCGAGCCGGGACGCCTTGGCGGTCCGCGTCAGGATGTCCTCCAGCCGCGCCTGCGGGTCGTCCGCCAGCAAGCCGTCCAGCCGCTTCGGATCGCGCCGCGCCAGGGCGGCGAGATAGGGCGAGGCCGCGAACACCGGGGCGAGCGCCGGCCAGGCCTGCTCCAGCCGGTCGGTCCACAACGCCTGGGCGACGACGCCGCGCAAGCGCTCGGCGGCCTTCTCGTCGACGACGGGTCCACAGGGTTTCAAGGTGTCGGCCAGCGCCATGAGGCGTGCTTAGCAGTCCTTCGCCGCCTGCGGGAGAAGATGGATAAGGCTGCGATTCACGGTTGAGATCATCGCGCCAGTTGCCGGATCAGGTCGATGAACGCGCGCAGCCTGGCCGGAATATTGCGGCGGCTCGGATAGTAGAGACAAAGACCCGGATATTCCGGCGACCAGTCCTCCAGCACCGGCAGCAAGAGGCCAGCCTCGATCGCCTGGGCGGCCGCGATGTCAGAGACGAAGGCCAGGCCCTCGCCGGCCAGCGCGGCCATCAGCATCAGATCGTGGTCGTCGAGGATCAACTGGCCGGGGACATCTATTTCGATAGCCTCGCCCCGCTTCTCGAATTCCCAGCGGTAGATCGCGCCGCTCCCCAGGCGCCGGCGAATGCAGCGATGCTCCGCCAGGTCGGCCGGCGTCCTCGGTAGCTTTCGCCCCGAGAAGTAGGCGGGCGAGCCCACCACGATCGAACGTATCGGGCGGGTGATCGGCACCGCGATCATGTCGGGCGGAACAAACTCTTCCAGCCGAACGCCGGCATCGAAGCCTTGCCCGACGATGTCCACCATCGCTCCTTCGCTGACCATGTCGACCGTCACGCGCGGATAGCGGCGCATGTATTCGTAGATCAGCGGCGACAGGATCATACGCCCTGCGCCCAGCGGCAAATTCAAACGCAAGGCGCCGACGGGTTCGGCCCGATGCTCGTCGATCCGTTCCATGGCGGTGCGGATCGCGGCTAAGGCCGGTGCGATCTCCCCCACGAACTGCTCGCCTTCAGGGGACAGGGCGACACTGCGTGTCGTCCGGTTGAACAGGCGAACGCCCAACCGCGCTTCCAGGGCCGCCACCGCGTGGCTGAGCGCCGAGGAGGACATGTTCAGTTCGCGCGCCGCAACCCGGAAGCCGCCGCGACGAGCAACCGCCACGACGGCTTCGAGCTCGAGCTGGCTAGCCCGCATTGCGCGATTTTTTGCATCAACCTGCGCCATCCTGATCGTCTTATAAGATCAGTCGTTAGATGTCACATCCTCTTCAGCAACCAGAGGAGACGCGCCATGCGCACCATCGACACGGTCTATATCGACGGCCAGTTCGTCACCCCGCACGGGGAGGAGCTGTTCGATCTGTTCAACCCCGCCAGCGAGGAGAAGATCGGCCAGGTGCGCCTGGGCGACGCCGTCGACGCGAAAGCTGCGGTCGCCGCGGCCAAGCGCGCGTTTCCGGCCTACTCGCGAACCTCGAAGGCCGAGCGGATCGGGCTGCTCCGCCGGTTGCATGACGCCGTCGTCGCGCGGAGCGATGTGCTCGCCGCAGCGATGATCGAAGAGTACGGCGCGCCGCAGGCCTTCGTGGGCTTCTCCGTCGCGCACGCGGCCAACCTCTTCCTGGACATGGCCAACACGGTTGAGGCGTTCGAGTTCACCCAAACTGTCGGCGGCGCGCAGGTCAGCCTGCAGCCGGTCGGCGTCGTGGCGGCCATCAGCCCGTGGAATAGCAATATCGGCTCCATCTGCAGCAAACTTGCGACCGCGCTGGCCGCCGGCTGCACCGTCGTCATCAAGCCCAGCGAGATGAGCGCCACGCAAACTCAGGTCCTCACCGAGGCCCTGCACGAGGCCGGCCTGCCGCCCGGCGTGTTCAACATCGTCAACGGCCGCGGCGACGTGGTGGGCGCCGAACTGTCGTCGCACCCGGACGTCGCCAAGGTCACCTTCACCGGTTCGACAGCGGTCGGTCGCTCCATCATGCGCTCCGGGGCCGAGACGATGAAGCGCGTCACCCTGGAGTTGGGCGGCAAGGGTCCGAACATCATCCTGCCCGACGCGGATGTGGAGGCCGCGGTCTCGACCGTCGTCGCGGTCGGCTTCCTCAACAGCGGCCAGGCCTGCATCGCCGGGACCCGGGTCTTGGCGCCGAGGTCGCGTCTGCCGGAGATCCTCGAGCGCCTCAAGACGGCGGTCGCGGCCCTCAAGGTCGGCGGGTCCGCCGACTCTGCCGTCAAGGTCGGGCCGATGGTCAGCCAAAAGCAGTGGGATCGGGTGCAAAGCTACATTCATCTGGGCCTGGAAGAAGGCGCCGAGCTCCTGGTCGGCGGCGAAGGCCGGCCGGCTGGCCTGGAGCGGGGCTGGTTCGTGCAGCCCACCGTCTTCGCCGGCGTCAACAACGACATGCGCATCGCCCGCGAAGAGATCTTCGGGCCGGTGCTGTGCGTCATCCCCTACGACGACGAGGAAGAGGCCATCGCCATCGCCAACGACAGCCCCTACGGCCTGCAGGCCTATGTCGAGAGCGCTGACGTGGCGCACGCGCGTCGGGTGGCCGAGCGGCTGGACTGCGGCCGGGTGACGATCAATGGCGCGCCGCACGCGCCCCTGGCGCCGTTCGGCGGCTTCAAGCAGTCCGGCATCGGCCGCGAATACGGCCGTTACGGGCTGGAGGCCCATCTGGAGGTCAGGGCCGTCCTGGGCTGATTTCCCCCGCGCGGGCGCCCGAGCCGTCCGCGCGGGCCCAGCGCCCAGCCCAGACCTCGCCCTACTGGCGACCCCAAGCGCACGACCCAGCAAGGAGACTCCCATGGACTCCGTCAAAGCCCAGCGGGTTATGGACGAACTGGAAATCCTGCGACTGCTGGCGACACTTGCCCAGGCGGTCGACGACCGGGACGAGGCCCGCTACCGCGCCTGCTTCGCCGACGAAGTGATGGGCGCATCCCCCTCTGGAGAACTGGACTCTTGGCTCGCGGTATCGAGCCAGGACTACGCCCGCCGCTCGATTGAGGCGGTCAGCGCCATGAGGTGGACCCATCACAAGCTGTGCAATTCCGTCGTCGACCTGATGGGTGACCGGGCTGCGGCCAAGGCCGATGTCGTGGTGGACATGGAGGCGTCCGGCCGTGAAGGCCGCCTCGAACACCTGACGATCGGCGGGCGATACGAGCTTGAATTCGCTCGCTTGGACCAAGGGTGGCGCATCAGCAAGCGCCGCCTGGTCCGACGATACGTCATCGGCGACCCAAGGCTTGCAGACCAAGCTCGGCAAACCGGCGCCTAGGCGCCCCACGACATCAGAGACGACCAACCGGTCGAGAAACAGGACAGTCCAATGGTCAAGACCTGGCTCATTACAGGAAGTTCGCGAGGCCTCGGCCGCGCACTCGCCGAAGCGGTGCTTGCCGCGGGCGACAATCTCGTCGCCACGGCGCGGAACACGAGCGGCCTCGAGGATCTGGCCGACCGATATCCGGCCCAGGTGATCCTCCGGCCGCTGGACGTGACCGACCACGTCGCGGCGGAAGCCGCCGTGAACGTCGCCGTCGAACGCTTCGGCCGACTGGACGTGTTGGCGAACGTCGCCGGCTACGGGAACCTCGGTCCCATCGAAGACACAAGCATCGAGGATTTCCGCGCGCAGATCGGCGCCAATCTGTTTGGACCGATCTATCTGTCGAAGGCCGCCATCCCGATCATGCGCGTCCAAGGCTCGGGCCATATCCTCAATTTCTCGTCCGTCGGAGGACGGATCGGCTCAACCGGCCGAGCGGCCTATTCCGCCGCGAAGTTCGGGGTCGAGGGCTTTTCCGAGGTGATGGTGACCGAGTTGGCGCCGCTCGGCGTCAAGGTGACCGTCTTTGAGCCGGGCGGCTTCAGGACCGACTTCGCCGGCTCGTCCCAGACGATCCACGAAATCCGCCCGGAATACGACGCCACCGTCGGCCAGGCGGCACGGTTCCAACTCGACTACAACGGCAAACAGCCCGGCGATCCGGCCAAGGCGGCCCAGGTGATCCTCAGGGTCGTCGGAATGGACGATCCGCCTATACGCCTGCTGCTCGGCAGCGATGCGCTCAAGGTCGTCCAGGCGGCCGACGCCCGGAAGACCGCAGCCGACCGCAAGTGGAGCACGCTTAGCGCGTCTACCGACTTCGTCGCGGCCAAGACCTGAGGCCGCCGCGGTGCGCGACGACCTGCGGACCACCAGAAGGTCCGGATGGCGGCTGTCAGCGGTCCGGTCCCGAGGATCTGCATCACCGGCTTCATGCTGTCCGCCAGGATGTGGCGGCCGATCTCGGCCTTCAGGTTCCTCAGGCGCTTCGCCAGGAAGTGGGTCAAGCCCATCCAGGCTTTGTTCGCGCCGAAGGGGCGTTCGACGATCCTGCCCTGAGCTTCAGCGGGCTGTGGGGCGGCCGTCGGCTCGGCGCCGGGGTGAGCGGCTTCGGCGCATACGGCGTCACGCCGATGGCGCTACAGGCCACGATCTCCTCGCCGGAGAAATAGCCGCGGTCGGCCAGCTCTTGGGCTTAGGCGGAGGCTGGGAGGGTCGCTCGGCGGCGGCGCAGCATCGCCCCCGCGAGGCCGAAGCCGCCGATCATCAACGCCCAGCTCGCCGGCTCGGGAACACCGGCGGTTGTGAGCTGGACGTTGTCGATGAAGCCGCCCGACCAGACCCCGTTGGGCATGAAGTGTAAGGTTTCAAGCCCGGTGACCGAAGACACAAAGCTCGTCGAAAGCGTGTGCCAAGGGCTGCCGTCGTAGACATTGAGGGCCGCTGTCGACACGCTTCCCGAAAGGTCGCCGCCGATATTGTAGCTGATTAGTGTCGTGGTCCCTCCGCCGCCCCCGTTGTAGATGAACGAGAACGCGTAGGTCTGTCCCGCGACGAGGCTGACATCCTGGGAAAGCCCTGTCCCCCCGCTGACATCGGGGTTCAGGTCGAACCACTGATTTCCATCGCCGCTGGACACCGAGCCTGCATAGCCCTGCACCACCAGATCGCCGGTGCCGGTCCATCCGGTGGGGGTCGCATCGAGCAGATACGGCGGACTGATCACGGGGCTCTCGAAGCCGCCGTTTGTCACGAGATTGACCGCCCGAGCCTCCGTCGCCCCGAAAGCGAAGGTCAGCGCCAAGGCGGCGCTGGCCAAGAGAGCACCTCTCATTTTCATCTTATTGCCCCGTCCATCAACGGGCCATTTTTGGCCAAAGAACAACGTTATTCCCTACCCGGGCGCGCGCAAGCCGGTTCCCCCAAGAGGCGAGTGGCGCGTCGACCAACGCCGGGGCGGCGGCGCGGCGGGCGGTCCATGGTTCCACGAGCTGCCAGCGCGTCGAATTCCTCCGCCGGGGGCGCCGCCGCCTGCCGAAACGTCGGCGTCACGCCCGCGGCAGGATCAGCGCCACCCGCAGGCCCGGCCCCAGCTCGCCCACCTTGCCCGGGCCTTCGGCGAGTTCCAGCCGTCCGCCGTGGGCCTCGGCGACGGCGGCCACCAGCGACAGGCCAAGGCCCGCGCCGGGCTCGTTGCGGCTGTTCTCCAGGCGCACAAAGCGCTCCACCACCCGCTCGCGGTCGCCGTCCGGCACGCCGGGGCCGGTATCGGTCACCGAGAACTCGATCTCGCCGGAGGACCGCCTGCGCACCCGCAGCATGATCGCCCCGCCCGAGGGCGTGTATTTCACGGCGTTGTCGAGGATGTTGGCCAGGGCCTGGGCCAGGAACTCGCGGTTGCCGCGCGCCTGCAGGTCCTTCTGCAGCTCGGCGGCGAAGTCGAGGCCCTTGTCCTCGCAGAGCGGCTCGTAGAGCTCGGAGATGTTGGCGGCCAGTTCGGAGGGGTCGAACAGCACGGGGTCCGGCGCGGTCCCGGCGGCCTGCAGCCGCGCGATCGACAGCACCGCGGCGAAGGTCTTCAACACTCCGTCGGTGTCTTCCAGGGCCTGGGCCAGCGCCTGGGTCGGGTCGCCCTTGCCGGCCTCGACGTCGAGGTAGGCCACCTCCAGCCGGGCCCGCAGGCGGGTGAGCGGCGAGCGCAGGTCGTGGGCGATGGCGTCGCCGGCGTGGCGGTGTCCGGCCATCGACCGCTCCAGCCGGTCGAGCATCTCGTTGATGCCGGCGGCCAACTCGTCGAACTCATCGCGGGCGCCGCGAAGTTGGGCGCGCGCGCCCAGGTCGCCGTTGCGCACCGCGTCCACCACCTCGGTCAGGCCGGTCATGGAGCGGGTCACGTTGCGGCTGACCAGGATGCCAAGCAAAAGGCCCAGCACCACCACCAGCGCCCCGGCGCCCTGGCTGGCGCGGGTGATCTTGTCGACATAGGCCTGGTCCTCGCCCACGTCGGCGCCGACGAACAGGATCTGGCCGCCGCTGAGCCGCTGCTGCAGGCCGCGGGCCGGGTGCTTGACCGTGCGGCCCTGCAGGTCCTGGTCCGTCACCGCAAAGCTGGTCCAGGTCGGCGCGCCGGTGAACTTCTCCACCGGGCTCTCCTCGATCGAGCCGGAGATCTTCTTCTGGTCCGGCTTCATCAGCAGGTAGAGGAACGGCCGCTCGCTGGCCGCGCGCTCGATCAGCGACTGGTTCACCGCGTCGACCCCGGCCCGGTCGTAGGCGGAGACCAGCGAGTGCATCTCGCGGGTGATCTCCTGGTCGGTGCGCCGCGTCGCCTCGCCCGCCGTCGCCACATAGATGTAGGCCAGGAACGCCAGCGCCGCGCTGGCGAACAGCCCCAGGATGATCACCGTCAGGCGGAACGGCGCCGTGCGGAATATGCGCGGCAGGCGCATTTACCTCCCCTGCGAAGCGGCGGAGGGGGACCGCTCGCCGTAGAGCGAGGGGGGGAGGGGGCGAACCTCAGGTACTGTGGATGGGGCTCGCCCCCTCCACCGTCCGCTCTTCGGCGGACGGTCCCCCTCCCCCATAAACGGGGGAGGTAGGCTAGGCATCCAACCGGTAGCCCGCCCCGCGGACCGTCTGCAGCATCGGCCGGTCGAAGCCCTTGTCGATCTTCGAGCGCAGGCGCGAGATGTGCACGTCGATGACGTTGGTCTGCGGGTCGAAGTGGTACTCCCAGACCTTTTCCAAGAGCATGGTGCGGGTCACCGACTGGCCGGCGTGGCGCATCATGAACTCCAGCAACTGGAACTCGCGCGGCTGCAGGTCGATCTCCTTGCCCTGGCGGTGGACGGTGCGCCCGATCAGGTCCATCTCCAGCTCGCCGACGCGCAGCATGGTGTGCACCGAGCCGGTCTCGCGCCGCCGGGCCAGGGCTTCCACCCGGGCGATCAGCTCGGCGAAGGCGTAGGGCTTGACCAGGTAGTCGTCGCCGCCGGCCTTCAGCCCCTCGACGCGGTCGCCGACCTCGCCCAGGGCCGAGAGGAACAGCACCGGCGTCTGGTCGCCCTCGCGCCGGATGGTCTCGATGAGCTGCACGCCGTTCATCTTCGGCATCATGCGGTCGACGATCATCACGTCGAACTCGCCGTCGCGAGCGGCCGTGAGGCCCTCCTCGCCGTCGGCGGCCCGCGTGCACGCGTTGCCCGCTTCCGTCAGGCCCCTCTCCATGGCGTCCGCCGCTTCGAGGTCGTCTTCGACGATCAGGATCCGCATGCTTCTCCGCCCCCGCGAAAGCGCCCTAGCCGGCGATCTTGATCGGCAGGAAGGTCGTGCGGCCCTGCCGGAAGATACCCAGCAGCACGCCCGTCCGGTTGGCCTTCTTGGCGGCGTCCACCGCCGCGGCGACGTCGGCCGCCGTGGCCACCGGATGACCGCCCGCCTGGACGATGATATCGCCGCGATGCAGGCCTTTCTGCCCGGCGTCGGAGTTCTGGTCGATGCTTTCGACCACCACCCCCTTCACCTCGGCCGGCGCGTTCAGCCGCCGCCGGGTCGGCTCGTCCAGCGCGCCCAGCGCCATGCCGAGCACCGAAGGATGCGGCGTCGGCGGGGTCAGCGGGCTCTTGTCGCCGCCGCCGCCCGGCGTGTTGTCGTTGGACGCCAGGTCCTTCTCCGACGGGCGGATGCCGGAGCGGATCTCGATCGGGCGGTGCTTGCCCTCGCGGATCACGTCCAGGCGGATCACGTCGCCGGGCTGGGCCTTGGCCACCTCGCGGGTCAGCTCCGTTGAGGTCTTGATGGTGGTCCCGTTGACCGACACCACCACGTCGCCGGGCGCCAGGCCCGCCTTGGCGGACGGGCCGTTCGGCACCAGGTCGGAGACGATCGCGCCCTTCTGCGAGCCCAGCCCTTGGGCCTCGGCCATGTCCGGCGTGAAGTTCTGGATCGTCGCGCCGATATAGCCGCGCTGGATCTTCCCGCCGGTGATCAGCTTCTTGGTCACCGCGTCGGCCACCTCGGCGGGGATGGCGAAGCCGATGCCCACCGAACCGCCCGAGGGCGAGAAGATCGCCGTGTTCACCCCGATCACCCGGCCGTAGATGTCGAAGGTCGGGCCGCCGGAGTTGCCCCGGTTGATGGGGGCGTCGATCTGGATGTAGTCGACGAAGTTGTCGCCGATGTCGCGGCCGTAGGCGCTGATGATCCCGGCCGTGGCCGTGCCGCCCAGGCCGAAGGGGTTGCCCACCGCGATCACCCAGTCGCCGACGCGCGGCTTGCCGGCGTTCTCGAAGTTCACGAACGGGAAGTTGTTGCGCCCGCCCTTGACCTTGATCACCGCCAGGTCCGAGGGCTCGTCGCGGCCGACCACGACGGCGTCGAGCTCGGTCTCGTCCTTCAGCACCACCTTGATGGTCTCGGCGTTCTCGACCACGTGGTTGTTGGTGACGATGTAGCCGTCGGCCGAGATGAAGAAGCCGGAGCCGGCCGATTGCTGGGTCGGCAGCTTCGGCTGGCCCTTCTCGGTGCGCCCGCTGTTGCCGCCGCCGGGAGATGCGCCCTCTTCGTCGTCACCGCCGCCGCCCTGCGGGCCCGGCCCGCCGCGCGGCTGGATGTCGAAGGGGAAGTTCTCGAAGCCCGGGATACGGCGCAGCGCGCTCGCATCGACCCGGCTGGTCACATTGATCGACACCACCGCGGGGGAAACGCGGTCGAAGATGTCGGCGAAGGACATGGGCGCGCCGGGCGGCGGGGCGAAGATCGGCGCCGTCGAAGCCTTGATCAGATGGGCCTGGCTGTCGGCATGGGCCATCGGCAAGCGCATGCCCGCGCCCGCGACCGCCGCGGCCATTACGCCGGCCCCGGCCACCGCACCCAGGAAATAGCCCGTCTTCTTGGAGGTCATATGACTTCTGTTTCCCTCTGGCGCCCCGGCGGAGCCGGCGCGTCCCGTAAACCTAGGTTCGATGCATCAGAGCGCAATGGCGCTCAAGTTACCTTTAAGACACCCTGCCTCGGGCAATCCGTTCCTTGTAGGGCGCAATCATGTCAGGCGGGATCGCTTTCGGACAGCCGTCTCACGCGCTCGGCCTCCGCAGGTGAGAGTTCGGCTTCGGCGGATCGGTTCCGCAGGCGGGTGAGAAGCAGGCCTGCTCCCAGGAGGACCACCGCGAAGGGCCCGCCCCAAAGCGCCAGGTTCATCCACGAGAAGGCCGGGGTCAGCAACACGAACTCGCCGTAGCGGTCGGTCAGGAAGCGCTTGACCTCGGCGTCGCTGCGGCCGGCCCTCACCTGCTCGCGCACCACCTTGCGCAGGTCGGCCGCGAGCTCGGCCTCGGAGTCGTCGATGGATTCGTTCTGGCAGACCAGGCAGCGCACGTCCTGGAAGATCGCCCGGGCGCGGGCCTCCTGGGCCGGATCGGGCAGGCGGTCGGCGGGGTCGGCCGCGGCGGCCAGGCAGAGCACGCCGGCGAACACCGCCGCCAGGGCCTGCAGCCGTCTCACGCCGGCTGCTCCTGCGCCGCCGTGGGCTGGGCCACCGCCTGGGCCGCGCGCCGCCGCGCGACCCCCAGCCGCATGCGCCGGTCGGAGAGCGAGGTCAGGCCGCCCAGCGCCATGATCACCGGTCCCAGGAAGATCAGGCTGGCCCAGGGGTTCCAGTAGGCCCGGATCAGCCAGACCGGGGTCCCGTCCAGCGCCTTCCGCTTCTCGCCGAGCACCATGTAGAGGTGCGAGGCGCCGCGGTAGCAGAGCGCGATCCCGGAGATCGTCTGGCCGCCAGCCGGATAGAAGCGCCGATCGGGCTCGCCCGTGCAGACCGGCTGGCCGGCCTTGGTCACCCGGATCATCGCCCGCTCGGAATCGTAGTTGGGCCCTTCCACGGGCCGCACCGTCTCCAGGGTCAGGTGATAGGCGCCCACGTTGAGCGACCCGCCCAGCGGCAGGGTCTCGGCCGCCTCGCCCTTCCAGCCCAGCTCGGCGCAGGCGCCCAGCGCGAAGACGCCGAGGCCCAGGTGCGCCAGCGTCATGCCCCAGGCGCCGCGCGGCAGGCCCGTCAGCCGCCGCCAGCTATCCGCCGCCGGGACCCGGAAGGCCCGCGTGCGCTCCACCAGCTCGGCCGCCGCCCCGGCCACCAGCCAGCCGCCGATGGCGACGCCCAGCGCCCCGAACGCCTTGCGCGGGCTCACCAGGGCGTAGGCCAGGAGGCCGCAGCCGAGCGCGATGACCGCCGCCGCCCACAACCGCTGGGCCACGCCGCCCAGGTCGCCCCGCTTCCAGGCCAGCAGGGGCCCGGCCGGCAGGATGATCGCCAACGCCGCCATCAGGGGCGCGAAGGTCCAGTTGAAATAGCCCGGGCCGATCGAGATCGGCGTGCCCATCGCCTCGCGGACCAGCGGGAAGAGCGTGCCGACCATCACCGTCGTCGTGGCCGCCGCCAGCAGGATGTTGTTCATCACCAGCGCGCTCTCACGGCTGATCGGCGCGAACAGCCCGCCGGGGCTGAGCTTCGGCGCGCGCCAGGCGAAGAGGGCGAAGGCCGAACCCGCGGTCAGCCCCAGGATGATCAGCAGCAGCACGCCGCGCTTGGGATCCACCGCGAAGGCGTGGACGCTGGTCAGCACGCCCGAGCGCACCAGGAAGGCGCCCAGCATGGAGAAGGTGAAGGCGCCGATCGCCAGGAACAGGCTCCAGCCGGCGAGCGCCCCGCGCTTCTCCGTGACGATGGCCGAGTGCAGCAGGGCCGTGGCCATCAGCCAGGGCATGAAGGAGGCGTTCTCCACCGGGTCCCAGAACCACCAGCCGCCCCAGCCCAGCTCGTAGTAGGCCCAGAAGGCGCCCAGCGTGATGCCGACGGTCAGGAAGCTCCATGCCGCCAGCGCCCAGGGCCGAACCCACCGCGCCCAGGCCGCGTCCACCCGCCCCTCGATCAGGGCCGCGACCGCCAGCGAGAAGACCACCGACATGCCGACGTAGCCCGAGTAGAGGAACGGCGGGTGGATCGCCAGCGCCGGGTCCTGCAGCAGCGGGTTGAGCGAACGGCCCTCCACCGGCGGCATGGCGATGCGCAGCAGCGGGTTCGAAGCGAACACCGTGTAGGCCAGGAACACCGTCCCCAGCGCCCCTTGGGTCGCCACCATCAGGGCTTTCAGCCCGCGCGGCAGGCCCCGGCCCAGGGTCGCCGCCGCCGCGCCGTAGCCCGTGAGGATCAGGCACCAGAGCAGGATCGAGCCCTCATGGCTGCCCCAGGTCCCGGCCACCTTGTAGAGCAGCG
>Ga0210400_10001780_pt1 | contig 21020 bp, 12 predicted proteins | sample IncBWH26MmetaG_FD_155456 | JGI IMG/M metagenome (GOLD analysis project Ga0210400, IMG submission 155456) | Forest soil microbial communities from Barre Woods Harvard Forest LTER site, Petersham, Massachusetts, United States - Inc-BW-H-26-M | ecosystem: Environmental > Terrestrial > Soil >...
GCCGCCGGGCTTGCCATCATCGTCGAGAGTTGGCTCAATGCCTTGGTGCCGAACGCGCAGCGCGGCCGCGTGCTCACGATCTACGTGCTGGTGTATGGCCTGTTCTATGGCGTTGGGCAGTTATTCAGCCAAAGTCTCGACGTTCGAGGTCCCGAATTACTGCTCATCGCCGGCATTGCCACCACGCTCGCACTGGTTCCGATGGTCGCCATCGATGTGCGCGCGCCGGTCCTGCCGCACCGGATAAAGCTGGAAATTCTCAAGGCGCTGCGCACCTCCCCGGTGAGCGTCACCGCCTGCCTGCTGAATGGATTGATTCTGACCGCCTTCACGACCGTGGGGCCCCTGTTTGGTGCGCGCATCGGTTTCGATCAGCAGCATATCGTCCTATTGATGGCCTGCGTTTCGCTCGGCGGACTTTTTCTGCAGTGGCCGATCGGTTACTTCTCGGACAAGATCGACCGTCTGCACGCGTTGATCGGCTTGGGTGTGGGCATTCTCGCCGTCGCCGCCGCGCTCGTGTGGGCCGAACAGAGCATGCCGTTTGCGGTGCTGGCGCTGCTGTTCGGGGTGTTCGGCGGCCTGGCGGAGAGTCTCTATGCGGTGGGAGTCGCCCATGCGAACGATCGCGCGCCCGCTGCCGACTACGTGGCGCTGTCGTCGACTTTGCTATTCGTTTGGGCGCTGGGTTCATCGGTTGGACCGACCGTCGGCACCTTCGCCATCCAACTCATCACGCCGCGAGCGTTCTTCGTTTACGTGATGGTGCTCACCCTGGTTTTCACGCTGTTCGCCGCGTGGCGGCTGTGGCACCGCAAGGCCGATCCGATCGTCGAGTCGCGCGAGGAATTTCTCGCCTACCCCCAGACATCGCCGGAGATTTATGAGTGGCTGCCATATCACAAAGACGCCGAGCGGGAAGCGGAGCAACACCCCGAATGACATTCATCAAAGAAGGTATCACCATGGTTCGTAATACTCATGCCGCAGAAATCTTGCTCCATGCGCTGATCGGCGCCGCCGCGTGGTGCGCGCCGCTGCCGGCCGCCGCGGCCGCCGGCTACACGCCGATCACGCCCACGATGGCCGACCAGACGGTCACTCTCGACGGCCACAATTTGACCGTCGATCAAATCGTCATGGTCGCGCGCCACGGAGCCCGCGTGGAATTGGGCGCTGCCGCGCGCCGGCAGGAGGCCGACAATTACGGACTGTTGCTCGAGGCGGCCGCCGAGGGGATACCCGTGTATTGGTTCAACCGCGGCGCCGGCGATCAGCGCGAAACAGTCATGTTCGAAGGCGACCCGATGACGCCAAAGAATCATGCGCTGATCGAAAAGACGCAAGCCGAACGGTTCCGCTGGGGTGTCCAATGGGGCACCGGACCTGAGATTGCGAACGAAGAAATCGTGCGTGCCATGATGGTGGTGCGCGCCAACGACATGGTGTACAACGCGCCGAGCCCACAGCTGTCGCAGATGCTGCTCGATCTGCTCAACAAGCGGATCACGCCGGTGGTGCAGTCGCGTGGTACGCTCGGCGAAGGCGATCTCGCTCAGCTGGGCAATGTCGGGGCCGCCATGGTGGGTGCCGGCGATGCGTACTTCGAAGGCGTGCGCATGCGGGCCGATCAAGCGCTGCAGAAGGCGGGTTTGACTCCCATCCGGCCGTTTGCCGCCGATGACAACGCACTGACCAGCAGCAATGCCTATGCCACCGGACAGGCGGCGCTTCTCGTCAACGATGCCCGGGCGGCCCTCGAATGGGCGGACCTCATCTACGCGATCGATCTCAACGGCATGAACAGCAGCATCACGCCCTTGAGTCTGGTCGTGCAGCGCGACCGGCCTGAAAAGTGGCTGAACTGGCACGCCGCCCGGATGCTCGACATGATCAAGGGCAGCTATCTGTTCGACCGGGATGCCAAACGCATCATCCAGGATCCCGAAAGCCTGCGCGCGTCGTCGATCCGCCAGGGATCCGCCTGGGAGGAATGGGGCGCATTGCGCGACACGGTGGTGTTCCAAGCAAACTCATCCGATCACAACCCGGCCGTCAAGGCATTGAGCCCCGAGGATTCGTGGGAACTCGCCACCCCGCAGTTGATGCGCTTCTTCATCAAGGGCGGTCCGCACAGTCACGGCCAGCATGGCTACATCGTATCCAATGCGAATTGGGACCCGTATCCGATGGCCAATCGGATCGAGAACTTCGTGATCGCACTCGCCAACATGGACATCGCCGTCATGCTGCGCATCGAGCGCTTCAGGAATCCGTTCTTCACCGGCGTGGCCATTTCGCAGCTGCTGCCCGATGCGAGCGAGAATTTCACCGACTACGCGCCGGTGGATCTGCAGCAGGAAGTGCAGAGCTTGATGGTCCCCGTGACGCCGTTCGGCAGCGCCATCGTCGGAACGGTCGAGGATCTGCAGGCGCAGACGCGCATCAAGGCGCAGCGCGCACGGCAGGCGGTCGAGACGACGTTCGACTTGCTGGGCTTCGACATGATCCAGGGCAGCTTGTGGATGGACGCGCGCAAGGCGCAGGATCCGAAGCGGGTATTCGGTACCGCGCCGACGGCGGCGTGGAGCGCGTTTCGCCAGCGTGTGCCGCTGAAGCAGGATTCAGCGGACGCGCCCTCCATAGCCCTGGTCGCGTCGGAGTTCCTGAAGAATACGCCGGCGTCGACGTTCTACCGCGGGGCCGCGGCGGACCCCGCAGGCGCGCGTGAATCGCTCGCGCCGTAGAGTACACCGGGACGCGGGAATCCCAGGGCCTTGGCCTGCGCCGCGTCCGTAGGCGCGATACCGATCGCTTCGGCCGCATTGCCGGTTCCCCAGGGTTCCAACGGCACGACGTGGTAGCCCATTCGGGTCAGCGATTTGACCGTGTCGGCGGAGAGCGCAAATGGCTCGGCTGCCAGCGTGTCGGGCAGCCATTGGTGATGGATGCGCGGCGCATCGACGGCTTCCTGCAGCGACATTCCATGGTCGATGAGATTGACCAGGATCTCCAGGACGGTCGTTATGATGCGCGACCCGCCCGGCGTGCCGACCACCCACACCGGTTTGCCGTCCTTCAGCACGATGGTCGGCGTCATGGAACTCAAGGGTCGCTTGCCCGGTGCGACGGCATTGGCGCGGCCTTGTACCAGACCGAACAGATTCGCCGCGCCGGGCTTTGCGGTGAAGTCATCCATATCGTCATTCAAGAAAAAGCCGGTGTCGCCGGCGATGATCTTGGCGCCGAAATCATCGTTGATGGTGTACGTGACTGCTACCGCGTTTCCCTTGCCGTCTACGATGGAGTAGTGCGTAGTCGTGGCCTTCTCATGGTCGCCTCGTCCCGCGCCGCCTGATGACGGTGTGGCGCGATGCGGCTGAATGCGCGCCCTGATCGCGGCGGCGTGGTCAACGGACAAGAGTCGGTCGACCGGATTATCGACGAATGCGGGATCGCCCAGGTAGGTGTTGCGGTCGCGATAGGCGGAGCGCATGGCTTCGATCATGAGATGCAACGTTGCGCTCGAGTGAAAGCCGAGCGACTTCAGCGGATAAGCCTCCAGCACTTGCAGCATCTCGCACAAGATGACACCTCCCGAGCTCGGCGGCGGCGCCGACAAAATCGTGAAGCCGCGATAGCGGCACGAGATCGGCGCGGATTCAGTGACCGAATAAGCCGCAAAATCCTGCGCACTGAGCAGGCCGCCGCCGGCTTGGGAGGATGCGATGACAGCGGCGGCGATCGGACCCTGGTAGAAGGCCTGAGTGCCGCCGTCGCTGATGGCGCGCAGCGTCGCCGCCAGATTCGTCTGTACCAGACGCCCCCCCGGGTTGAAGGCGGCTCCCTGGTTCAGAAATACCGCGGCAACGTTCGGTTGCTTGCGGAAATCGAGCGCACCGACGTCGAGCTCATCGACGTCGCCGCGCGTCAAGACAAATCCGTTCTGAGCGAGCCGGATCGCGCCGTCCATCAGCGTCGGTCGCGGCATCGTGCCATATTTCTCGCGCGCCGTTTCCAATCCCATTACGGTTCCGGGCACTCCCACTGCGAGATAACCATTCAGGCTCGCATCACGGACGGCGTTGCCGTGAGCGTCGAGAAACATATCGGCGCGCGCGCCGCGGGGCGCCTTTTCGCGGAAATTGATGAACGTATCCCGGCCGTCGGCCAGGTGAATGATCATGAAGCCGCCACCGCCGAGATTACCGCAGCACGGATGCGTCACCGCCAGCGCATAACCAACCGCCACCGCCGCGTCGACGGCATTGCCGCCCTGATGTAGAACGGCGGCGCCCACATCGGAGGCCAGATGTTGGGCGGTAACCACCATGCCGTCGGTGGATTCCAGGGCCGGCGGAGCAGCGCCGAGCGCGCTCGAGAGTCTCAACACGGCCAGCGCGGCCGACGAGAACGCCGTGCCGCGGACGATCACTCTGACGCAAGTCATGCTGGATTTACCGGCTCGGCACTGGCAGCGTCGGCAGCGCATGCTCCAGACTCAGCCCCATCGCGAGCAACGCGCGGTCGGCTCCGGCCGGTGCATCGAACTCGATCGCCACTGGCAAACCGGCCCGAGTGAGTCCCACCGGCAGAACCAACCCCGGTAGCCCCGCCGTGCCGCCGGGAGCGATGTTGCGCGCGACCGCCGTTTCGAAGGGCAACTGACGGCCGCGCACCGTGACCGTGGTTTCCTCGCCGATCTTCGGTGCGGCCACGAGAGTCGTGGCGAAAACGATTGCGGCCACGCGTGTCCGCGCGAAGTAATCGCGGTACAGACTACGCAGGGCCGGCAAGTACCGATCGCGTGCGGCCGCATAGACTGGCTCTGCGACGAAATTGGCCCCGCCAGGGAGTACATCGCTGCGAAACACCTGCTGAATATCCGAGCTGGCCTGCGCCACCAAGGTCTCGAAATCGACGCCTGCGCCATACTCCTGCAAATAGTGGGGCAGGGCGCTGCGAACGTCGTGATTCTGGACAGCGTTCGTAGTGAGATCGATGAGTGAGGCGAGTCCCGGCAACTCCGTCTCGACGATTTGCACCCCGGCGTCCTTGAGCCGCGCCAGTGCGAGTTCCGTGAGCCGCTCGACCTCTGAATCCAGATCGGTGAACCAATAATCACGGACCACACCAAGGCGCAGGCCTTTGAGCGGCGCGGGGCCGAGTTGCTGCCAATCATTGGCCACCACCGAGTCGAACAGCGCGAGATCTACGACGCTGCGTGCGTGCGGACCCACCTGATCGAACAGCGGTGAAATCGGCACGCAACCCCGAGTCGAATAGCGACCGGTGGTCGGTCTGAAACCGGTGATGCCGCAAAACGCAGCGGGCACGCGGATGGACCCCTCGGTGTCTTCGGCAACGCCGAGCGGCGCCAAACGCGCGGCGATCGCGGCCGCCGTCCCGCCGCTGCTGCCGCCGGGGATGCGCGACAGGTCGTAGGGATTGCGCACCGCGCCGAATGCAAGATTGTTGCTGGTCCAGCCGAAAGAGAGTTCGTGCAGATTCGTCTTGCCGAGCACGATGGCGCCCGCCGCGCGCAGCGCGGCAACCACCGGCGCGTCCTCTCGGGGACGAAAATGTCGCAACGCCGGCGTACCGCCGGTAGTCGGGTAGTCCCGCGTATTGACGCTGTCCTTGACCGGAATGGGAAGACCAAATAGCGGTCCCAGCTTGGCGCCGGCGAGACGTTCCCGGTCGCGCGCCCGCGCATCTTCGAGCACTCGATCAGGCTCCAAGCTGATGAACGCGTTCAGCTCTTTGGCGGCGCGACAGCGCGCCAGCAGCGCCTCCGCATATCGCTCTGCGGTGAGCCCTCCCTGCGACATGCGGGCGACCGCTTCAGCTGCGCCGAGGTCGCCAAGCTCGGTCGTATCCGTGGTGGCAGTTCGGGCGGCAGGGGTTGCGCCGGCGCCGGCCGCCGTCATCGCCACGGTTGCCGTCGTGCCCAGCACGAACGCTCGACGCGACATTTCAGCCGGGTCGGACACGGTCACGCCGCAGCGCTTGACACATGCAGTGCACGGCGCCGCCGCCGTTGCCGATCATCGACACATCGGGTGCATAAACCGTGAGACCTTCGGCGCGGCACGCCGCGATGAGATTCTTGCTCGAGGCCGGCGCGAGCACACGTTCATTTCCCAGCGCCACGACATTGCTCCCCAGCTGCATGGCGTCGCCGTAGGGGATGGCGATGGCGCGGATGCCCTTCGAGCGCAGCCAGTCGACGAGTTCGGGTTCCACCGCTTCCACGCATACGACCGCCAAACCTTCGGCGATCATGCCCATCTGCACATCCAAGTGCAGGAAATGCGCATCGAAAGCATAGGTATGCAGCTCCCAACCCTCGGCCTCGAACCAACGCTGCAATTGCCGCACGGCAGGTTCGATGGAACGCTCGCCCGAGTAGCCGCAAGCGGCGACGCCCGGCTGCAGCACCATGAAATCGCCGCCTTCGATATTGCCCGCGGTGATCAAATCGTAGATCGGGATGCCGGCGCCGAGGTAGAACTCCAGGCAGGCCGCGTATTCGCCGCGCCGATAGGGTTTTTGCAGCTGCATGATCACGGCGCCCCACGGCGTCATGACGCTGCTGTCGCGCGCAAAAATCTGGTACGGCAGCCCGGACTCCGCCGCAAGATAGTGCACCTTGACGCCCGCTTGCCGGTAGACGTCGACCATCTCGTCGTACTGACGCCTGGCGACCGAAAAGTCGAACTGCAATCCCACCCGCTCGGCCCGCTGACTCACGGCGTTCCCCGGCTGCCATGCGAAGTGATCGATCGGACCGAGCAGAACGTCGCGCAGCGTGCCGTATTCGCTATCGACCCCCCAGCGCTCGAGCGGGCTCGTTCCGCCGCCTTGGATTCGTGTGCGCAGCTGCATCGCGTTCGCTCCCATGATGCGCCCTCGGGGCGCAACGACATCATACCAATGCCGGGCGAATCCGTACGTAGCGATGAGCGAGCGCGGGCAGCACGAACAGGTTCAGCAACGTCGAGGACAGCAAGCCACCCAGCACGGTCACCGCCATCGGGCCCTCGATCTCTTGGCCGGGTCGATTCATACCGATCGCGAGCGGCGCGAGGCCGAGCGCGGTGACCGCCGCCGTCATGAGAATGGGCACCAGCCGCTCGTTGGCACCGCGGATGACCACTTCGAGATTCCACGGCCGGCCTTCCACCTCGACCAAATGCTCGTAATGGGCCAGCTGCAAGATCGCGTTGCGGGCGCTTACCCCAAACACCGTCACCAAGCCGACCACCGTTCCCAATGAGATTCCGATCCCGCTGACGGCGATGGCCAGGACGCTGCCGATCAAGCTGAACGGCAGGTTCGCCAGCACCAGCCAGCTATTGGCGCGCCAGTGAAACGAGAGGAAGAGAATCAGGACGATCAAGGCGAGGGCGACCCCGGAGTACAAGAAGAGCTCGGTACGAGTTCTGGCCTCTGCCTCCGCCGCGCCGCTGAATTCGACGAATACGCCGGGCGGCAGCTTCACCGATTGCGCGAGCGCCTGCTGCGCCTGCTGCACGACGTTCTGCAGCGAACCCTTGCCGACATTGAAGGTCACGCTGACGCGGCGCTGTCCGCCGTCGTGCTCGATGCTGTATCGATCGGAAGTGCCGATGACGTGCGCAATCTGGGACAGAGGGATCGGACCCATCGCGCTGCCGATCATGAGCTGCGACAACTTCATCGGCTGGTGGCGAAGCGCATCGGGCAGCAGAACCACTACATCGACGGTGCGCGTACCACGGTAGGTTTGACCGACGATCTTGCCCGCATACGCCGATTCGACCGCGTCGAGCACGTCCTGAACCTTGAGGCCGGTGGCCGCGAGCGCGTCCGGAATCAGCTCGATCGCCAGGGTCGGCGTGCCGCTCTGGCGTTTGAATTGAAGGTCGACGATGCCGGGCACCTTGCCGAGCGCTGCGACGATCTTGTCGCCGGCTGCATCCAGCGCGTCCAGGTCGTCGCCAAAGACTTTGACCGCCACTTGCGCCGTTTCGCCGCTCAAGCTCTCACTGATGCGATCGCCCAGAAATGTCACCACTTCGCTCTGGATACCCGGGTAGTTCTCGAGAATCGAGCGCAATTTCTGCTGCGCTTCGCCCTGATCGACGGTTGCGTCCGCCTTCAGCTCGACGTGAAATTCGCTGCGGTGCGGACCCCAGGTGTCTTCGCCGAGCTCCGCCCGCCCGACTTGCTGCTCGATCGATTGGACGTACGGCAGCGCCAACACGTCCGCGCTGATCCGTTTGCCGACGGCCAGCATTTCATCGAGAGAGGTCCCCGTGATGGAACTCGTTACTTGCATGACGAAATGGCCTTCGCGGAAATCCGGCATGAATGTTCCGCCCACGAACGGCAGCGCGGCCAGAGCGGCAGCCACCATGACGAATAAAACTGCGGCGACGACTTTGAAATGCGCGCCCACGCCATGCACCGCACGGTCCTGCCATTCTTTCAGGCGCCGCAGCCATCCGGCCTCGACGTGCGACTGCTGCTCGCGCAAGAAGAGCGCGCATAGCGCCGGCGTCGAAGTCATGGCCACCAGCAAGGATGCGACCACAGCGAATATGAACGCCAGCGCCAGCGGACCGACGAAATGGCCTTGCACGCTCGAAGTGAACAGCTCGGGCAGGAACACGGCGATCACGACCGCGGTCGCATAGATCACCGGACCGCGCACCTCGAGCGACGCCTCTCTCATGATTTCGAGACGCGGCTTGGGCTGCGGCAGAAGCCGGTTTTCGCGCAGGCGCCGCAGGATGTTTTCGATCCCGATGATGGCATCGTCAACCAGGACGCCCAGCGCGACGGCGAATCCGCCGAGCGTCATCGTGTTCAACGTGAGACCCATGCGGTCGAGAACGGCCACGGCCGCGAGCAGCGACAGCGGAATGGCGGTAAACGCGATCAGGGCGGCGCGAAAATCGCGCAGGAACAGGTAGAGCACGACCAAAATGAGCACGGCCGCGATGGCCAAGGACTGCTTCAAATCTCCGAGCGCACGCTCGATGAAGTTTGCCGGGCGATGCAGGCCCGCATAGAGCGTGATTCCCTTGGCGTTCAAGGCCGGTTGCAGCGCGGCGAGCGCCTTCTCGACCGCGAGCGATGCGGTCAAGGTATTTGCGCCGTATTGGCTCGCGAGCGACAGCATCACGCCCGGCTTGCCCATGATGAGCGAATCCCCCGAACGCAGGGCGGGCGCGATTTTCACCTCGGCAATGTCGCGCAACAGAATGGGGGTGTCGTTGCGCACGGCGACGACCGCCTTGCCGACGACGTTGATATCCGGCGCGGGCGTCGGGGACCTCACCAGAATGCGTTGTGCGGGGACATCGATGAATCCCGCTCCGCGCAGCGGCAGCGCCGCGCGAACCGCCTCCGACACATCGCTCAAGGTGATGTTGAAGCTCGCCAGCTTCTGAACGTCGGGAAGAATCTGGATTTGCCGGATATTGCCGCCGAACACGATGACATGGGCGACACCCGGCACCGCCAGCAGCCGAGGCTTGATGATCCAATCCGCCGTGTCGCGCAGCTCATAGGCGTCGACCTTGTCCGACAGGAGACCAATCTTGAGCAGGTCCATGGTGCTCGAGACCAGCGGCGAAAGCTTCGGCGTGCCGACACCGGCCGGCAGGCTGCTGCCGAGCTCGGACAGCCGTTCGGAAATACCCTGTCGTGCAATGTGCACATCCACGCCGTCCGCGAACGTGATGGTCACCACCGACAGGCCGGGTATGGACTCCGAACGCAGCGTCGCAAGCCCGGCCGCGCCATTGACGGCATTTTCGACCTGCTTGGTGACCAGCTCCTCGACCTGCTGCGGAGCGAACCCGGGCGCTTCCGTCTGAATGTCCACCTGGGAGGGCACGAATTCCGGGAAAACATCCAGCGGAGAACGCAAGGCCTGCCAGCCGCCGAGCACCAGCGCCAGCAGCGTGAGTGCGGTAACGGCGCCGAAGTGACGCACGCACAGCGTGACCAATGCTCGCATCATTGCTAATCCGGCTCCGCGCTCGAGCCGGTTTCTTTCGCCAGCAATTGGCCGGCCGCGACCGTCACGACCTTTTCGCCGGCGGCGACGCCTTGGGTCACGAAGTAGCCGTCCGCCGTGGGTCTGTCGGTATCGAGTTCGACCCGCGCGAACGTGCCGGGTTTTTTCTCGACATAACACCAGAACTTGCCCTCGCTCATGACAGCCGCGGCTGCGGGAATCATCACGCCGGATACCGATGCGCCGACCGGGGCCCACACTTGGAGGCGCTCGCCTTCTCCGGCGTCGCTCCCTTTGAGCAGCGCGAAGAAGCTGCGCCCCGGCACCGTGGCATCGGCGGGCGCATCCCATATGGCATTCATTTTCCATCCCGTGCCCGGTTTGGCGCCGATGTGCGCCGCGCGCAGTTTGGCGGGCGTTGCGCCACCCAGACTGCCGAGCGGGAAGGTGACACGTACCATCTTGACGCTGCCCGCAGCGACTGCCTGCAGCTCGGCGCTCTGATCGCCATTCTTCCACGGCGGATTCATGCCGAGCGCGGCGGACAATCGGCGGGTCGTCAGCGTCAGTGCCGCTGCATCGACCTCCGCCTTCTGAGCCGCGGCTTCTTCGATGTCGACCGACACGGCGCCGGGTGTGCCGGCAAGTTTGCGCGCGCGCGCGAGCGACGAGCGGCTCAATCGCTCGGTGGCCTCAGCGGTCGCGAGTTCCGCGGTCGCCTGAGCGATGGCTTCGTGATTGACGACCACGCCGAATCCCGCCACCTCGTCCGAATAGTCGATCGTCTGCACCGGCTGCGTCGCGATTCCCAACTTTTCGACCTGATCGGGTGTCAAAGTCACGCCTTCGCCGGCCTCTTCCTTGCCGCCGGCGTCCTCTTTGCCGGCCTCGGCTTTGGCGTCGCCATCCGCTTTGGCGGTTGTCTGCTGTTTGTCGCCGCCGCCGGCCGGAGCGGCCCCGTGACAGGCGCACAGCAGGCAGGCGGTGGCGAGCAGCGCGCCGAATGAGCGCCACATCCGCGCATGGGACGGCGCGTGGTGACTCGATCGTACCTTGGGTATGAGCTTATGCATCGCTGGATGTTCCGGGTCTGGGTGGCAGTCTCAAAATGGGGACCGAGCTTGCATGGCTGCCGTGTTCGGTTGTGCCGCTGCGCCGGGTGCCTGCCATCCGCCGCCCAACGCCTTGCACAGGCTCACCCTGGCCTGCAGCCGAGCGAGCCGATATTGAACGTATTGATCGCGCTGCGCGTAGACGGCTTTTTGCGCCTCCAGCATGGTGAGAAAATCGCCGTACCCTTCCTTGTAGCGTAGCCTGGCCCCTTCAAAGGCACGCTCGCTTTCGGCCATGCTCTCGGTTTGAAAATCTCGCGCGGCGTCAAGATGCTGAATCAGCGACAGTGAATTCTCGACGTCGACCAGCGCGGCGACGATTGCTGCGCGATAACCGGTCGTCGACTCCTGCTCCTTCGCCTGCGCCTCGGCGCGCGCCGCGCGCAGTCTGCCGCCGTCGAATATCGGCTGTGTCAGCGATGCACCCAGGTTCAAGGTCGGTCCCACGCCGCTCAACGATATGACCGCGGCGTTGAGCGCTGGATTCTGCACGCCGCCGGCGGCGGTAAGGCTGAATGAGGGGAACAGCGCGGCGCGTGCGGCCACGAGGTCGGCGCTCGCGGCGCCAAAGTTTGCCTGTGCCCTGAACACATCCGGCCGGCGCTGCAACAGTTCGGCCGGCAGGCCGGCGGCGACCGCCGGTTCCGTCAGCGAATCGAGCGGCGCGCCCTCGATGCTGAATCCCTCGGGCGAGCGGCCGAGCAACTCGGCCAGCGCAGCCAGCGCTTCGTCCTGCGCCTGTTCGAGTTCCAGGACGGCCAGTTCGGCGCTTGCCAGGGCTGCTCTTTGCGTCGCGACCTCCACTGGGTTCGACAGGCCAACCTTGTAGCGAGAATCGACGATATCCATCAAGCTGCGGGCAGCGTCGACATTCGAGCGGGCGAGACTCATTCGCTCCCGCAGCGACAGCACCTGAAAGTAGCCATTGGCCACTCCCGCCAAGGTCGTCAGCGCCACTGTGTCGCGGTCAGCGCGCGCCGCAATCGCCAAGTATTGCGCCGAATTTGCCGTAGCCCGATTCTTGCCCCAGAAATCGACTTCGTAGCTCGCCGACAGGAGTGCGGCCCAGTCGGTCTCATGCGCGGTGCCGTTGACCGAATGACCGGCCAGATAGTTGGCGTTGCCGCCGGCGTCCACGCTGGGCAAAATGCCGGCGTGCGCCTGGCGCGCGCGCGCATCGGCCTGAGCGACGCGCGCGCGGGCTGTTTCGAGATCGAAATTGTTGCCCGTCGCCGCGTCGATCAGGGCATCCAATTCGGCACTGGCGAAGCTGTGATACCAGTCTTTGCTCGGCCAATTGGCGGTCTCGCTCGGCCGCGCTTTGTCGAACGCCGCGGGCAGCGTCGGTTCGAACGGCTTGGTTGCTTGCAGAGAGCATCCGGTGCAAAGCCACCCGATCAGTGCGCAACGCGCGAAAGTGCCGCCCACATGCATGCCGTGAATCTAACACGCGAGGCGGCCGCGGGATTTTGTATATTTGTAAGAATCCAGCCGCGCCGATGCCATGCGTTTCGCTCCCCGGTGGCGTAACCTTCGCCGGCATGAACATCTTGCTGGTCGAGGATGACGTCGAGTTGGCGCGCTCCGTCAGCGATCGTTTCCGCGAGCACGGGATTGCCGTTCATCATTGCGCCGACGGCGAAAGCGGTCTCTCGAGGGCCTGCGCCGCAGAGCACCAGGTGATCGTACTGGATCGGATGCTGCCGCGGCTGGATGGGCTGGGATTCGTCAGAAAATTGCGCGAAGCCGGGGTCGCGACTCCGGTCATCTACCTCACCACCATGGGGGGCATCGACGACCGCGTTCAGGGCCTGGAAGCCGGCGGCGATGATTATCTTGTCAAACCATTCGCGTTCGCGGAATTGTTGGCACGCGTCAGGGTGCTTGCGCGCCGACCCACCCACGCGAACGAAGCGGCCACTCGGCTGGCGTTGGGATCGATCGAGTTGGATCTATTGAAGCGCACCGTGCAGCGGGCGGGCAGGAGCATCGACTTGTTGCCGCAGGAATTTCGCCTGCTCGAGTACTTCGTGCGAAATCCGGATCGCGTGCTGACGCGGCGGATGCTGCTGGAGAACGTCTGGGGTATCCACTTCGATCCGCAAACCAGCGTCGTCGAGAGCCATATCAGCCGATTGCGGGCCAAGGTAAACCACGGGTTCGAATTCGACGTCATTCAAACCATTCGCGGCACCGGGTACAAATTTCTTGCGACCGGTTAGAGTCCTCAAGACCGAGAGTTTCCGCTCGGCGGCGCTGTTCGCGACGCTGTTTTTGGTACTTTCCTGGGTATTGCTCGGCGCCGTGTATTGGATCGTGAACGACACCCAAACCTCGGCCTTGGTCGGCGCGATCGATGCGGACATCAGCACCATCAGGAACGGTTATCGCGAAGAGGGACTGTCGGAGGCCATCGAGGTCGTGCAGCAACGGCTTGGATCCGGCGCCTACTCGGGCGCGGATCTGCCGGGCGGGTACATCCTGATACAGGACACGGCGAGTGGGCGGCTCGCGGGAAACCTGCCGCCGCTCGACTTTCGTCTGGGTCTGTTCAACTTCCGGGCGCCCCGCAATTCCAGGCACCATCCCGTGACGGTGCTCGGACGCGGCCTGTTCGTCGCGCCAGGGGTCTATTTGTTCGTCGGCCGGGACACGAGCCAGATAGCCGCCACTCGAGTGCGGATCCTCGAGGCGTTCGCGTGGATCGAGGCAGCGTCGATCGTTCTTGCCGCGTTGGGAGGCATCTTCTTCAGCGTGCGCTTCACGCGGCGAATCGATGCGATTGCGCGCACCTGTCAGGCGATCATCGCGGGGCGATTCAACGATCGCATCCCGTTGCGCGGCAGCGGTGACGAACTCGACCGTTTGGCCACCGCGATCAACGACATGCTCGATCGAATTTCCACGCTGCTCGACAACTTGCGGCAGGTTTCGAGCGACGTCGCGCACGATCTGCGTACGCCATTGACTCACCTGCGCAGTCGCCTCGAGGAGGCGCGCCAGAAGTCGGTCACCACCGCCGACTACGCGGCGGTGGTCTCGCATGCAATCGAGGATACCGATCATATATTGGCCATATTCGCCGCGCTGCTGCGTATTTCGCAAATCGAATCCGGATCGCGGCTGGCGGCCTTCTCGCTGCTGTCGCTGAGCGAACTGCTGGAGCGGCTCTACGAGATGTACCGGCCGGTGGCGGAGGATGAGCATCATCTGCTGGTGCACGACATTCAGCCTGGCGTGCGAATTCGCGGCGATGCCGAATTGCTGACGCAACTGTTCAGCAATTTGATCGAGAACGCGATTCGGCACACGCCGCCGGATACGCGAATCCGGATCAGCTTGAAACTGTCGGGCAATGCGGCGGTCGCCGCGGTGGAGGACAACGGTCCCGGGATACCGGCGGCCGAGCATGACAAGGTGTTTCGCCGCTTCTATCGGCTCACCAGCAGCCGATCGGCGCCCGGCAACGGCCTGGGGCTGGCGTTGGTGGCGGCAATCGCCAATTTGCATCATGTGAAGATGGAACTCGCCGACAATCAGCCCGGCCTGCGTCTGCACGCCTCGTTCGAGCCTTCGTCCTAGCGCGGCTCATTGTCCGTACGAAATCCGATAGATGACGTTGCCGCCATCCTCGCTCAGCAAAAGCGAACCGTCCTTGAGTTCCGCGGTGGCGACCGGTCGACCCCACACATTGCCGTTGTCGGCGATGAAGCCGGTCAGGAAGTCTTCATAGTCGCCCGTCGGCTGATCGTTCTTCATGTGGACTCGCACCAGCTTGTAACCGGTGCGCAGACTGCGGTTCCAGGAGCCGTGGAATGCCGCGAAAGCGTCGCCCACGAAACTCGCAGGAAACGCCGATTTGCCGTTGCTCGCCTTGTAGAAAGTGAGGTTCAGCGACGCCGAATGAGATTGATATGGTACATCCGGCAGCTGCGCCTTGCCGCGAAGATCCGGCCGATCACCCTTCAGCCGCGGATCTTCGTTCGAACCCATGTAGTACCACGGCCAGCCGTAGAACGCGCCGCGCTGAACGCGGGTCGAGTAGTCGGGCACCAAATCGTCGCCGAGGGCGTCGCGCTCGTTGGTCGTGCACCATAGCGCGCCCGTGGCCGGTTGCACGGTGAGGCTGACACAGTTGCGCAGCCCCGTTGCATAGATTTTCGCCGCTCCGGGAGCGGCCGCATCGAACACCAGCACCGCCGCTCGATCCGTCTCCTGATCCCAGGCGGCACCGAGTCCATGCGCACCGTCCCACGCCTTGATCTCTGCGGAAGTCTTTTTGGACATGGTCTCCGCCACATTGGAGGCCGAACCCACTGACACGTACAGCTGCGTACCATCGGGCGAGAAGGCAATATCCCGGGTGCTGTGCCCGCCGCTGGCCAGCCACGGTATCACCACTTGCGGCGCGCCACGGGGTTGCACGTCGCCCACCCGGTAGGCGTAGCGCGTCACGCGATTCGTTTCCGCAACGTACAGCCATTGCGGGTGGTCGGCATCGGGATAAAACGCAAGTCCAAAAGGCTGCCTCAGCCCTCGCAAATAGACCTCGACGCTTGCCGCGCGTGCGCCGTCCGGCGAGGGGTGCAGTACCGAGACCCGTCCGCCCACCATTTCACTCACCAGGATATCGCCGTTCGGCGCCACCAGCATTTTGCGGGGTCCCTCAAGATCGGCGGCGAAGGCATCGATGCGAAATCCCGGTGGCAGTGCCAGCGTGGCGTTCGCCGGCCGTGCAATGAGTGAGGGATTGTTGCGGGATGAGGGGGTGGAAAATGGCGCCGGCAGGGCGGCGAGGTTGATGCGATGTGCGCGGCCCGGCGCATCCAGCCGCCAATCGGCCGACGCTTGACTGGCGGGGGACACCGCCGGCGCGGTACGGGTTTGCGCCGTCGCGGCGGCCGCCGGGCCTTGCGCCAAACTTTGGAAGTAGGCCACCAGATTGTCTCGATCCGCCTCACCGGGTACCGCGACGAGCATGGCCGAGCCGGGCACGACGGTGCTCGGGGAGGCCAGAAATCGGCTCAATGTCGGCGCGTCCCAGGTCAAGTCGGCCGCGCGCAAGGCCGCTGTATATGAGAAGCCGGCAGCGCCCGCCGCATGCCTGCCATAGACGCCGATGAGCGAAGGGCCCTGCGCGCCGCCGTCATCGCCCGGCTCGGCCGAGTGACAAATGCCGCATTGCTGGCGGAACAGCGACTTGCCAGCCGCGGGATCGGCGGCCAAGGCCGGCGTGCCTGCCAGCACGATCCCCGCGCCGACGCCGGACACCAAGCTGCGCAGGGTCAGTCTCATATTATTTACTCCGTTGCGATGAGGCGCATCTAAAGGATGCGACAACGTGGCGACGGCGAGGTTCAGCGGCACGGCCGCGCGGCGCGCATGAACTTCAACGTGGTGGATCCGTTATATTGGGCCATGACCACGCTATTCGATCCACTCAAGTTGGGCGATCTCAATCTGCCGAACCGCATCATCATGGCGCCGCTGACGCGCAGCCGGGCCGGCGCCGGCCGCATCGCCAATCACTTGATGGCTGAGTACTATGCGCAGCGCGCATCCGCCGGGCTCATTTTGTCGGAGGCGACGGTCGTTTCGCCGATGGGGATCGGGTACGACTACTCCGGGCATCTGGTCGCTCGAACAGGTCGAAGGCTGGAGGCTCACCACGCAGGCGGTGCATCGTGCAGGGGGCCGCATCTTCCTGCAGCTCTGGCATGTGGGGCGCATATCCGATCCGCGATTCCTGAACGGCGCGTTGCCTGTGGCGCCGAGCGCGATCGCAGCCAAAGGCAATATCAGCCTGGTGCGGCCTGCGACTCCTTTCGTTACGCCGCGCGCAGTCGAGCGCAACGAGATCCCGGGCATCATCGAGGCGTTTCGCAGAGGCGCTGAGAACGCGCAACTCGCCGGCTTCGATGGCGTCGAACTGCATGGAGCCAATGGTTATCTGCTGGATCAATTTCTGCAGGACAGCACCAATGTGCGCACCGACGACTATGGCGGTGCGCTCGAGAACCGAGCGCGGCTGATGTTGGAAGCGGTCGATGCAGCGATCTCGGTGTGGGGCGCCGGGCGCGTCGGCGTGCACTTGGCGCCGCGCGCCGATGCGCATTCGATGGGCGATTCGGACCTGCCGCGAACCTTCGAGTATGTCGCGCGCCGGTTGAGCGAGCGCAAAATTGCCTGCATTTGCGTCCGCGAATACATCGCTCCCGATCGCCTCGGTCTTAGACTCAAGGCGGCATTCGGCGGTGTCTATATCGCGAACGAAAAATTCACCTACGAGACCGCCGAGTACGCGGTCGAGTCGGGCGAAGCCGATGCGGTGGCGTTCGGCAAGCTGTTCATCGCCAATCCCGATTTGCCGACCCGGTTCGCGCTGCACGCGCCGCTCAATGAGCCGAAGGTTCCGGAGTTCTACTCCGGCGGCGCCAAGGGCTACACGGATTACCCGAGCCTGCCGAGCGGCCAGGCGGGCGTGAATGCGCATGTTTCAAACTTTTCGCAACCACGTTAGTCTCAAGTCCTAACTCGGAGTGGAATAAGGGAGACCACGGATGGCTTCACGTTTCTTTGCAATCGGCGCCCTCGCCGTACTGACAACGATGGCGGCGGTTGCGACCGTCTCGAGTTTGCGACATCCGCATTTGCGGTCCGCCGCCCCACCCGGAACCGCGCATCTGCTCGCTTTCGGCAGCCGCAGCGCACAGCAGAGCCACACCGCGGCCGGAGCCAAATTCGATGGCGCGCTCGCCGACCTGTCGCGCCACGCCGCGCGCGCTCGTCCCGATCACGTGATCGAGGACTTGCGCTCGCTCGCACCCGCGGTGCGATTCAAGCAGACGTCGCCGGGCGCCGCGCCGCTCGTGCTCATCGACGCGGTAACTCGCGGCGATCCCGAGCGGCTGAAGGCAGCGTTGGTCACACTCGGTTTGCAACATCCGGCGATTTACTCGAACGATGTCGGAGGCTGGTTGCCGGTGGCACAACTCGACGCGGCAACCGCCCGCGACGAAGTGCATTCGATTCGCGCCGCCATGTCACGCACGCGCACCGGCGCGGTCACATCGCAGGGCGATTTCGTGCAGCACAGCGATGTGCTGCGCTCGGCGAATTCGCTCACCGGGGCGGGCGTCACGGTCGGGGTGCTCTCCGACAGCTATGACTGCTATGCCGTGTACGCCGCGAATCATGTGGCGGCCGGAGGCGCAGCGGGTTATGCCAACAACGGATTTACCGCGACGGCTGCCACGGACGTATCGACCGGGGATCTACCCGCGACAGTCAATGTCCTCGAGGAGGCAGAAGCGGGACAGGGCGGATGCATGAATTACGGCGCCCCGACTCAACTGCCCTTCGGCGACGAAGGCCGCGCGATGTTGCAGACCGTTCATGACGTGGCGCCCGGCGCGAACCTGGCCTTCTACACCGCGGAGAACAGCGAAGCGGATTTTGCCGCTGGCATCGGCAAGCTGGCGGCGCCGGTCGCTTCAGGCGGCGCGGGCGCCACGGCCATCGCCGACGACGTGGGCTATTTCGACGAGCCGTTTTTTCAAGATGGCATCGTGGCGCAGGCCATCGATGCGGTGGAAGCGCAAGGCGTGGCGTATTTTTCCGCGGCCGGCAACGACGGAAGTCTGGCATATGACAACACCGCACCCACCTTCAACACGGTGTCGACCACCGCCCCGAACTCCGGTGAGCATCTTTTGAACTTCGACACTTCGGGCGCCACGACGGTCACCGCATTGCCGGTCACGATTGCGCCGTTGGTGCCGGGCGAATTCGTCGGCATCGTCGTCGCGTGGGATCAACCGTATGTCACCGGGGCGCCCAACAGCGGCGGAGCGACGAGCCAAATCGATGTCTGCATCATCGGCGCCTCCGGCACCGACGAGATCATCGACTACGCCGGCAACGCCGCAACGTGTTCGGGGCCGAACAACATCGGCGCGGATTCTTATCAGGTCATGATCGTCGGCAACCCGGCGAACGCCAGTGGCAACAGCGCCATGGAAACCATGAACATCGTCGTGGGACTGGCCGGTGGTGCAGCGCCCGGGCGCATCAAGGTCGTGGTCGAAGATGACGGTGCCGGGAGTACCATCAATGCGTTCCAGACCAACAGTGCGACTGTTCAAGGACACCCCGGCGCTGCGGGCGCGGTTGCCGTGGGAGCGGCGTTCTATTTCAATACGCCAGCCTGCGGCACGTTGCCTGCGACGCTCGAGACTTTCTCATCCGAGGGCGGAGCTCCGATTTTGTTTGATACTTCCGGCGCGCGTCTTGCAACATCCGTGGTCCGTCAAAAGCCGGATCTGGTCGGTCCCGATGGCGGTAACGACACTTTCTTGGGCTTCACCCTGGCGAGCGACGGCATCACCGGTGGATTGCTCACGACGACGATAAGCGCCTGTCAAAACAATCCCAAGTATCCGAATTTCTTCGGCACCTCCGCGGCGACGCCGCATGTCGCCGGCATTGCGGCGCTGATGCAGCAGGCAAATTCGGCGCTGACCCCCTCGGATATCTACCAAGCGTTGCGCAACAGCGCACTAGCGATGGCAACTCCGTCACCGAACTTCCAATCAGGTTACGGGTTGGTCCAGGCGGATGCGGCGTTTGCGCTGATTCCCGAAGTAGCGCCTAAGGCGCCAACTCTGACCTTGGCGTCCAATTCCCTGGTCGTTGGCAGCTCAACCACGATCACCTGGACCGAGGCGAACGCGACCGGCTGTACAGCCTCGGGCAGTTGGAGCGGGGCTCTCGCAGCCAGCGGCAGTCAGACTCTGCAGCCGACGGCAGCGGCCACCGATGCGTATTCGTTGACCTGCGCGAATGCCGCAGGGTCATCAGTGCCGACATCGGTCAGCCTGACTGTCACAGCCGCACCGGCGCCGGCCTCGCACAGCGGTGGCGGCGGACTCGACGTCCTGACATTGATGAGTCTCGCGGGAATGTGCGTTGCGCGGATTCTTCGTCTGCGGCTCCGCGTGCTAATCTAGCAGCTCGAAATGTGCGTAATGAGGCGAAAATTGGCTCGGCGTAATTGGATTGGCGGCGCCTCCGCGGCGCTGGTCGGCGTGCTAACGCTCGCCGCCGGCGAGCCCGCCCGCGCGACGCTGTACACGCTCGCGAATCATGACGATGCGGTGGTGGGTCAAGACAAATCCGTCGAGACGGTTTACGAGGACACTCTCTATGACCTGGCGCGCAAGTTCAGCTTGGGTTCCGAAGAACTGATTCGAGTCAACCCCGGCGTCGACCCCTGGTTGCCGGGAGCCGGCAAAACCCTGGTGGTTCCGGACCGTCATATACTTCCGCCCGGGCCGCGCGAGGGAATCGTCGTCAATCTTCCCGAGCACCGGTTGTATTACTACCCCAAGCCGAAACGCGGCGGCCCGGTCGAGGTCATTACCTACCCCGTCAGCATCGGCAAGATGGACTGGCGCACACCGCTCGGGCTCACCCACGTGATTGGGAAACAGAAGAATCCCGTTTGGTATCCGCCGGAATCGGTTCGCAAGGAACATGCCGAAGCGGGTGATCCGCTGCCGCCCTCCGTACCTTCGGGTCCGGACAATCCGCTCGGTTTATTCGCCATGCGTTTGGCGGCGGGCAATGGTACCTACCTGATACACGGTACGAATAACCCGATTGCCGTCGGCCTCGCGGTGACGCACGGCTGCATTCGCATGTATCCGGACGATGTGGCCGCGTTGTTTCCGTTGATCCCGGTGGGCACGCCGGTGCGCCTCATCAACGTGCCGATCAAAGTCGCCTGGGTGGACGGTGAACTATTGCTCGAGGCACACCCACCGGTCGACGCAGAAGGGCAGAGTTTCGAACCGGATATCGATCAATTCGCCGAAATGCTGCGCGCGGCGGTGGGG
>Ga0210400_10001781_pt1 | contig 21018 bp, 22 predicted proteins | sample IncBWH26MmetaG_FD_155456 | JGI IMG/M metagenome (GOLD analysis project Ga0210400, IMG submission 155456) | Forest soil microbial communities from Barre Woods Harvard Forest LTER site, Petersham, Massachusetts, United States - Inc-BW-H-26-M | ecosystem: Environmental > Terrestrial > Soil >...
TGGCCGGGCAGCTGTTCTTCATGCTCTCGACCATGCTGATCGCGATCCCGACCGGCGTGAAGGTGTTCAACTGGACGGCGACCATGTACAAGGGCTCGCTGTCCTTCGAGCCGCCGATGCTGTTCGCGCTGTCATTCCTGTTCCTGTTCACCATCGGTGGCCTGTCCGGTCTGATGCTCGCGATCGTGCCGGCGGACTACCAGTACCAGGACACCTACTTCGTGGTGGCGCACTTCCACTATGTGCTGGTGCCCGGTGCCATATTCGCCATCATGGGCGGCGTCTACTACTGGCTGCCGAAATGGACCGGCAACATGTATGACCTGAAGCTGGCGACGTGGCACTTCTGGCTGTCGACCATCTTCGTGAACGTGCTGTTCTTCCCGCAGCACTTCCTGGGCCTCGCGGGCATGCCGCGTCGCATTCCGGACTATGCCGTGCAGTTCACCGACTGGAACATGGTGTCCTCGATCGGCGGCTTCGCCTTCGGACTGTCCCAGTTTCTGTTCCCGTACATCATCTGGAAGTGCGTGCGCGGTGGCGTGCGGATCGGCAACCGCGCCTGGGAAGGCGCGCATGGCCTGGAGTGGGAGCTGCCCTCACCGCCGCCGTTCCACTCCTGGACGGATCCGCCGTCGGATGCCCTCATCCAGCGCGGCGCGGCGCATTGATGTCAGCCGACGCAAGCACCATGTCTGATACCGGCAAACGCCAGCGCGGAGTGCGTCGTACGGCGCTGCTGCTGGGTATTGTCGCGGCCGTGTTTTATGTGGGCTTCATCGCCATGATGATCTGGCGGGCCACCCGATGAAGCTGGAGCGCGAGAATCCCGGCAAGACCAACCGGTCGCTGGCCGCGAAGCTGTTCATGTTCGCGATCGGCAGCTTTGGCTTCGGATTCGCGCTCGTGCCGCTCTACGACGTGCTGTGCGCGGTGACCGGACAGGGCGATCAGAGCGCGCTCGCGCGCGCCGCGGTCGTGGTCGAACATCCGGATCTGTCCCGCATGGTGACGGTGGACTTCCTGACCGATGTGCCGGCGAACGGCAACTGGGAATTCCACCCGCTGGTGAAGACGATGCAGGTGCATCCCGGTCAGCTGTACCTGACCCAGTTCTATGCCCACAATCTCATGGGCCATGACACCGTGGCCCAGGCGGTGCCGGATATCTCGCCTTCGAAGGCGGCCAGCTGGTTTCGCAAGACCGAGTGCTTCTGCTTTTCGCCGCAGCACTTCGGCGTCAACCAGGAACGGGTCATGCCGGTGCGGTTCTTCGTCGATCCGGCACTGCCCAAGTACATCGATCGTCTGACGCTGACCTATACGTTCTACGATCCCTCGACAATGATCAAAACCGAGAAATGACCATGGCACAGGCTCACGCCCCGGACACCAGTCACTACTACGTCCCGCAAGCCAGTCTCTGGCCCATCATCGCGTCGGTGTCGCTGTTCACGACCATGCTGGGCACGGTCACCTACTTCAACGACTGGGCGGGTCCGTGGGCGCTGATTCCCGGATTCACGCTCATTGCCTGCACCTTCTTCGGCTGGTTCTATTCGGTCATCGGGGAAAACCAGCAGGGCGTGTTCAACAGCCAGGTGGATCGATCATTCCGCATGGGAATGATGTGGTTCATCTTCTCGGAAGTGATGTTCTTCGCCGCCTTCTTCGGGGCGCTGTTCTACGCCCGCATCCTGTCGACGGCGTGGCTCGGCGGCCGCTCGGTGCACATCTTCACCAACATCCTGCTGTGGCCGCACTACGACGGCACCTGGCCCACCAATGGCCCGGGCCATGTCGGGGGCAAAGCCGACGGCACCTTTGAGATCGTCCCGGCCTTCAGCCTGCCGGCCATCAATACCCTGATCCTGTTGACCAGCGGCGTCACCGTCACGATCGCCCATCACGCCCTGCGTGCGAACAAGCGCGGGGTGCTGAAGCTGTTCCTGGCGCTGACCTTCATCCTGGGATTCAGCTTCGTGGCGCTGCAAGCGCACGAATACGGCGAGGCCTATCGTGAGCTCGGCCTGAAACTGAGCACCGGCATTTACGGGTCCACCTTCTTCATGCTGACGGGCTTCCACGGTCTGCATGTCACCATCGGCGCCATCATGCTCACCGTGGTGTGGCTGCGGGTGCTGCGCGGACACTTCACGCCGGACAAGCATTTCGCCTTCGAAGCAGTGGCCTGGTACTGGCACTTCGTCGACGTGGTATGGCTGGGCCTGTTCGTCTTCGTATATTGGTTATAGACCCGGGCGGTTCACAGGCCGTGCGGGGTGATCAGCCCCAGCGCCCAGGCGACCATCAGCAGGATGAAGAGGCCTAGCGACAGGCCCACGCGCAGCGCCAGGGAGCGAAACATCCGCTGCGAATCACCGCCGCTGCGCGACAAATGAAACAACGCCGAGCCGAGGCTCGCGACGATCGCCACCAGCATCAGGACGATCAGAACCTTGAGAGCCATCTGCATCGTCCGATTATAGATCCGATTTTCCATGCCTATCGTCAGTTTCCCCATCGGCAAACGCCGCTTCGCGCCCTCATGGCTGATGACGCTGCTGACGCTCGCGCTATGCGTGGCCTTCTTCCGGCTCGGGCAGTGGCAGTGGGATCGAGGGGTGCACCGCCAGGCCGAGTGGGACGCGTTCGCCCGCGGCGCGGATGCACCGGTGCCGCTGGGCGCGCAGCACCTGGCTTCACTCGCACGCTTCCAGCGCATCAACGTGCCGGGCAGCTGGGATGCCGATCATCAATTTCTGATCGACAACCGCTCACACGGGGGACTGCCGGGCTATGAAGTCCTGACCCCCCTGACGCTGTCCGACGGGCGGGTGCTGCTGGTGGACCGAGGCTGGGTGCCCTTCACCGGCTCACGGGCGCACCTGCCGGTGATCACGGTCCAGCGCACGACGCCGGTATCGGTGACCGGGCGACTGGACAATCTGCCGGTGGGCGGTCTGGCCTTGGGGCATGCGGCCCCGAGCCGAGATTCACTGTGGCCCAAGGTCACCAGCTTTCCCACCTTTGCCGAACTGAGTGCGGCGCTGGGCCGGCAGGTGGAACCGTGGATGCTGCTGCTCGACCCGGCAGGACCGGACGGTTATGTCCGGGACTGGCAACCGCCGGGTCTGCCGCCCCTGCGCCATTGGTCCTATGCCATCCAATGGTGGGGATTCGCTGTGACGCTGGTGATCATCTGGGGGATCATGAGCGCCCGGCGACCGGAGCGTGAAGTCTAGATGAGCCGCACCATCGACCCTGAATTGCATCGCCGCAACTTCCGCACCGTGTTTGCACTGGGTGGCTTGTTTCTGCTGCCGCTGCTGCTGTCCTTCTGGCTGTACTACGGCTTGCATTGGCGCCCGCTGGGCACCACCAACCACGGCGATCTGATCAACCCGCTGCGACCCCTGCCGGATGTGACGCTGCCGGATGCCGACGGCGGCGCGCGCAGCCATGTTTTGATCGGCAAGTGGACGCTGGTCTATGTGGGCGATGGCGCCTGCGATGCGAACTGCCGCACCACCCTGGTGTTCATGCGTCAGACCCGGCTGTCGCTCAACAACGAGATGACTCGCGTACAGCGCGTGCTGCTTGCGACCGCGGGCTGCTGCGATCGGGTCTACCTGGCGGGCGAACATCCTGGACTGCTCGCGCTCGATGCGTCGCAGGCGGTGGCGCAGCCGTTGCTGGCGCAATTTCCAGCCGACGGGCGCGCGCAGGCGCTGTATGTGGTCGATCCCTTGGGCAACCTCATGATGCGCTACGATGCCCGCCTGCCGCCAAGGGGTCTGCTTGAGGATCTGAAGCGGCTGCTGCAGCTGTCTCATATTGGCTGAACTCATGCTCCGGGAATCCGATCAAATTGTCCTGTGGATGCGGCGGGCCGCATTCCTCGCGGTGCTGCTCGCCTTCGGCGTCGTGGTCCTCGGCGCCTACGTGCGCCTGACGGTCGCGGGCCTGGGTTGCCCGGACTGGCCCGGCTGCTATGGCCATGTCACGCCCACCGGCGCGGCCGCGGGAATTGCCGCGGGCACCACCGACCCGGGCGCAACACCCTTGAACGTCGGCAAGGCCTGGCGCGAGATGATCCATCGCTACCTGGCCGGCTCGCTGGTGGTCCTCACCCTGCTGCTGGCCGTGCTGGCCTTTGCACGCCGGCGCAGTCGCACCCCCGGCGGCGCCGGCGTGCCCTTCGTGCTGGCGGTGGTCGCCACCATCCTGGTGCAGGCGTTGCTCGGCATGCTGACCGTGACCTGGCAGGTCGCGCCGCAGATCGTGACGCTGCACCTGCTGTTCGGCATGACCACCCTCGGACTGTTGTGGTGGCTGTGGCTGACGCTGGATGCGTCGATACCGCGCGCCGCGCTGCCGGCACTGGGACGCAGTCCGCCGGTGGGCTGGGCCGCCTCCAACACCATCAGCCGCCGCCTGGCTGCGATCGGCCTGGTCGCACTCGGCGTGCAGATCGCCCTGGGCGGCTGGACCAGCACCAACTATGCGGCCATCGCGTGCCCGGATGTCCCCACCTGCCAGGGGTCCTGGTGGCCGGCCATGGACTTCGGCCATGCCTTCGTCCTGTGGCATTCGCCCACCATGAACTATGAGGGCGGAGTCTTGAGCAATGCGGCGCGCATCGCCATCCACTTCACGCATCGCCTCGGTGCACTCATCGCCACGGCCGCGCTGCTGCTCGCCGCGATCTGGATATTGCGGGAACGCAGCCTGGCGCGCGCGCGGGTTGCGGCCATCGCGGTACTGGTGGCCTTGGGCCTGCAGTTGAGCATCGGCATCAGCATGGTGGTGGAAGGTTTCCCGCTGTGGCTGGCCACCGCCCACAACGCCGGGGCCGCACTGCTGCTGCTGGCAACGCTGGCGCTCAATCATCGGCTCAACGCATGACCGCATCGTCCGGCTATGCACTGCCCCAGGCGCATTGGCGCCTGTACCTGGCGCTGACCAAGCCGCGCGTGGTCCTGCTCATTGTGTTTACGGCCATCGTGGGTACGCTCATGGCGACTCCCGGGCTGCCGCCCTGGCGCGCGCTGCTGTGGGGTAACCTGGGCATCGCCCTGGCGGCGGCCAGCGCCGCCGCCATCAATCATGTGCTCGACCGGCGCATCGATGCGCAGATGTCGCGCACCCGCGGCCGGCCACTGCCGACGGGCGGCCTCAACGAGCGCCAGGCGCTGACCTTCGCGGGGGTGCTGGGTTTCGTGTCCATGGCGGTGCTGGGGCTGCTGGTCAATCCGCTCACGGCCGTGCTCACCTTCGCCTCGCTGATCGGCTACGCCATCATCTATACGGCCTGGTTGAAACGGGCGACCTCGCAGAACATCGTGATCGGCGGCGCCGCCGGCGCGGCGCCCCCGGTGCTGGGCTGGACGGCCGTGACCGGTCATGTGGATGCGGATGCGCTGCTGCTGTTCCTGATCATCTTCGCGTGGACGCCGCCGCACTTCTGGGCCCTGGCCATTGCGCGCCGGGACGACTATGCGCGCGCCGGCATTCCCATGCTGCCGGTCACCCATGGCGTCGCCCACACCCGCCTGCAGGTGCTGCTGTACACGGTATTGTTGGTGCTGGTCACGCTGCTGCCTTATCTGACCCGCATGAGCGGGGTCATCTACCTGGCGGTGGCCCTGGTGCTGGATGGGCTGTTCCTCTACCAGGCGCTGCGACTGAAGATTTCCACGCGCCAGGATCTGCCGATGCGGGTCTTCCGCTTTTCGGTCAACTATCTGATGTGGATGTTTGCCGCGCTGCTCGTGGATCACTACCTGCCCACCACGCAGCACCTGCTCTAGTTCGGGGAACCCATGCTGATCGAACGCGTCTGGGCGGCCAATGATTCGCGAAATTTCCACTACCTGGTGGCCTGCCCCGACACCGGCGAGGCACTGGCCATCGATCCGCTTGAATGGAACCTGTGTCTGAGCGCGGCGCGGGCCCGCGGCTGGTCCATCACCCAGGTCCTGAACACGCATGAACACGAGGATCACACCGGCGGCAATGCCGGAATGATCGGCGCCACCCATGCAAGACTGCTGGCGCATGCCAAGGCCGCGCGCCTCATCCCGGACGTTGACCAGGGTTTGCAACAAGGGGATGTGATCCGCGTCGGTCGCACCGTTGAACTCGAATGCCTGGATACCCCCGGACATACGCTGGCGCATATCTGCCTGTATGCCCATGGCGATGCCCCCGCACTGTTCTCCGGCGACACCCTGTTCAATGCCGGCGCCGGCAATTGCCATACGACCGGGCGGCCGGAGCTGCTCTACGAGTCGTTCGCCACCCAGCTGGCGCGACTGCCGGATTCGACCCGGCTGTTCCCGGGCCATGAATACCTCGCCCGGAACCTGGAATTCACGCTGGACCGTGAGCCGGACAACCGGGAGGCGGCGCAATTGCTGGTCAGCCTGGCCGGCACTTTGGCCGAAGCGATGCCGGTCACGACGCTGGGCGAGGAAAAACGCATCAACTCGTTCTTCAGGCTGCAGAACCCGCGCATCATCGCCCGTCTGCTCGAGCAGTTCCCGGAATTGGGGGATAATCCGCACCCCAAGGCGGTGTTCCTGAAGCTGCGCGAACTGCGCAACGCCTGGTGAATCGGACCTACACGGAAGACCTATCCATGCGCATTCGAACTGTTCTGATCCTCGGTGCCGCGCTGGCGCTCGCCGCACCGCTCGCCTGGTCCATCCCCGGCGGCGCGCTCGATGACGGCAGCTCCGGCCCGGCCGCCGCGCCTTCGGCGCAGGACAGCGGCGCCTACCACGACGCCCTGGCGCTGATGAAGGCGGGCGATGCGCTGGGGGTGCAGCCCGGTGCGCACGAGGCCTTCGCCAGCGCGCGCGCCAAGCTGCAGTCGCTGGTTGGACGCTCGCCGCAATTCGCCGAAGCCTGGAATTCCTTGGGCTATACCCAGCGCAAACTGGGGGCCTACGATGACGCGCTGGCCTCGTACGCCCGGGCGCTTGATCTGAAGCCGGGCTATCCGGAGGCGCTGGAATATCGCGGCGAAGCCTATCTGCGCCTGAATCGCCTGCATGACGCCAAACAGGCCTACCTCGACCTGTTCGCCAAGGACCGCAAAATCGCCGCCACGCTGCTGGACTCGATGAAGATCTGGATCAAGGCGCAGCAGGGCTCGCGCAGTGTCGATGCCGGTGAACTGACGGATCTGCAGCAATGGGTGCAGGAGCGCAGCCTGATCGCGACCCAGACCGCGGGCCTCACCCGCGCGGGAGCGGCTGCCAGCTGGCGCTGAGGTGTGGCCATTGTTGCTGCTGGCCACCGCTTCCGCGCGGCCCGCGACGCCGCCGCCGCGGCCCTCTTTTGACTGGCAGCTGCCGCGCGGCTTTCCGACACCCTTCGTGCCGGCCGACAATCCGATGTCGGCCGCGAAAGTGGCTTTGGGCAAGCGACTGTTCTTTGAGACACGCCTGTCGGTGAACGGCCGCTACAACTGCGCCAGCTGCCATGACCCGGCGCGCAGTTATTCGGACGGCCGGGCACATGCGCTGGGCGCGACCGGTGCGATCCTGCCGCGCAGTTCGATGGCGCTGGTCAATGTCGCCTACAACCTGTCCTACGGCTGGCAGCACCCTGAAGTCACGACGCTGGAAGCGCAGATGCGGCTGCCGCTGCTCAATCGACACCCGATCGAAATCGGGCTGGCCGGCCGCGAGCAGGCCATGGTCGCGGCGCTGGCGGCGGATGCAACCTATCCGCGGCAGTTCGCCGCCGTTTTTGGCGGCGCGATCAGCACCGACCGTGTCATCAAGGCCATCGCGGCGTTCGAGCGCACCCTCATCGACGGTCATTCGCCCTTTGATGCCTACGTGTTCGAGGGCCGGCAGGATGCCCTGTCGCCGGGGGCGAAGCGCGGCATGGCATTGTTCTTCTCCAAACGCATCGGCTGCGCCGGCTGTCATTCCGGATTCAATTTTTCAGGCAATTGGCGCGACGCCGCCGGACCTACCGGTACGGCGAGCTTTGCCGATGACGGTCTGGGGGTGGGGCCGGTGCGCGTTCCGACCCTGCGCAATATCGCGCTCTCCGCGCCGTACATGCACGATGGGCGCTTCGCCACCCTGGACGCGGTACTCGATCACTATCAGCGCGTCGGCACACGCCCGGATCGCGCCCATGGGGGCCAACGCGACCGGCGCCTCAAGGCCTTTACGCTGAGCGACGCCGAGCGTGCGGACCTGAAGGCATTTCTCAACGGCCTGACCGAGACGGCGCTCAGCACGCCCCTCGCCGCGCAGCCGCAATCCGGTTAGGCTGCCGCGGTGGACGGCTATTCAGCTTTTTATCGTGGCACGTTCGCGCTGGTGGCGCTGGCGGTGCTGGGCTATCTGCTGCTGCGGATCCTCGAACCCCTGGCCGGTGCCTTGACGTCGGCCACGATTCTGGCCTTCCTCCTGTATCCGGTGCAGGTCCGGCTGACGCGCGCCCTGAAGCACCGCCGCGACCTCTCCGCGGGCATCATCACCGTCCTGACGCCCTTTGTGATCATCGCGCCGCTGAGCATCGTGGCCCTGGTGTTCGCGCGCCAGGTCGGCAATCTCATCACCGGCTTCCGGCAGGGTACGCTGTCGGTTCCGGGCCTGAGTGGCGATCTGGCGAGCTATCCGGTGATCGGTCCGCTGGTGCGTCTGGTGCAGGCGAGCCTGCCGATCAGCGCCCAGCAGGTGCAGGACTGGGCCAGCCAGACCGCGCACAGCGCGCTGCAGACCGCCGCCTCCCTCAGTGGTGACCTGGCCGTGGGGGTTGCGGGGACCCTGGTCGAGTTCGTGCTGACCCTGTTCCTGTTGTTTTACCTCTTGCTGGACGGCCGCAGTATCGTGCGACACCTCGCCCGGCTGGTGCCCGTCGAGAGCGAACGGCGCGACGCGCTGATCAACAACCTGATCGCAGTGATGCGCGCCGTGGTCTACGGCACCACCATGACGGCCCTGCTGCAGGGGCTGCTCATCGGCATCGGCTTCGCGATCATCGGCCTGCCCTCCCCGGTGGTCTTCGGCGCACTCGCCGCCGCCGCCGCCTTCATCCCGGTGGTGGGCACGGCCACGGTGCTGGTGCCGGCCATCCTGTACCTGCTGGTCATGGGCCGCTGGGGAGCGGCCATCTTCCTGCTGGTGTGGAGCGCGCTGCTGGCCCTGGGCGAGCAACTGATCCGCCCGATGCTGACCTCCCGTCATGCCGAGGTCTCGGCCCTGGCCGTCTTTGTCGGCGTGATCGGCGGCGTCAGCGCCTTTGGCTTCATGGGATTTGTGATCGGTCCCGTGCTGATCAGCCTGGTGGTGGAAATCGTCCGCTCAGTGAGCGACGTCCCGCCTCCCAAGCCTTGATCCGGGCGCGCGTGGTATAGAATGCGCATCCCATGGATCTGTCTCCCATCCTAGCGTCGTTGAACGACGCGCAGCGTGCAGCCGTCACCGCTCCCGTAGGCCCCGTCCTGGTGCTGGCCGGTGCCGGCAGCGGCAAGACGCGCGTGCTCATCCACCGGCTGGCCTGGCTGTGCCAGGTGGAGAATGTCTCCCCGCACAGCATTCTCGCCGTGACCTTCACCAACAAGGCGGCCGGCGAAATGCGCGGTCGCATCGAGAGCCTGCTGGGTTACTCGGCGCAGGCCCTGTGGATCGGCACCTTCCACGGCATTGCACACCGGTTGTTGCGGCTGCATTGGCGCGAGGCCGGGCTGGTGCAGGGCTTCCAGATCCTGGATTCCGAGGACCAGCTGCGGCTGATCAAGAAACTCATCAAGGCACAGGGGCTGGATGAGAGCCGCTGGATCCCCCGCGAGGTGCAGGGGTTCATCAACTCGAACAAGGATGAGGGCCATCGCCCGAAGCACCTCAAGGACGGCAATGATCCGACCCGCCGCCAGCTGATCCGCCTGTATGCGGACTACGAGGAGACCTGCGCGCGCGCCGGCGTGGTGGATTTCGCCGAGCTGCTGCTGCGGGCGTTTGAACTGTGGCGCGACCAACCCGCGCTGCTGGATCACTATCGGCAGCGTTTCCGGCACGTGCTCATCGATGAGTTCCAGGACACCAATGCCATCCAGTACGGCTGGATGAAGCTGCTGGCGGGCAGCACCGTGCAGCCCTTCGCGGTGGGCGATGATGACCAGTCGATCTATCGCTGGCGCGGCGCGCGCGTCGAGAACCTGCATCAGTTCCAGCGCGATTTTCCGCATGCGAAGCTGTTCCGGCTGGAACAGAACTACCGCTCCACCGCCACCATCCTCAATGGCGCCAATGCACTGATCGGCCACAACGCCGGGCGCCTGGGCAAGACCCTGTGGACCGATGGGGCGCAGGGCGATCCCATTCACCTGTATGCGGCGTTCAATGAGCGTGATGAGGCCGAGTTCGTGCTGCAGCGCATCCGCGACTGGACCCAGCGCGGCGGCCAGCGCAGCCAGGTGGCGATCCTGTATCGATCCAACGCCCAGTCGCGGGTGTTTGAAGAAGTGTTTCTGTCCGCGCGCATTCCCTACAAGGTGTATGGGGGCCTGAGATTCTTTGAGCGCGCGGAGATCAAGGATGCGCTCGCCTATCTGCGACTCATTTCCAACCGTCTTGACGATGCCTCCTTCGAACGGGTCGTGAACCTGCCGACCCGGGGCATCGGCGCCAAGAGCCTCGACATCATCCGCGAGACGGCCAAGGGCGCCGGGCAGAGCCTGTGGGATGCGGCCGGCGCCTGCATCGGCGCGGCGCTGGGCCCGAAGGCCGGGGTCGCCGTGCATGGCTTCATGCAGCTGATCGAACGGCTGGAGCGTGAAATCCAGGGCCTCGCGCTGCATGAGCAGGTGGACCATGTCATCAACCACAGCGGGCTGATCGACCATCACCGGCGCGAGAAGGCCGATCGCGGCGAGGCGCGCGTCGAGAACCTCGAGGAGCTGGTGAGCGCCGCGCGCGGCTTCACCGGCGAGGGCAGCGAGGACTTGCCGCCGCTGGCCGCCTTTCTGGCACATGCCGTGCTCGAATCCGGCGAGGGCCAGGCGGACGCCTGGGAGGACTGCATCCAGATGATGACCCTGCACACGGCGAAGGGGCTGGAGTTTCCGGTGGTCTTCCTGGCGGGCCTGGAGGATGGCTTGTTTCCGCATCAGCGTTCGCTGAATGACATCGAGGGCCTGGAAGAGGAGCGCCGCCTCGCCTATGTCGGCATGACGCGCGCCATGCAGCAGCTGTATCTGACGTATGCCGAGCAACGCCGCCTGCATGGCATGGACACCTACGGCGCCCCGTCACGCTTCATCAAGGAAATTCCCGGCGAGCTGCTCGAGGAAGTGCGCGCGCGCGTGCCGGTGGCGCGGCCCATGATGGGCGGCTATGGCGCGCTGCGCGAAGCGGTGGGCAACGGCCGGCCCGGCATGGGGCTGGGCGCCCGGGTGCGCCACGGCAAATTCGGCGAGGGCGTCATCCTGAATCTGGAAGGCAACGGCGCCCATGCGCGCGTCCAGGTAAATTTCGAACAGCAGGGTACCAAGTGGCTTATGCTGCAATACGCAAACCTCGAACCGGTATGACATAAACCTCCGCCATGAAAATCGTCATCCTGGGAGCGGGACAGGTCGGCAGAACGGTCGCCTACCAGCTCTCCCGCGAAGAGGCCAACGAAGTCACCGTGGTGGATGTCAACGAGGACGTCCTGCGTGACCTGCAGGATCGCATCGACATCCGCACCGTCGCCGGCAATGGCGCCTACCCCTCGGTGCTGGAGGCCGCGGGGGCGGCGGAAGCCGATATCCTCATTGCGCTCACCAACAGCGATGAAGTGAACATCATGGCCTGCGAGGTCGCCGATACGCTGTTCCGCACCCCCACCAAGATTGCGCGTATCCGCTCGGCCGAATACACCGCGCGGCCCGAACTGTTCAGCGACGATGCGCTGGCGGTGGATTTTTTCATCAGCCCGGAACGGCTGGTCACCGAGTACATCGAAAGACTGGTGAATTTCCCGGGCACCCTGCAGGTGCTGGATTTTGCCGATGGCAAGGTCCGGCTGGTCGGCGTGCGCGCGCACAAGGACGGCAAGCTGGTCGGCCAGCGCCTACGGGAACTGCGCGAGCATATTCCCAGCACCGAGGCGCGCATCATGGCCATCTATCGCAAGGGCGGCGCGGTGCGCCCCGATGGGGAAACCATCATCGAGGATGGCGATGAGGTGTTCTTTCTGGCCGGGCGCGACTACATCCGCCGGGTCATGACCGAGATGCGCAAGGACGAAAGTCCCATGCGCCGCATCGTCATTGCCGGCGCCGGCAACATCGGCCTGCGGCTGGCGCGTGCCCTGGAGAAAACCAGCCAGGTGAAACTGATCGAGCGTGATGCACAGCGCGCGCGGCGCGTGGCGGAACTGCTGGAAAATACCATCGTGCTGCACGGTGATGCGGCCGATGAGGAACTTCTGATCGAGGAGAATATCGACAGCACGGACGTGTTCGCGGCCCTGACCAATTCGGAGGAAGCCAATATCCTCTCGGCCATGCTGGCCAAGCGCCTGGGCGCGCGCAAGGTCATGGCCCTGATCAACAAACCTTCATACGCGGAGTTGATGGAGAGCGGCAGCATCGACATCGCGATCTCACCGCAGACCATCACCATCGGCTCGCTGCTGGAACACGTACGACGCGGCGATGTGGTGAAAGTGCACTCGCTGCGCCGCGGCTCGGCCGAGGCGCTGGAAGCCATCGTGCACGGCACCGAGGTCACCTCCCGGGTCATCGGGCGGCGGGTCGAGGAGCTGAAGTTGCCTGAAGGCGCCTCGATCGGCGCCATCGTGCGCGGCGATGAGGTGATCATGTGCCACCACGACACCGTGGTGCAGGCCGATGATCATGTGATCCTGTTCCTCTCGGACCGTCGGCACGTCGAAGCCATCGAGCGGCTGTTCACGGGTCCTGCGCGATGAGCCGGCGCGCGCCGCTCGCAGCCTAGGCCCGCGACGCGTGCTCGGTGTCATCAATGTCCTGGGTCTGATCCTCACCGCTTTCGGCGCCACGTTCGTGCTGCCGCTGGCGACGGCGCTGATTGCGGCGGATGGCACGGCCGGCACCTTCCTGGCGAGCGGGCTGGTCACGGCCGGCGTGGGCTACGGCATCGCCGCTGCCACCCGGCGGCATGCCCGGGAACTGAAGCCGCGCGATGGCTTCCTGCTGGTGACCCTGGGCTGGGCGCTGATGTCGGCCGCCGCCACCATTCCGCTGCTGCTGCTGCTGCCGCACCTGACCTTCACGGAAGCCTACTTCGAGACCATGTCGGGATTGACCACGACCGGAGCGACCATGCTCACGGGCCTGGATCATCTGGCGCCGGCCATCAATGTCTGGCGCTGCAGCCTGCATTGGTTTGGCGGCTTGGGAATCATCGTGCTGGCCGTCGCGGTGCTGCCGCTGCTGGGCGTCGGCGGCATGCAGCTGTACAAGGCCGAAACTCCCGGCCCGATGAAGGACGACAAGATCACCCCGCGCATTACCGGAACCGCCAAGTCCCTGTGGCTGGTGTACTGCGCCATCACCGCGGTGGGCATCATCGCGCTGCGCCTGGCGGGGATGTCCTGGCTTGATGCGGTGTGCCACTGCTTCTCCGCGGTGGGCCTCGGCGCCTTCTCCACGCATGACGCCAATGTCGCCTATTTCAACTCCCCGGCCATCGAGCTGACGCTGTGCGCGCTGATCATTGTCGCGTCCTTGAGTTTCTCGCGGCACTTTCTGGCCCTGCGTCAGCTGTCGCTGAAACCGTACACCCGCGACCCTGAGGCACGGGCGGTGCTGGTGGTGCTGACGGTGAGCGTATTGGGGATCGCGATGGTGCTGGAGTTCCATCACACCTATGCCACGTTTGGTTTGGGTCTGCGCCATGCCCTGTTCAATGTGGTGTCCATCGCGACCACATCCGGGTTGGTGTCGCAGGACTATTCGAAGTGGCCGGTTTTCGCGCCCTACTGGATGGTGTTCCTGTCCTGCATCGTCTCCAGCACCGGCTCGGCGGGCGGCGGCATCAAGATGTTCCGTACCCTGTTGCTGGCGCGTCAGGCAGGGCGGGAACTGAAGCTGCTGGTGCATCCGAGTGCCGTGGCCCCGGTGCGCATCGGCGGTCGCCCGGTACCGGACCGGGTGTGCAACTCCGTGCTCGCGTTCATATTCCTGTATTTCATGACGGCGACGGTGCTGATTTTCGCCCTGCTGCTGTCGGGGCTCGACTTTCAAACCGCAATGGGTGCCATACTGGCATCATTGAACAACACCGGCTCGGGGCTGGGTGGGGTGGGGCCAGGCCACACCTATCAGGCGCTGAGCGGCTTCCAGGCCTGGATCTGCACCGCCGCCATGCTGCTGGGACGGCTGGAGATCTTCAGCGTGCTGGTACTGTTCACGCAAACGTTCTGGCGCAAGTAGCAAGAAGTTTACGGCTCGCATGACTGCCTCTGCTCGCGAAATCCTGGTCGGATCCGACCAGTTCGAAGTGGTCACGGAAGATATCCTTCTGCGGGCACAACTCACCTGCGCCATGGCGGTTTGCGTGTTCGACACCGTGGATGAGGCAGGCGCCTTGCTGCACCTGCGCTGCGTGGCGCGTCAGGGCAGCAATCCCGAGGCCACGGACACCACCCTGGCGACCGAACTGCTGCTGCTGGACCGATGCGTGGAAGCGCTGCGTACCGCGGCGCCCCAGGCCCGCGCATTGAAGGCCCGGATCGTGGTGCATCTGCCGGCGCAGAGCACGGCACGCGCCGCCTGCGAGAGCATGCTCACCCTGGTCGGGCATTTCATGCACGACATCGGCGCCGAGCTCGCCCCCGTGGACCTGGATACCGGCGCGCCCCGTGAGGTCGTGTTCAGGCCCTGCATGGGCACGCTGCAGGTGCGGTAGCCGATACATCGATACAGCGCAGATCGCCGTTGGCGCGGACTGCGTTCCACCATATCCACGATGCCGGCGATGCATCAGCTCGCTGGCCCGATTGTGGAATGCTCCGCGTCATCCGCCGGGCAGGGTCGATGTTCGACGCCCATTGGCAGCCAAGGAGCGTGGTGCGGCGGTCGGCGTATGATATCGATACTGTACCGGCACCACCAAACTCGGAAGGCCCGCAATGCTCAATCGACTTATCGCGCCCGAAATTCTCGATGACGCTTTCTATCTGGCGCTGACGCGAATGGCCCAGAATACCTCCCTCAAGACGTATCTGGAGATCGGATCGTCGAGTGGTGAAGGCAGTACCAAGGCCTTCGTTTCGACCTTGCGGAGTCGACCTGATAGAGAGCAGGTGAAGCTCTTTTGCATGGAACTGAGCGTCGAAAGGTATCTCGCCCTGAAACGCAACTATTCGACCGACAGCTTTGTGTATTGCTACAACTTGTCATCGGTACTCCTCGCGGAGTTTCCAACCGAGGAAGCTGTCGAGTTTTTCTATAAGAATACAACTACGAACCTGAATCTACACCCGTTGGAGTTGGTGCTTGGCTGGCTCAGGGAGGACGTAAAGTACCTGGCTGAACGCCCGCAATCGGTCAGTGGAATCGATCAGATAAAGGCCGAGCACAATCTACGGGATTTTGATTTCGTACTGATCGACGGCTCCGAGTTCACCGGTGAGCCGGAGCTGCTGCACGTGCTCGGAGCGAAGGTCATCGCACTCGACGACGTAAACGCCCATAAATGCCTCAACTGCTACAACATTTTGAAAAATCACGTCTCCTACTCGCTGGTGAGCCAAGAGCTGCAGTTGCGAAATGGTTTTGCAATATTCGAGCGTCGCTACTGACAAAGGGGGACGCCTCGGTGAGCCGGTCACCCGCGGCGGGAAGAGTTTGTTAGCATCAGCGGTCCAACTTGGGCCGACGATCGAGCCTCATGGAACAATTTACGACGATCATTTCCAGTCGCGGACTGCTGAAATCAACTGGCGCGCACAACGGGCGTCCGGTATCGAGCCAAGCGCTCATCGATGCGGATTTGCTTGTGCGCCATCGCCCCGGAAGCTCGATCTACGTCTGTAGCGATGCGCTACCGGAGTTTGCCTCGCGCCTCATGCCTCAACTGCAGGCCCCGTTCACGCTTGTTTCGGGAGACAGCGATCTATCAATCGCACCCTCGACCATCGGCGATGCAGTCTTCCGTGGAATTCTCGAAAACCCCTTATGCACCGCTTGGTTCGCACAGAATGCGCAGGCCGAGCACGCGAAGCTGCATTCACTCCCGATCGGTTTGGATTACCACACGATGTGGGAATATCCAGGCCGGTGGGGACTGAGCGCCGTGGCGCCGATGGCCCAGGAACGGCAGCTGCTTGACACGTGGGCCCGGTCACCGGAGCTGCCGCAACGGTATCTCGCAGCGTACTGCAACTGGACACACGCCCTCGACCGTGGTGATCGCCGCGAGTGCCTTGAAAGGATTGACGGAAAGATACGCTTCACCGAGCAACAATTCGTGCCGCGCGCGAGTTCCTGGGCCCGTCAATCCGAATGCCTGTTTGTTGTGAGTCCGGAAGGTGCCGGGATGGACTGTCATCGCACTTGGGAGGCATTCCTGCTGGGCTGTATTCCGATCGTGAAACGTAATGCGCTCGCGCCTCTATTGGCCAAGCTGCCGACGCTCATCGTCGACGACTGGGCAGAGGTGCGACGCGACAATCTCGAGCGCCACTTGGCCGAGATAGCCAATAAGACGTTCGATTTCTCAATCCTCTTTCGCGATACCTGGGTGCGTCGGATACACGGCCACTCGGACCAGGCCGAACTGCCCGTTACATTGGCCGATTTTCGTAAACTGATGGTCCGGGCCACCGCCTAGCAGCCCGCGCCGCTTGGGCGACGCTTCATGGATCACGCGCTGCCCGGCTGGTTGTCGGGAAGCTGCTGCTTTCGGGCGACTTCAATGACCTCACTTTCGTTGGCTTGCGCATAGCCCAGAGTATTGAGTTCACGGTAGAGCCGGGCGGCGAGTGCTCCGAAGGGACTGCCTATCCCGAGCGTTCGTGCCAGCGCCAGTGCATAGTCGACATCCTTCAGCCGCAGCTGCGGGGTAAACACCACGGTGTGATCGGACTGTCCGGGGATCATTCGGCGAGCGTTCCGGATGACCTGCGGACTTGCGGCCTGACCGCTTGCCAGTGCCTCGGCCACCAGTCCCAGATCGAGGCCGATCTTCTCGGCGATGGCGATGGTTTCTGCGACCGATGCAATCTGTACCGCACCCAGCATATTGACGAGCAGTTTGTAGGCGGTGCCGGTCCCGGGTGGACCGAAGTGCAGGATGCGTTGCGAGCAGCGCTCGAGCAGGGGTCGGCCGGCATTGAGATCTTCTGCGGTGGCCCCGACCAGCAACGTCAGTTCGCCCGCAGCGGCGGCGTCAGGCAAGCCGGTGACCGGTGCATCGAGATAGCGCAGACCCAGACTTTGGGCCTCGGCACTCAGATCCAGCACCCAGCCATACGAGAGTGTGCTGCATTCGATCGCCAAGGTACCTGGGGCAGGAGCTGCGGCTAGAGCACCGTCGGGCCCCCACCATATCGCTTTTGAGGCCTGATCATCGGCCACCATCGATATGATGGCATCGGCCCCGGCGCAGGCTTCGCGCGCTGTCGGAAAGCGGTGCGCGCCCAGGGCAACCAGGTTCTGGGCACGGGATGGGGTGCGGTTGAACACCTGCAGCCGACAGCCGCCTTCCAGCAACCGCCGCGCCATCGCGGTCCCCATCCGACCCAAGCCGAGGAAGGCCACGGTGATCATTTTGACTAGCCTCCTTGAACGGCGCTCGTCCGGAAAGCTTTGACGCTATCATCTGTCGAGCACTTGGCGTGCCAAGCAGCGGGGATCAAACGATTCATGTCATTTCCCTACGTCACGGACTTTATCAACCTGATCTTCGGGACACGCTGGCATCTGCCATTGCCGACGTTCGGAATCATCGTGGCGATCGCGGTCGTGCTGGCGACTGCCGTGGCGACCCGGTTGGTACGAAGTTACGAAGCCCTCGGCAGGCTGCCGCCAGAATCTCATGCGTTCGTCACGGATATGGTGCTGGTATCAGCGCTCGCCGGAATCGTCGGCGCCAGGGTATTCGATATTCTGGATAACTTCGATCGCTTCCTCGCCCAGCCACTGTCCATGATCTTCACCCGCGCCGGATTTTCCATCTATGGCGGCCTCTGCTTCGGGATTCTGGCCGGCGTGTTATTCGTGAAGCGCCGTTCGGTCCCCGTTCTGCCGATGTTGGACGCCGTGGCACCCGCCATGATGTTGGGCTACGGGATCGGGCGAATCGGCTGCCAGGTATCCGGCGACGGTGATTGGGGGATCGCGGCCAACCTGCTCCTGAAACCGGGCTGGGTACCCCACTGGCTGTGGACACAGACCTATGATGGCAACATTGCCGGGGTCATCATCGCGCCTCCCGGCGTCTACCCCACGCCCGTCTACGAGATGCTGATGGCGCTCGCCATCTTCTGGGTGCTGTGGCGACTGCGCCTGCATGACAATCGCGCCGGGTATCTGTTCTCGATCTACCTGCTGCTGGCCGGATTCGAGCGGCTGTTGATCGAGAAGATCCGCATCAATCCCCGGTACGACCTGTTCGCAGTTCAAGTGACCCAGGCGGAGGCGATTTCATCGCTATTGGTCCTCGCAGGCCTCGTCGGCATCCTGGCGACGCTGCGCGCGAAGCGCTTCTGGACCAAGGTCATTGTCTCAGCGGGTGTGCTGTCGGCGCTGTCGGCGTGCGCACCGCACTAGCTTGGATTGACCCGCGGCTCAACGTGCGCGCGCACCCAGCGGACAATATCGGCCTTGCCCATTGCCCCTGCCTGACGCGCAACTTCGCGACCGGATTTGAAGAGCATCAGGGTGGGAATGCTGCGAATGCCGAATTCGGCGGCGATATTCTGCGCAGCATCGGTATCGAGCTTGGCGAGCCGCACCTTGGGTTCAAGCTCGGCAGCGGCCTGGGCGAACTGCGGCGCCATGGCCCGACAGGGTCCACACCACGCGGCCCAGAAGTCCACGACCACCGGGATGTCATTGCGATCGACGTGGCGGCGGAAATTGTTGCCCGTGAGCTCCACGGGATGGCTTGTGAACAGGGGCTGATGGCAATTCCCACACTTCGGCGCCTCGCCGAGGCGCGTGGTCGGAATGCGGTTGATGGTGTCGCAGTGCGGACACACGATGTGTGGCGTATCGGACATGCACCGGCTTTTGGGGCGTGAGGCGGGATTTCAAGGTAGCCGCGAGCCGCGGCACCCCGGCGCCCGGCAGTCCGGGTGTTAAAATGGGCGGAACCGTATTCAAAGACCCGACACCTCGTCAGGTGACCAAGTGAGTCGAGTGCTGGAAGCTGAGGCAGCGTGGTTGCAAAGCCTGAGCGCACGGGAACGAGCCCGATTCCTGATCCGCCTCTGCCTCAACCTGACAGTCGCTGGTAGAGCGCTTGCCTTATCCGGCGCGACCACGGAGGCTCGGCTCGAACGTCTACGCGAGCTGAACGAGATTCAGCATCGCGTGATGGGATATGCAAGTCATGCGGTCGGTGCGACCGAGGATCAAAGTTTCCTGCTGCCTCTGGTGATGACGGTGCTGCGAGAGCCGCGTGATCCGGATTTGATCAATGCCGCGCGCTACGCCTGGGGTCAGGCGCGAACCCACTTTGATCCCCCTTAGCGTTCGGGTCGGCGTCCCGCGCGATGTTGATTGATCCGGTCGCGCAGCGTGCGGGTGGCGGTGCGCGCCGCCTCAATCCAGGTCTCATCGCTGGCGGCGTACAGAATGGCGCGCGATGAGCTCACCATCAGTCCATCACCGGCCGCCGTCTGGCCATTCCTGACCACCGCCTCAACGTCCCCGCCCTGTGCGCCGACTCCGGGGACCAGGAACGGCATGTCACCGGTCAGGGCGCGCACCCGCGCCAGTTCTTTCGGATAGGTCGCCCCGACCACCAGGGCGCAATTGCCGCGTGTGTTCCAGCGACTCGCCGCCAGTTGCGCCACGACCTCGAACAGTTTGCGCCCGCCGGTGTCCAGGTCCTGCAGATCACCTGCGCCGGGATTGGAGGTCCGGCACAGCACAATGACGCCGCGCTCCTCGTAGGCCAGGAAGGGTTCCAGCGAGTCGCTTCCAAGGTAAGGATTGACCGTCACGGCATCGGCGCCGTAGCGCTCGAAGGCCTCGATGGCATAGCGGCCGGCGGTATTGCCCACATCGCCGCGCTTGGCGTCGAGGATCACCGGAATACCGGGGTGGTGCTGGTGGATGTATTCGATGGTGCGCTCGAGCTGGTCTTCGGCTTCGTAGGCAGCGTAGTGCGCGAACTGCGGCTTGTAGGCGCAGACCAGATCGGCGGTCGCATCGATGATGGCGCGATTGAACTGGAATATCGGCGAGGCATGGCCGGACAACTGGGCCGGAAACCTTTCCAGTTCCGGATCCAGGCCCACGCAGACGAGGGAGTCGTTGCGCGCCCAGGCCCCCTTCAGCTGCTCGAGGAATTTCATGGCGTCGTGGGCACCTTCAGGCCACGCGGCTGGCGGTGTACTTCTTCAAATACACGAGCAGGATGGAAATGGCAGCGGGCGTCACGCCGGGAATGCGCGCGGCCTGACCGAGCGTCGCCGGGTGCACCGCGCTCAAGTGCTGGCGCACCTCCGTGGACAGGCCGGGCACCAGGCTGAAATCAAGATCCGTGGGCACGCGAATCGACTCGCTGCGCAACTGCCGCTCGACTTCCTGGCTTTGGCGCTGGATGTAGCCGGCGTACTTGGCCGTAACTTCCATCTGCAGGGCGACCTGCGCCGGCAGCCGCTCATCGACCTGATCCCAGGCGGGCGTGCCGGCAAGCTCGATGATATCGGCGTAAGCGACTCCCGGCCGGCGCAGCAGTTCGAGGGCGCTGTAGTCGCGCGCCGGCGGCAGCCCGGCCAGCACGCGCTCGCTCCAGGCGCTCGGCACCTGTTCGGGCTTCACGCGAGTCGCTGACAGGCGCT